>ERZ1106952.479-NODE-479-length-18120-cov-3.611514_pt1 | contig 18120 bp, 6 predicted proteins | sample MGYA00403677_ERZ1106952 | MGnify/ENA primary metagenome ERZ1106952 (study PRJEB35170, sample SAMEA104062415) | human gut metagenome | biome: human gut; feature: human-associated habitat; material: faeces | place: Denmark | collected 2012-05-14 ...
CTTCTTCCTTTAATTTTTCAATTAAACATAGTCTTGTATATTCTTTTATACTATTCATTCTCATCCCCACTTAGATACATTACCGCTGCTGAATCTATAGTTAATTTTGGATTTGTTAAACTTGATAAAATAAGATTATAATATTCTATTTTATCTTTAATCTTTTCTATATTAACTTTATTATTATACTTGTAGTACAGATCTACAGATCTAATACTATTTAATTGATTTTCAAAATCTTTTTTCGCAGACCCTCTTATATCCATGCCTCTTACAATTTCAACTGCCTCTTTTTTACCTTCTTTACAAGCATTTTTAACAATATTGCGCCATAGTGCCCTTGGATAGTTTAATTTAAACCATTCTAGATTGTTCTTAGCTGAATCTTTTACAAGTTTGATATTTTTACCATTTCTCATCCCAAGATGAGTTAATGACTTTGGATTTACCTCCAATGATTCTAAATACTCATCTAAAACAACTGTCTTATCAACATCTTCATATCCATCAAAAGGATGTATTGTATATATGTGATCCATAGGCATATAATCAGTTTTAATATATTTTAAAGCATCTCTATTTCCTTCTAATATCCTTTGAGTATTTATATCAATACTCCACTTTAAAATAATACCTTTCCACTCAACTTGTGAATCTTTATAAAATGCACAACATCTCCCTTTATTAACCTCAATAGCATTATCTATTATACTATCAAAAAATTCATCCCCTGGTGCAAAGAATATCAAATCTTCTCTTTCTATGGCCTTTGCCCTTGAGAATGTTCCTTTTATACCATATTCCATATTTGTAATTTTTCTTGTTTTTCTCATATTTGGTAGTGTGAAAAATGTTCTTTTAAATGCATTTGGTTGAAAATCTTTAGGTGAAAACTCATATACATTTTCTTTAATATTCGTTGATTTAAATCCTATTAGATTTCCCCATTTATTCATTACAATCTTTAATTTATCTCCATTTTCCTCACTGAACTTACCTAATACATCGTTTATTTTATCCTCTTTATCTCTATCTAAGTGTCTTGCCATATCTATATATTGTTCTTCTTCAACATATTCTTTCATCTGTTCTGCATAACTACTTATGTCTTCAAATATGTTGTTTAAGCCATATCTAACATCTTCTCTTATTGCTGATAGCATTCTATTTTGTATTTCTTCAAATACAAGTTCCAGTCCACTTAGAGATTCATTGAATACATTTAAACTTTCTTTCCAAATTCTAAATAAACTTTCTTCCACTGTATTTTCAGAGTGGATAACCACAGAAGTAACACTTCTGTTTGGATCTCTCCCTATTCTATCTAATCTACCAATTCTTTGTTCTAGTACAATAGGTGACCATGGCATATCAAAGTGTATTATTGCATCTGCCATTTGAAAGTTTCTACCTTCCCCTCCAAGTTCATCACATACCATAAATCTACAAGATTTATCTCTTTGGAATTTATCTACACTCTCTTCCAATTGTTTATCATTTTTTTTACTGTGGAAACTTACACAACTTTCATCTCCCAGTTTTCTTTTTATTAACTCTTCTAATTTTACTGCCGTTTGATTCCATGAAGTGAATATAACCACTTTTTCTTCACCATAGTTTTCTAATATAAAATCTAAGAATTTTAAGAACTTTCCTTTTATTAAATCAGGATCGTTATATAGTTCTTCCATATTATCAAATTCTCTTATTGTTGCATTTTTCCACCTCTTCGTAAGATCTAAAATATAATCAAGTTCTTCTTCTTCTCCTTCAAATGAGTTAATATACATCGTTAAATTAGTTCTTCTTTCATCATCTTTCCTAGGCGTACTTAATAAGCTTAAATCCTTAGATTGATACTCATTCCACTTTATTCCAATACTAACTGCAAACAATCTATTTTTTATCATAAATTCAAGTGCCCATGGAGAACTATATAATGCAGATAACATTTCCTTTATATATTCATTTACAACCTTTGAACTTTGATTACTTTCTATTATTTTATCAAGGTAGCTATGTATCTCTTCACTTACATCTCTTTCATAGAAATTAAGCTCTGATCCTATTTGAGTATAAGTAACTTCCTCTAACTCTCTTTTTGCCAATTGTTCTTGAAGTTCTATTCTTCTATGTCTTATAATCTGTCTTTCAATTTGATAGTACTCTCCCAAATATGCTAGAGCTAATTTAACTCCCTTCAAACCCTTATCTTCTACATTTATATCTATTGATTCAACTATATTATTAAAAACTTTATCATTAATCTCTTCTGCAATATCCTTAAGATCCTCCTCATAGTAATCAACCAATTCTTCATAATCTTTCAAATCTCTTGTCATACTATATATCTTGCTTCTTATGTTGGATTGTTTTTCCAGTAATTTTTCAAAGTCATTTTCACTCATATTTTCATAATATGACGGCTTTAATATTTTTAAAAATTTAAGATACTCTGTTTTTCTTTGTTGAATAGGGGTCGCAGTAATTAAAAGTGCATTTTTTGTACGTCTACTAAGACTTAGTATCTTGTTATACTCATAATCCATACTTATAATTCTATGTGTTTCATCTACTATTAGTAAATCCCAATTTTTTTCAAATATTACTTTTGATTCAGGTGTATTTATTTTTTCTAAGGGATATAAAACAATATCATTACTATTGCTACTGTATCCTATTGATACATCTAGCCAAAACTTATATCTTAATTCTGTTTTCCACTGATAAATTAAAGAATCAGGAACTATTATTAAACACTTCAGTTTATAATTTTTACCCTTTAAATATTTTAATATAACACTTGCTTCTATTGTTTTGCCTAAACCAACTTCATCAGCAAGCATAAATCTACATTTCCTCTCATTGACAACATTCATAATTGTATCAATTTGATGTGGTAATAGAAATACCCTCGATCCTAACATTGTTTCTATTCCATTTGGAGAGTTTTTTACAGCATGTGTATAATCACTTACAAAACTTCTACATTGATACCATATTGGATTATTAAATTCATATTTAAGTAGTTGATTAATTACACTTACGTCATCTCTATTGAAATGCACCTTTATATCTTTTTCTTCGACTAACTTTATCTCTTCATCAAATTCTATATAGTACTTGTAGTAGTCTCCATCAACTTCAGTTTTACCACTATAATTTGATAAAATATTAGCCTCAACATTATTGTTATAAATAATTTTACTATCATTTAATATCTTACATCTTGAAATTTCTCTAATATCAAATTCATTACACTCTATAATACTTCCAAAGTATTGGCTCATATTATAAAGGTCATGAAATTTGACTTTAACTCTATCCATTAATTCATCTATTTTAGTAATTTGCCCCAATAAAAATTCTCTATATTCTCTTTCATTTCTATCAACAGGACAGCGTACATACATACCCACTTTTAAATCAGTCATTTTTATCCCTCCATATTTTAGACAACTTTAAAAGGCTCTAGGCAAACTTCCCTCTGAGCACAATATTCACATACTAAGGGATTTATCTCCTCGTCTTGTATTTTATTATTTAGCAAGTAATTAACTATTTTTTTATTACTTAAATCACTTCTAAATATCGCCTTTATTAGGTTTTCTTCTTCATTATTTTTGGTATCCCTTATTGATGCCATTAAAAACTCTAATTTTTTATCCAAATAATCTTGGTCTAATTCTGCATCAGAACTTTCTATATGGTTAATAACGTCTTTTTTCACCTTGCTCATAATATCTATTTTATCTACTTCACTTAAACATGGCAAATACCTCATATACTTATCTCTTACTCTAGATACTTCACTATCTATTATGTCTTCTTTTACCTTACTACTATCTATTGCACTTAATCTACTAACTACCTCTGAGAAAAGCATAACTATAATATAGTATTTAATATGGTATTCATTTGAAAAATACATGGTCTCGTCCATTAAATGATCTAGTAAATATCTATAGGTACATATCTCTGCTTTTTCAAGTTCTACTCTACTTGGATTAATCACATTATCCAGTTTTTTACTTATATTTACTTTTCTTTCTTGAAGATCTACTTTATCATTATCATCTACGTTATCTTTTTCATTTTTTATTCCAAGTATTTCTAGAATAAAATACAAACTTTGGTCTTCTTCCCCTCCACAATCTTTTACATAACTTATTTCAACATCACTTCTACAGAATATACATGCATAGAATAATGAATATCTTAAAAAGTTCTTGTACTCCTTAAGTGAAGTTATTACTGCATCTAGATATTTATTACCAACATTAAGTTTTTCCAACATATTTATATTTATAGGCCATGGTAACAATTCATTGATTACAGGATTCATCATTTTATCTGATACAAAACAATAATGATAAACTTTATTACTATCACCCTCACTTAATAGAACACCGCCATCTACTTGTTCAAAGTTTCTAACTATCCACTTAAGATGATCATCTTTAGACTGTGCACTAAGATAGAAATGAAGTGTTTGGTTTATATCTTCAATACTACCTATAATTTCTTCATCATCTATAGTTGATAATTTTTCACTTATTTCTTCTATAAATTCTTTTTCCTTTTTACTAATATCATCTGAGCTTCCTATTTTGCTAGTTATCATATCTAATAACTTTTTATAATGCTTGCTATAGGAAATCTTGTCTCTATTTACCTTTGTTTCTCTAAATATAACATTGGCTATTTCCCTAAGTCCTACAAAAGTATTTATTAAACAAGACACATCTTCTTCAGTTACAGTATAAAAAGATAGCTTTTTCAAGTTTTTATATTCATCATTTCTATTTATCTGAGATATAGAAGATTTTAATTTTTTTAACAATGTTATTGCCTCATCTATATATTCTTTATTTTTAAAATAAATTTTAACTTTATCATAAGTTTCAATTATAGATGAATCTTTCTCAGTATTATTAAATATAGGTATTAAGCACTCTCTAATTGCCTGGTCATTTATCTTAAGCTTATTTTTCTTACTATCCCACCTATTATATATTGATAAAATAAATTGCCCTATTGGATATGATAGAAAATTCTTTTCTCCAAATTGTTCTGGATAATATGTTTTCAGTATATCATTTATATAGCTATTGTTAGTTGCATAGTACTGCTTTGACATATTTCTAAGAGTTTCATTTGGTTGTAATAGCTCTCCTTCTTTTAAACGCTCCTTACTTTTTTTCAGCGCCTCATCGTACTCCTTACATATGCTATTTGAAAATGAAGTTAAATTATCAAATACATTTATTTTGTATAAATTTAAATAACATTCATTTACATCTTCAAATTCACCTTCTAGTACTTTACCTATTGCTATTCCTATATCTTGAAGCTCCCCTTCTATACTTATATCTTCCTTTGTTATTTCTTTGTTAGTCCATTTGTAAACACTATCCCATGTTTCATAAATTCGTTTATACTCATCATCATAGTTAATTAAAAATATTATATTTATTCCTAAGTTCTCAATACTTTTTATAAAGTAAAATAACCTTGAATCAAATCTATGAACTCCGTGAATTACTATCTTATCTAAATTATTTTCCCTACTTTTTACTTTCTCTAAATGTTCTTTATCTTCTTTTGTTTTTTTACTTCCAGTTTCTTTATATCTTACTTCTAGTTCTTCTATGTCTTTTTTTATTAGATTATTAAATACTTTTACTATATCTTTCTTTTCTATTGTTTTAGACTTTTCAACTATGGTAAAACAATCTTCTCTTTCAACATTTTTTAATATATCAATAAATACTCTTTGTTCTACAGTCAGTCTACCTTTATCTATATTCAAATCTATATCCAACTCTTTAATCATTCTAATGGCATCTAATACTTTATTTTGATTAAATTTAAAAGATCTTTTTATCTTTTCATCTGGTATATTGCTGATTTGTTCAGATATTTTGATATACTGCTTTATTCTTGTTTCAGTATTTTTAAACCAATCTTCATAAAGCTTCTCAATTACTGTATCTATACAAAACAAATAATTAAACTCATTTCTATTGTATTTTTTGATTAATCCTTGCACTAAAGTTTGAGACACACATAAATGTGGCGCATCCTTAACTTCCTTCCAAAAACTATATTTATCTATATAAAAAGGATCTTTATAACTATATATCTTAACCCCCATATGCTACTCTCCTTTTATCAAACTTTGCCAAGTTATATCTTTGACGTCTTTTTTCTCAAAATAAACAAATTTTTTTATTGCTCTTGTCATGGCAACATATAAAATTCTAGTTTCTTCTCTTTTTCTATCTTCAACTTCTGTTTTTCTTTCTTCTTTGTAGTAGTTATTTTGTATTATTTGTGCATTAAATCCACCTTCTTTGCCCTTTGAAATTCCTGCTATTTTAGGTAATTGTAAATAATAACCAACCTTATTGTTTCTAGTTATAATATCTACATATCCCTTTTTTCTAGAGTCTGCTATATTAGTACTACAGTAAGGCATTATAACCACATCAAATTCTAGCCCCTTAGACTTATGAACTGTCATACATTTAATAACTGGTTCTAACCTATTTTCATCATTTATACAAGATAACTCACTTCTACTTTCATCGCTTTGCTTTGTAGTTATCATTATTTCTAAAAATTGTTGTAATTTATTTACAGTTAAATAATCATTATCAAATGATGCTATTATTTTTTCTATTATCTGTTCTAAATTAGCTTTATAATAATTAATATTTATCGATTTTTCCAAATCATTTTCAAATTTATTTCCATAGTTATTCCATGGCTTAATATTACTTATTATATCTCTTATAACTTTCATAACTGGTTCTAATTTTAATCTATCTATATATTCATTCCAGCCTGAAATAACATACTTATCATTAAATAGCTTTAATAATTCAGACTTATTATTTCGTATTTTATAAATATCAATTTTAAAAATATCATTATTTACATAACTTGTTGTATATAAGTTTAGTAAATATTTAGGGTCTTTATTGTATTCAAGTGCCATTACAAGCTTGTATAAATCTAGGGTAGGTTCTATTTTATATAGATCTCCACCTATATCTGTTTCTATATATATATCACTATACTCTGGCTTATTTACCATCCTTTTTATTTCTTCAATTTGATTATTTTCTCTAACTAATATAGCTACACTTTCATCCCTCGATAAATTTTCTTTACAGTATCTAATTTTATTTATAAGTTCTCTTTCTATATCTTCCGGTGTATCTACCACAATATTTTCTATTAAGTTTTTGTCTTTACTAAATGACTTCACACCTGTTAATTTATCTTTTTCCTTGTCATATTCCAAAGACTTGTCCTTATCATTCCAATTTGCAAAGATATCATGGTATTCATCAAGTAATTTTCTATCTGATCTATAGTTTTTATTTAATGACTCTTCTATAAATTTCTTTCTATCTCTTTGTAATATATCAAATGCCTTATCTTCTGCACCTCTAAATCTATAAATACATTGTTTTATATCTCCAACTACGAATAAATTAAATCCTAAAACATCTTGGAATTGTTTCATTAAGTTTATCTGAACATCATCTGTATCTTGATATTCATCTACAAACACATATTTAAGATTTGATTGATCTTTTTTCAAGTCATCATAATGATTGTTAACTAGTAACTTAAGCTTCATCATCAAGTCATTTAACCTTACTGAATTGTTTAAGCAACTATTTTCTTTTACCCTTTTTTCTGATTCTTTTGCTATTTCTAAAATTGTAGACGCTATCTCCTGTCTATCTACTGTTCCATCTTCTATATAGCCAAAATCTAGGCTGTCATTTACAATATCTAAATTCTTATTTGCTAATTTTCCTGTAAGTTGATTTACTCTATCCTTTAGTTTATAAAGGTTCAACTCTCCAAAGGTATTATTTTCTTTCAAATAAGTATTATTTTTTAAATATTCATTTGTAACTTCATCTATAACTTTAGTCAGTTCATATACTCCTGATGTAACTTTTAATTCTTCTCCAAGTCCTAACTTTATAGCATATTTTTTCAGTATTTTTTTAGTTAAAGAGTGGATTGTGCATATATTCATGTTCTCAACACATTCAACCATTTGTAATGCACTATAATCTTTAGTTACAAAGTATCTATTTATAAGACTCTCTTGTAGTCTTCTTTTCATATTTTTTGCAGCTTCATTTGTGAATGTAATAAGTATTATTGAGTCCTTTAAATTACTTTCATCCAAGTTGTGCTTATATATTAAATAATTAATTCTTGAAATCATTGAATATGTTTTTCCAGTTCCAGCCCCAGCCCTTACTACAATATCCCTTTCTATTGGTGCGTGTTCAATCTTATATTGTTTTAAGTTGAAATTAGTTACTTCATCTATTCTAGTTAAAAGTTTTTCTCTCTTTTTTATGAAGTTTATATCTCCATCTATAATTTTTAATTTATTGTCAATTTTGCCAGGTACTTTATACATATTAAAATTAAAAAGTGATTCTGTATCATCCTTTATTTCAAAATCTTTTCTATTCTTTATAAATAATTTAGATATTCTTTCCTTTAATGATTCTCTAGTATAATTTAATACCTTGTCTGATTCAGAAAATAATATTATCTTACTACCTTTTGACCATAAATTAATAATTTCTGATACTTGTTTTTCATAATCATCATCTTCTTTTATTGATATTAGTAGTGAGTATACCTCTCCTACTTGAATATCTTCACTTTTTGTAATTTTAGTGTCTTCAAATAACTTAATTACTTTTCTCAGTTTAACTGTTGATACATTACCCTTCTTATATCTATCTAGCAATGATTTTATTTTGTTAATAGCTAGTTCACTATCTTCAATATCTTCTTTTAAAAGTGTTTCTTCCTTTGATGATATAATATCTAATCTTTTTTCACAAAATCCTTCTTCTCCTATATATGGATAACATACCATTGGAAGTACTGGTATTTTTAAATCTCCATATGTTTCATTAATTTTACTTATTAAACTATATCTATATTTATCTGCTTGTTTTAATGGTGAGTATAATGACTCATTGTTATATAAAATTATGTTTTCGTTATCTTTAACCTTTAAAATAGATTCTAGTGAATGCCCTTTTATCTCAATAATTACAATTCCTCTACCAGGAACTATAAGTGCCATATCAAATTCTTGTCCATTAACTCTATAGTTGTAAAAAGCAGTATATTCATCTGGTAATTCAGATTTAATAAAATTAAATACTGTTTCTTCTCCATTACTTTTAAACGCTTTTGGGTCCTGTGGATTTATTCTAGCCAATATATCTTCCCCCTATATATAAATCTTGTAATTCGATTAATTATTCCATATTTCTATATCTATATTATAAATTAGTAATCATTGACTGTGATCACTTTAATATAAAATATCTAATGCAGTGAATGGTAAATATATTATTTACTGAAAATCCAAAAGTACCATATTACATTTAAACGTAATATGGTACTTTAACTTAATATTTATATGATTTTTATTATATTTTTTCTAATAATAGTTTATTATTTCTTCAATATCATTGATATTAGGATTTCTTTTTTGTAAATATATTACATACTGCTATATCGTTATACACTTTAATCTATAGTATTTTTTTAATATCAATTCATAATAAGATTCTGTCAGTTCCATCTTTCTACTATTTAAATCATAGGAAAAACTTATTTTCTCCCTTTGTTAGGTTATTTAATCAACTCCCAAAATGCTCTATCCTTCATAAAAATAGGTCTATCACTATCACCCATTTTAACTAAGCTATAATGCTTATTCAAACTCTTAATCTTATTACAAATATTCTCTTGATCCACCTTCGCTTGAGCATTAAATATATACTTAGCATCCTTTGGATTTATCTCAGCAACATTGTGTACTATCCAGGTTAAAATATAATCTGAATATTTATTTTCACCTGTAGAGAAGTGGCTTAATAACTGAGTTGAAAGTATTGTCCCTACACCGAACTCTCTACCTTCTTTAAGTATTTTCTTTAATGTTTCAAAATCTTTACTTAGGAAGTTATCAGCCTCATCAACTAATATCATTTTGTTTAATTGTCTTAGATTTCCTTTAATTTCACTATGTCCATATGCTTGCATTTGTGAATAGAATAAATCTAAAGTAATAGCCACAACTAAGTTCTGAATATCAGGATCATATCCAGATAAATCTATAACTGTTACACCATCTATTAATTCAAATAAACTCTTTGTATTCTCTGGATCTGGTTCAAATATTTCAAAGTCTATTAAATTACTAAATGCTGCATATAAACTATCTTCTTTTAAATCATTTCTATTTACGTAAATATCATACACATCTTTTAATGTTGGTGCTGGTATATCCCAAGTATCAGGTTTATTTTTTATTATTCCTCTTTTTTCATATGCTTCCATTATTAAGTCCCTTAATAATGTTTCTTGCTTAATACCTAAACCAAAAGCTTTTGCTAAAGTTACCTTTAAACTATTTGCCGTGTGAAGAGGTAACATTGGTTTAGAGTTTTTAGCTTTTATAACTGATAATGGATTAAATGGTAAGTGATATAATTCATAAACATTTGCATTTGTAGCTTCTATAAAATCAGTTTTTGATTTGTTATAGTCACCTTTATAGTCAAATATTAAAATCCCTACTTTTTCACCATTAACATTATACTTTTCTTCTCTGTGAAGTTGAGTAATCAAAGATTTAGTAAATTGAGTTTTACCAGTCCCCATGGTTCCTATAATACCAGTATTTGTATGGAATACTTTATCTGTATTATTCGGCTCCCAGTAAATTTCTTTGTTATTTTTCTGATTAACTCCAAATAAAATTTCAATATTTCTTGATGAATTTACTTTATCATAGTTTTTGCTTTCTGTTTCTGCAACTGATGTAGCAGGTTCATCTGGCGTTAATTTATATGGTGGTGTTAAAACTTCATCTGATATTGCAACTTCTTTAGTTCCAGTAATTTCTTCTATATCTTCTTTGGATTTTATTGGAGTAATATTATCTTGAGTATGATTATCTGTTCCATCAAATTTAATTTTATTTAAGTTTTCACCTATTTCACTAATGCTTCTAGTTATAAAGTTAACTCCATCTTCTTCAGACATTTCTAAAATCATAACTTCATCTTGCATTCCAATATTACTAGATACAACACCTTTTTTAAATGAAATAACACAAGCTTTTCCTAAAACTGTTTCCACAGATGTACTTATTTCATATTCTTCATTAAGTAGTTTTCTTCTTAAATCTGTATCAATTATCTCAATCCAATTTTGCTCATTACAAACATTATATAAATTTAACTTTTCAGCACTTGTTACAACTAACTGCATTAAGAAATTTCTATACACTTTTTGAGTATTTGTTAAATCACCATTTTCATCCGGTAATAATGTTTTAGCAAAAATAGATTTAGTATGTTTTGCTTGTTCCATTCCCTTTTTCATATATGACGTACCATTTATTCCTATTTTAACTTCAACAGGATAATAATGAACAAATACATTACCATCTTTATTTTCTATACCCACAAATAATATATCATCACTAGTAGATCCACCTTCAAATCCTAGATTTTTAGCAGAGAACAGACCTTCACTTTGTTTTAATCCTGCACCTCCAGATACTCTTAATATTTCTTCTAGAGATATTGGTACCCAGATTATATCATCATTTTTAAATTGAGCAAGACCTAGCTTTATAGCTGATAGTATACTAATTTTTTCTCTTGGCATATGTGATTTACTAGATAGTAACCTTAAAAGCCAATTTCCGTTAATTGCATTAAACATATTTATAACAGATGGTGAATATTTATGAGCATCGTCTATATCATTTTTCATTAAAAATTCTTCAATCACCCTTTGATATGCTGCTGATTTTCTAGTTACAGTTATAGCATCATATCCTCCTGCTGTTGTATATTGATCACTATAATGAATTATTAATAAATCCTTGACTTCTGGATCATTTTTAAAGAAATTTAAATCAACTTTAGGATCTATAAAAGTTACCCAATGACTAACATCATATATTTTATCTAACATTTTCTCACTATTATTAGGTATTGATGTAGCCTTACATTGATTGCTACTAAATGGCTCTCCGTTCAATGCTGCATTTAATGCATTTAATTTTATAGCCATATTCATTAATTTATTATCATTATTTGTAAATTTCGTTCCAAATCCAGTCCTATACGAATCTCCTAGAAATACTGATGGTACTCCAGATATATTTCCATTAAATATAACTCCAGATGGTATATCATCCATATTAGATGTAATCGTCTTTATATCATTACTCATTTCAAAGAAGGTAATATGAGCATATTCTATCCCTTCATTCACATCTTTAGAATAAAAATGTACTTTTTGTCTGTATAAATTTAATACATCTTCTTCTGACATAGAATCTACAGATAAATCTAATTTATATATTTCTTTTAATGACTCAATATTTTCATTAAATGCAACTTCTTCAAATGCATTAGTTATATTTTTATTTGAATATATATAAATATCTATTGGCAATATATCATTGTTTTTGCTTGATTTAAGCTGTTTTAAATAGTATTTGAATATTCCTTGTAATATTTCTTTGCAATCGCCAGTATTTATTAAGTTTATCTTTATTGGAGCGTTATTCCCCATATCAAACATATATTTAAAATGAGTTGTAAATTCTTCTATCTTCTCATTAACTAATTTTGCAACAAAATCTCTTGAGCTTTTATATCTTGGTAATTTTTCATCTACATAATACTTCCATTCTGGAGAATGTGATTGTTCCATTGGTATAAATAATTTATTATCCGCATCAATTATATATGGTAAAAGGTATGTTGATGTAAATTTTTTCAATACATCATCATTCATCTCCTCTGAACCTATCCCATAATTTATATGAAGTTGATAAACTATATTTAATGGATGTAGCGATGTGAAGATTAACTCTCTATCTTCTATATTTCTTTTTATAGTTCCTATTTTAAATAAATTCTTTTGCTTTTTTGTAAGATAAGAACCTTCATCAATTCTATTTAATACATCTATATATTCTTTTACAAATACTTTATATAATTTTATTAGATCATCATTTAAATAAGTTAAACTTGGAAGTTTTCTAGACACTTTATAATAATTTACTATATTTCTATATGCTTTTTCTACAGAAACATCTATATCTAAGTCTACAACTTCTATCCCTTCACTGTTTTCTTCAAAGCATAATCCTTCTAATTCTAAAATTTGCTTTTCTACCTCTAGATTTTTTCTAAATTCATCTCTCGTAAAATATTCTTTTGTTCCATGTTGCAACTTATTTTCACCAATTAACCTAAAGTCACATTGTTTCTCTCTTTTTAACTTCCAAACTTTAAATCCTTCTATTGGTGTTGTTTTTTCACTTGTTCCTACTATTCCTAGTGGTACTCTCTCTTCACCAATTTTTAAGTCAAATCTAACTAAATCTTTATCACTTTCATATTGGAATCTATCGCTTATTTTAACAGTTAATTTATCATCATCTAACACTTCTATAACATCATCATTAGAATCTACTTCATATACTGTATTTCCATTTGCAAATTCATTAAATATTACTTCCGATTCATTTGTGTTTATAGAAATATATTGTTCTTTCTTTTTAACTACTAGAGTGTATTTTGACTTTATAGATTCAAAATACTTAGAGCTACATCTAAACATAGCTATCTTAAACTCAAACTTTAAATTATCTTGTTTATATATAACTTTATAAAAGTTTGATTTTCCTTCAATATCTTTTATTGTAACTTTTAATTTATATCCAGATGTCTTAGCTTCAACTTCACCCTCAGTCTTATATATATATTCATTTTTAAGATAATCATCAAAAGAAAACTCTAATTCAACTTCATCTTTTCCTTGTTCATTAAATACAATTATATTTCTAACTCTTGATTTTGCTTTAGATAAACCTTCTGGTCTTTCCCATTCTTCTGAACTTGACTTATATTCTAGTATTGTATTTACCTTATTTTCAACTGATTTTTTTACTACCTTATACTCTATATCCATCCAATCTTTATTTTTCAACTTTGAAATTCCATTATCATCAAAATATTTTTCTAATTGAGTTTCTGGATTTCCATAATTATGTATTTCATCTACTCTATTAAAATATAGTGCATTATCTTTTAACCTGTTCTTTAAATCATCACCTTCAAAATCATTTATTTTATCATCATAAAATAACCCAAAATCTTTATACTGCTGTTTATCTATATATCCTTTATTTAATATGTCAAGCACATCTTCATATTCAAATATATAGTTATTATCACTAAATAAAATATCTTTTTTTCTATCTAAATCCATCTCTATAATAAATTTATCTACTTTACTGAATGATTCAATAGCTAATTTTTTCTTTATATCCTTTTGAATTGAATCTATATTAAAAGGCATACCTTCTTTAGAAAAAGATTCTGTTCCCCCCATAATACTATCTAGTGTTGTATTATGAATAAATAATATAGCCTTTTTTTCATATCCTTCTTCTAATCCAACCATATTTCTTAATCTTGTAAGAAAATCTGGTTGTACATTATCAATTGTTGATGAAACTATTAATGATACATCATTAATTTGTAACTGATAAGACGTATATTTAACTTCTCCTTTTGAATCTTTATATTCGTATTCTCTATATAAGTCATTTTCTTTTAATTTTTCATATAATTCCCTTACTTGTTCTTCCTTTTCAAACTGAATATTATATTTTGATCCAGGAATTAAGGGATTTTTAGTAAAGAAATTTATTATTTTGCTAGATAAATAGCTATAAAATTGATTTGACATATTGCGCATCCCCACTATCCGATTTTTTTTCTAATAAATTTAATTTTTCATATAATTGAACTACTTTTTGTTTAGAATCTCTATCAAAGAATAGTCCTCTTAATTCAAATTCTTCAAATAACTCATTTAATTTAAGCTTGTCATTATTATTTATACATATTTTCGTCATTAGTATAATATCATCTTCTGTTATGTTTAAGTTATATCCTAGTTGACCTCTTCTTTTGGCAAAGTTCTTTTGAACAAATTTTACAAACCAGTTTTTATATGCATCATTTGCTCTTGATCTAGCAGAATGTTCAAATTGATACATTATAACACAGAATAGTTTATTAACTAAATTAAACCCATTAACATTACTCTGTCTGTCATTATATTTAAATTCATTCCATGTTTTTACATGTTTTGCACTATTTATGTATTCATTTATTAATTCATTTAATTGTAATTCTATGTCTTTTTCATCCATATTGTTAAATATTTCTGCTAGCTGTTTATATCCTAACTGATCATCTATTTCATTATGATTTAACATTTCTAAAACCACAGCATGAGAAAATAGTGATGTTGTACTATTTTTTATTTTCTCCCATCCAAATTGATAAGCCGTTCTAGTTTTTCCCGTTTTCTCCCAATCTAATGTATAATATAGTTTATCAGCTTTAGTAGTATCTGCTTTTTCAAATTGTTCTAGTTTCATAACTAACTGAGATACATAAAACATATAATAGTATTCTAAAAATCTTTTTAATGAATCTTTATATAATTCCTCTTGTGATATTAAAAATTCAAAATCTTTTATAAATTGATCTCTAACAAATGGTAGGTAGCATTTATACTCCCCTATAGAAATCACTTTATCTTTTAGCTCTGGTAATGAATCTAAGACTAACTTATACATTACATTATCTATTTTTCTATCATAATATTTGTTAACACTACTTTTTATATTTTCATCAAACAAAGTAGAATATAAAAAGTTCGAAATTTTTTCATCTGCTGATGTAGAAGATATATAATTTATTGTTTTTATATCAAAGTCTACTAAATTATCCTTATCTATAAACATTGTTTTTACTATATCTTTAAAATACTCTTTACTTAAATCATCTTGATATTCACCTATTCTATCAGCAACATCATTAATAAAATCTTCTACTTCAAATTTACCCTTAAGCTCTTTATTAGATATAGTTCTAGAAAAAGCTCCTACAACTCCTGAAAAATCTGCTACTAATGTCTTTTCATTAGCTGCATATGGTAATAGTTTATACTTAACCCCTTGCTTATTTATTAGTCCACTATCTGAAAATTTAAAAGTTTCTCTTATACCATTTAAATCTATCTTAAAATTATTTACTTCACACATATCTAAATCTCCATAAATTTATAAATTTCAAATCCTTCATCATATTCTAATATAAACTTTTTATTAGCTTGTCTATTTTTTTCTGTAAATACTAATTTTGAGTTCTGAGAACCTGATTCTTCAATTTTATTCATAGATTCTATAAACTTTATAAAGTGATTTCTATCTTTTTTATTTGGTCTATATCCATTTCCTACTCTTATTAATAGTTCATACAATGGAAAATCTATATCTATTTCACAAGATTCAGCTAATCTAGCACTTTTATATTTTACCTCTATTGTTGTTAAGAATTTTTCTAGTTTATTTTCATTATTATATGGTAAATTAGTTAAGTCTGGATCTAATTTTATTTCTTCACTAACTTTATATTTTATTTGATTTTTACCTAGAAATATATTAATTGAGTTTTGATCTGCCTCTCCATTCCACTTTAATACTCCATTTTTAACCTCATTATATAAGTTTTGTAATTTAGACTTCTCTCCTTTATTCCAGTAATATACATATTTCATAAAATCATTGTATACTTGGTCTTTAAGATTAAATAAATCACCTTTCCCACACATATAATAGCTTCTTATAAATAATTTTAATAACTCTTTCTTTAGGTTTTGATGAGTTTTTTCTTCAAAATTGATGCTATTAAGTCTATCAATATACCCTTTGGGATAATCTATATATTCATCAAAAAATTCATTAATTTCTACAGAATTATTAAACTTTATTATAAAATCATCAACTTTTTCATTTCTAACATTTAGAGGATCTAATGTGTGTAATGATTTAAATATAAATGAAAGTTCTTCATGATCAAATATAATATTAGGAGTTAAAGAATTTATGTATTCTTCATTTTTAAGTCTTCCTATTTTATCTTTAAACATTGGATCATGAATATCTATTTGGCTTCTATTTATTAATAAATCATATATAAAGTTTAATAATGCTCTAGTTGATATAATTATTTTATTTTTTATAATACATTGCACTAATAAATCAACAATTGCATCCTGACTTTTATCCTTACTTAATAATTCATAATTAGATTTAATTGGACATCTATTTTCATTTACACACCCAATACAGTTGTTTTGATAAGAATTATAAAATATGTTCTTTTCTGATTTATCCGTAATCTTTTTTATTAATGATTTAATATATTCTGATTCTGCTTTTCCATCCTTTAATGTATATAAACTATAATCGCTAAAGTTTACAAACTGTATATTTTTATTTGCATTAAATTTATTGTCTATTATGCTTCTTTCTAATATTTTCTTTTCACTTATAAACTCTCTTAATTTTATAAATCTCTTACCATAATCTGAATCTATAAAGTTATTCAATGTACCTAAATTTATAGCTAGTATTAACTTTTGACTACTATTATCTATTTTCTCATCTGTGAAACCATCTAATAAATCATTCAAAGTATCCATTGATGTTTTATTTGGTTCTAAACTTTCTGTAGCATCATTATGTAATGTGAATTTTGACATTATCTCTGGATATTTATTTTTAAAATATGAAATAATATGAGATTTACCATCCCCAACACTACCACATACTAAAATTAATTGTGAGCTTCCTTGTTCGCTTGCAGCTAAAATTATTTCTTCTAATTCTCTCTGTGCGTTCCTATCAACATGCATATATTTTTTAAAATCAGTAAATTTATTTAATCCTTCTACAGCTTCTTTTGAAGATTCTTTTAATTTTTCTAATTCACTAATTAGGCAAGTACTTTTTAAATTTTCTTGTCTATTATCAATATTAACGTTCAATATATATCTCCTTCCATAATTAATTGATAAAAATCAGTTTATAAAAATTTTCTTTTAAATAGGTTGCAAAAGTGGGTGTTTCACACTAAAATATAGTTAGAAGAG
>ERZ1106952.480-NODE-480-length-18100-cov-20.060238_pt1 | contig 18100 bp, 16 predicted proteins | sample MGYA00403677_ERZ1106952 | MGnify/ENA primary metagenome ERZ1106952 (study PRJEB35170, sample SAMEA104062415) | human gut metagenome | biome: human gut; feature: human-associated habitat; material: faeces | place: Denmark | collected 2012-05-14 ...
GACCTTCGGGTTATGAGCCCGACGAGCTACCGAACTGCTCCACCCCGCGATATGGGCATCTTCCGCAAAGATGCTTACTTATTTTATAGCATTGTGCGGTGTTTGTCAACCGTTTTCGGCTCCGCGCGGAAAAAATTTTCCGCGCGGAGCGTTCAGGCGCCGTAAAAAACGGGCGAGCCGGAGCGGAAAGGGCGGCGAATTCAATCTCTTTTCCGGAAAACTTCGGTGGGCGGGCGGTCGTAGCAGCGGGCAAAACTGCGGTAAAAAGTGGTCATCGAATCGAATCCGCACTCGAATACGAGCGGGGCAAGCCGCGGGTCGTCCTCCCGCTGCGCCCGAGCCACGAGGTTGCGCACGCGGATCATATTCACATAACTGTTGAGGGTCTCCCCGACGTAGCGGTTGAACAGGCGGGAAAAATAATACTTATTGTACCCGAATACGCCGGATACGGAGTCGAGCGTGATCGGTTCGGCATAATGTTCGTCGATGTAGTTGAGCGCGTTCACGACGGTGCCGAGCGCGGGAGTGGAGGAGGCGGGAACGCGTTCGTAATGCCCCAAAAGGTTCCCCACGATCACGTCCACGAACCCTTTTTTTACCAGTTCCGCGCCCGCTCCGCTCCGCTTGTTCGCCTCGCCGAGCGCGTCGAAATACCTGCGCAGGGAGCGGTTGAAGGTGCGGTCAGACAGGTGCGCGGGCAGTGTCTGTTTTTGGAATATGCCCGAAAAATCGTCCGAATAGCTCTGCCCGATGATGAGCACATAGTTTTGGTAGTCGGGCGCGGGGATGAGTTCGTGCACGGCGCACTTGTGCGTGAACACGATGTCGTCCTTTTCGGCGAAAAATTTTTCGCCGCCGATCTCGCAATCGATGGAGCCGTCCGTGATATATAAAATCTCGATGCATCGGTGAAAGTGCGGCATCGTGTGACCCGCACCGGGAAAAAATTCGATGGCGTCCGTGCGGTCGTGCTGCGGTTCATAAAAAAAGCTTTTTTTCATAATGTCAATAATCGGCAGATTTTTCTAAAATAATGCGACGAATTCCGCAATATTCAGTGGTATTATACCATTGTATAAAGTAAATGTCAACGGAGGATGCCTGAGCAATGAATCTTGCGATCATCGGGTACGGCGGTATGGGCGCATACCATGCCGAAAATTTACGGAAATTCGCCGAGGGAGAAGCCGCGTTCCCCATCGGGGTCGCGGGCGTGTACGACATTGACCCCGCCCGTGCGGAAGCGGCGCGCGGCGTCGGTCTGCGCACATACGCTTCGGCGGAGGAGATCTGGGCGGATAAATCGGTCGGCGCCGTGCTTCTGGCAGTTCCCAACGACCTCCACGCGCCGTATGCGTACGCGGCGGCAGAGGCGGGGAAACACATACTCTGCGAAAAACCAGTCGCGATGAGCAGCGCCGAGGCGGAAAAGATGTATGCCGCGGCGGAAAAGGCGGGTGTGCTGTTCGAAGTGCACCAGAACCGCCGCTGGGACGACGACTTTCTGACCGTGCGGAAGCTCGCGGAGAGCGGCGTCATCGGAAGCGTATATAAAATCGAGTCGCGCGTGACGGGCGGCAACGGCATCCCCGGCGGCTGGCGCAAAAAGAGGGCGCAGGGCGGCGGCATGCTGCTCGACTGGGGCGTGCACCTCATCGATCAGATGCTGCAGATGATCCCAAGCCCCGTCGAAAGCCTGTACTGCGAATTCAGCCGCATCTACGGCGAGGAGGTCGACGACGGATGCGATCTGTCCGTTCACTTCGAAAACGGCGTCAATTACCGCGTCGTCGTGTCGACCGACTGCTTCCGCGCCCTTCCCCGCTGGCAGGTGTACGGAACCGAAGGCACCGCAACGGTCGCCGATTGGGATCTGTCGGGCGGGATCACGCGCATCCTCACCAGGGAGGGCGCAAAGCACGGCATCAGGGCGGGCAACGGATTCACCCGCACCATGGCTCCGCGGGAAGGGGATTCGGTCGAGGAACTGCCTCTGCCCGTCGTGCATGCCGAGCCGTTCGCTTTCTATAAAAATTTTGCCGCCGTGTGCGCGGGGAAGGGAAATCCCGCCGTCCGCAAGGACGAGGTCTTGCGCGTGTTCCGCCTGATGGAGGCGGCGCAGCGCTCGGCGGAGCAGAATATCGTAATCAAAGAAAAGCTGTAAGGCGCAAAATTGCCGAAGCGGCAAAACGTATCGAATAAAAGAGGTTTTATTATGAAAATCAGCGTAGTGAGCAGCATTCTGGGCGGGTACAGCCTGGACGAAAGCCTGGCATACCTCTCCTCGCTCGGCGTCGACGAGTTCGAACTGGGCGTGGGCGGGTATCCCGGCAAGGCGCATGCAGACGCGCTCGTCCTTTGCAAGGACAAAAAGGCGCGCGAGGAACTTGTCGAAACATTCAAAAAACACAACATGGGCATCTCGGCGCTCGCGGTACACGGCAACTGCGTGCATCCGGACAAAAAGACGGCTGCGGCGTTCGAGGCGGATTTCGAGGCGGCGTGCGTACTCGCGGGTCAGCTCGGCGTGGACAGGATTATCACCTTTTCGGGCTGCCCCGGTTCCGACCCGGATGCAAAGGCGCCCTCCTGGGTGACCTGTGCATGGCCGCCCGATTATCCGAAGGTACTCGAATGGCAGTGGAACGAAATCCTGATACCGTATTGGAAAAAAGCGGCAAAATTCGCTTCGGAAAACGGCGTTAAAAAGATCGCGCTCGAACTGCATCCCGGCTTCTGCGTATACAATCCCGCCACCTGCCTGCGCCTGCGCGCGGCGGTCGGCGACATCATCGGCGCAAATATCGACCCGTCGCACCTTCTCTGGCAGGGAATGGACATTCTCGAAGTCATCCGCGATTTGGGCGAAGCAAAGGCGATCCACTATTTCCACGCAAAGGATACGCAGCTGTTCGAGCGCAATATCCGCAAAAACGGCGTACTGGATACGACGTCGCTCGCCGATATCCCGAACCGCGCGTGGGCGTTCCGCACCCTCGGCTACGGTCACGGCGAAGGGTTGTGGAAGCAGATCTTCTCCGCACTGAAGATCGCGGGGTACGACGATACCGTCTCCATCGAGCATGAGGACGCGCTCATGTCCCCCAAGGAGGGACTGGAAAAGGCGGTCAAACTCGTCAAAGAGAGCATCATCACCGAGAGCAACGAGAACCTGTTCTGGGCATAAGCGCGGGCGGCGGGTCGCGCGGCAAAGCAACGATTTAAGGAGAGAAAAAAATGAAATTTGGAGTTCAGTTGTACAGCCTGCGCGAGCGGGCGGAAAAAGGCGGCGCGGAGGAGGTCTTGCGCCTCGTTTCCGAAGCCGGATACGACGGCGTGGAGTTTGCCGGATTTTACGGCAAAACGCCCGCAGAAATGAAGGAACTGCTGAAAAAATATCACCTTTGCGGCGTTTCGGCGCATATACGCCCCGAGGCGGTGGAGGAGAACCTGCCGTTCATCGACGCGCTGGGGATACGGTACATATTCATTCCGTGGGTCGGAACCGAGGAATTCGAATCGCCCGAAATGTACGCCGCGCTTCTGGAAATCACGGCAAAGGCGAAGGCGCTCCTCGATGCGCGCGGCATCGTATTCGGCTATCATAACCATGCGCACGAATACGAGGGAGGCAAGGACTGGCTCGGCAAATTCACCGCCGACGCGGGAATTAAGGCGGAGCTTGATGTGTTTTGGGCGCACGTTGCGGGCAAGAGCGCCGTTGCGGAGATGCGGCGGCTGGCGGACAGGCTCGCGCTCGTCCACATCAAGGAAGCGGCGGCGGAAACCCCTGCGGAGAACCCGCAGCCGATCGTCGGCGAAGGAGCCGTCGGCATGGGAGGGGTGTTTGCCGAAATGAAAGAGCAGGGCATCCCCTGGGCGGTTCTGGAGGTCGAGCATTACCCCTGCGGCGAGGAGGAATACCTCGCAAAGAGCCTGAAAAACATGAAAAAACTGGCGGAACAGCGCTGAAAAGGGCGCAAAACGAAAAAAATATAAAAGAGGAAAGAAAAACATGGATAAAAAGGTAAGGATCGGCGTCGTCGGGTGCGGCGGCATCGCAAACGGAAAGCATCTCCCCGCGGAAAAACGCAACCCCGCGGCGGAACTCGTCGCCTTCTGCGACATCATCGAGGAGCGCGCCGTCAAGGCGTGCAGGGAATACGGCGAGGCGGGAGCCAAAACGTATACCGACTATAAGGAACTTCTGAAGGATAAGAGCATCGACGCGGTTCTGGTGCTCACGCCCAACTGCTCCCACTGCGAAATCACGGTGGCGGCGCTGGAGGCGGGCAAGCACGTTCTGTGCGAAAAGCCGATGGCGATGAACTACGCCGAGGCGAAAAAGATGCTCGCCGCGCGCGATAAAGCGGGTAAGGTGCTCACCATCGGGTATCAGAACCGCTTCCGCCCCGATGCGCTGTATCTGAAAGAGCGCGCGGACGAGGGCATGTTCGGCGACGTGTACTATGCCGAAGCGATCGCCATCCGCCGCCGCGCGGTGCCCACCTGGGGCGTGTTCATCGACCAGGAAAAGCAGGGCGGCGGCCCGCTCATCGACATCGGCACCCACGCGCTCGATCTCACGCTGTTCATGATGAACAACTACGAGCCCGCCTACTGCGTGGGCAAAACCTTCCACAAGCTGAACAAGCAGAAAAACACCGGCAACGCCTGGGGAGATTGGGATACCGAAAAGTTTACGGCGGAGGACAGCGCTTTCGGGTTCGTCGTCATGAAGAACGGCGCGCTCATCAACCTGAAATCGAGTTGGGCGCTCAACATGGCCGACCCGATCGAGGCGGTCACCACCATCTGCGGCGACAAGGCGGGCGCGGATATGCTGAAAGGCCTGCGCATCAATACCGTCATCGGCGGGCGCCAGGCGATGATCACGCCCGACCTCTCCGCGGGCTCCGTCGCTTTCTTCGACGGCGCGGCGGGCGGCGCTCCCGAGGATCTGGAGGCGAAGACGTTTACCGACGCCGTCCTCGGCAAAGGCAAGCTGTACGTCACGGCCGACCAGGCGGCGGTCGTCACCCGCATCCTCGAGGGCATCTACGAGTCCGACAGGACGGGCAAACCCGTGTATTTCGACTGAAAGAGGGCAAGAAAACGATGAACGTATTGGTTTTTTGCGAGCATAACCCTTCCATGGACTCCCCCGAGGGGAAGGCCGCCTATCCCGAGGGATTGGGCGAGTGCCTGGCGCAGCTCCTGCGCGGGGCGGGGCATACCGCAACGCTCCTGCCCATGGGCGAGCAGGGCGTGCAGGGATTTTCCGACGAGCTTTTGAATTCTGCAGACGTCGCCTTCTGGTGGGCGCATTGTTACCACGACGCCGTGCAGAGTGAAATCATCGACAAAGTCGTCGACCGCGTGCATCGCGGCATGGGCATGGTCTTTCTGCACTCCTCGCATCTCGCGCGCCCCTTTCTCCGCCTGATCGGCACGACCGGGTTCCTCACCTGGAGGGAAGCCGGCGAGCGCGAGCGGCTGTGGTGCGTCGACCCGACTCACCCGATTGCGGCGGGGTTGGGGGATTTTATCGACATTCCGCAGGAGGAAATGTACGGCGAGCCGTTCGGCATTCCCGCGCCCGACGAATTGGTGTATATCGGCTGGTTCGAAGGGGGCGAGGTTTTGCGCGGCGGCTGCGTGTTCAAGCGCGGCAGGGGCAAGCTGTTTTATTTCAACCCCGGGCATGAAACTTACCCCACCTACAAACTTCCGGCGGTGCGCAAACTGCTCGTGCAGGCGTGCGAGTATGTGGCTCCCAAACAGCCCGTATCCGGGCCGCTCGGCTGCAGTCACCGCGACGATTTCTGCATTGACAGAAGCGTAAAAAAATAAAACCGTATCTGAACTCCGCGTTTCGGCGCGGAGTTTCCTTTTTTCGGCGGAATATTGCAATTCCGGGCACGGTATGCTATAATAATGGCAGCAAACGCAACCGCCGCGTGCGGGGGAGGAGATATGAACAGACAGCGTATTTTGCAGAAGATCCGCGCCGTCAGCGCGGAGGGGAAGGGCATCGTCGCCCTGTACAACGAAATTTCCGCAATCGTCGCCCGGGAGGCGTATGATGACGCGCTCGCCGCAGGGTGCGGCAAGCGCGCCGCCTATCTTTCCGTCGAGTTTCTCGTCGGCCGCGCCTTCTACAACAACCTCATGGAGGCGGGCATCCTGCGCGAGGTACGCGAAATCCTCGCCGAAAAGGGGGTAGACATCGCCGATTTCGAGCAGATCGGCGACGCGGCTCTCGGCAACGGCGGGCTCGGCAGGCTCGCGGCGTGCTTTCTCGATTCCGCCGCCGCGGAGGGATTGCCGCTGTACGGCTACGGCATCCGCTATAAATACGGTTTGTTCCGCCAGAAAATAGAAGACGGGTATCAGACGGAATACCCCGACGACTGGCAGCGCTTCGGCGACCCGTGGAGCTTCCGCCGCGAGGACGAGGCGCGCGTCATCGAATTTGCCGATATGCAGGTGCGCGCGGTGCCCTACGATACGCCCGTCATCGGCAAACGCACGAATATCCTGCGCCTGTTTCAGGCAGAGGGCTCGCCCGAGGCGGAAAAGATCAGCGAATACCTGTACCCCGCCGACGATACGGAGGAGGGGAAGCTCTTGCGCCTGCGGCAGGAATATTTCTTTTCCGCGGCGGCGGTGGGGGAGCTTGTGGAGCGCTTTGCCGCCGAGCACGGGGAAAAGTTCGAACTGTTCCCGCGCTGCAACAGCATTCAGCTCAACGACACGCATCCCGTGCTCGCCATCGCCGAGTTCGTGCGGCTTCTGACGGCGGAGCATAAAATGACCCTCCCCAAGGCGGCGGCGATCGCGCGGCAGGCGTTCAACTACACCAACCACACCATCCTGCCCGAGGCGCTCGAGTGCTGGCCGGAAAAATACCTCAAAAAGATCTTGCCGGGCATTCTCCATATCTTAAAGCGGCTGGATACGCTCGCGCGGCGGGAGTTCGCCTCCCTCGGCTGTTCGGCGGAGGAGGCGGCGCAGATGGCGATCCGCGCGGGAAAAACCTACCGCATGGCGAGCCTCGGCGTGTTCATCGGCCGCCGCGTCAACGGCGTGGCGAAGCTGCATTCCGACATCATCAAGCGCGATTTATTCCCCGCCGCGGCGAAATATTACCCCGAAAAGTTCTGCAACCAGACGAACGGCGTCACCCCGCGCCGCTGGCTGGAACTGTGCGACGAGCCTCTTGCCGCCTTCCTCGACAAGTGGGCGCACGGCTGGCGGCAGGACTTGGAAAAAATTGCCGCTCTGTCCGAAAATATTGAGGACGTTTCCGCAATTTCCGAATTTATCGCCGCCAAACAGGCGGGCAAGCGCGCCCTGTACGAGGCGGTGAAACGGCGCGACGGCATCGAGCTTTTGCCGAACGCGGTCGTGTACGCGCAGATCAAGCGCCTGCACGAGTACAAGCGCCAGCTGATGACGGCGTTCGCGATTCTGGAGATCTATTTCAAATTAAAGCGGGGCGAGCTGCCCGGTTTTGCGCCGAGCGTGTTCCTGTTCGGGGCAAAGAGCGCGCCCTCCTACTTCCGCGCCAAGGGCATCATCAAATTCATCAACGACGTCGCCGCGATGATCGCCGCGGACGGCGAGGTCAACCAAAAATTGCAGGTCGTGTTCGTCGCCGACTACGGCGTCAGCTATGCGGAAAAGATCGTCGCGGGCAGCGACGTATCGCTGCAGGTTTCGGCGGCGGGTCTGGAGGCGAGCGGCACGGGCAACATGAAGTTCATGATGAACGGAGCCGTCACCTGCGGCACCATGGACGGCGCGAACATCGAAATTTTCGAGCGCGCGGGCAGGGAAAACAACTATGTGTTCGGCGCGGAGGCGGACGAGCTCGACCGCCTCCGCAAAGAGGGGTACGACCCCGCCGAATATCTCGCGAAGGATGCAGACGCCCGCCGCGCTTTGGAAATGCTGCAGACCTTCCCCGACGAAAAGGGGTATTATAAAGAACTGTACGATTCTCTCACCGTCGGCGCGAGCTGGCACGAGCCCGACCATTACTTCATCTTCCGCGACCTGCCCGAGTATGTGCGGTCGCTCCTGCAGATCAACGAAGATACCAAAAATGCGCAGACGTTCGCGAAAAAGCGGATGAAGAACGTCGCCTCGTCGGCATATTTTTCGTCCGACCGCACCGTGCGCGGCTATGCCGCCGAAATCTGGGGGTTGAGCGATGAAAAGTAAAGGAATTTTACTGCCCGTGTTTTCCCTGCCTTCCCGTTACGGCATCGGCGATTTCGGGGCGGAAGCGTACAAATTCGTCGATTTTCTCGCGGAAACGGGGCAGAACATCTGGCAGATCCTGCCGCTGAATCCGACCTCCTTCGGCGACTCGCCCTATCAGTCCCCCTCGGCGTACGCGGGCAACCCGTATTTCATCGATTTGGAGGCGCTCTTCCGCGAGGGTCTGCTCACGGCGGAGGAGCTGGCGGGGCAGGCGGAGCCGCAGGGGAACATCGACTACGCGCGGCTGTACGAACGGCGGTATGAAATTCTGCGCCTTGCGTTTTCCCGTTTCGATGCGAACGGTGCGGATTTTATGCGCTTCTGCGCGCAAACGCCCTGGCTCGCGGACTACTGCGACTTTATGGCTCTGAAGGATAAGAACGGCGGGCGGAGCTGGCAGTCGTGGCCGGAAGCGGAGCGCCGCCGCGGAAGCGCGCGTGCGCCCGAAGGGGAGGCAAAGTTTTACGCGTTTCTGCAATTTTGGTTCTTCCGCCAGTGGAAGGCGCTCAAAGGCTACGCAAACGAAAAGGGCATCCGCATCGTCGGCGACCTTCCCATCTATGTTTCGGCGGACTCGGCAGACGTATGGTCGCAGCCCGCGTATTTTCAGCTGGACGAAAACCTGTGCCCGACGGCGGTGGCGGGCGTTCCGCCCGACGGGTTCACGCCCGACGGGCAGCTGTGGGGCAACCCGCTCTACAACTGGGAAAGGCTGGAAGAGGAGGGGTTCGCGTGGTGGATAGAGCGCTTCCGCGCGGCGTTCGAAATGTACGATATGGTGCGCGTCGATCATTTCCGCGGTTTCGCCGCCTACTTTGCGGTGCCCTTCGGGGACAGTACGGCGAAAAACGGAAAGTGGGTGCAGGCGCCCGGCAAGGCTCTGTTCGCAAAGGTGAAGGAGGCATTCCCCGCCGCGCCCGTCTGGGCGGAGGACTTGGGGTATCTCGACGAATCGGTGCGCGAACTTCTGGCGTATACGGGTTATCCCGGCATGAAGATTCTGCAGTTCGCGTTCGACAGCAAAAACAGCGAATATCTGCCCAAAAACTACCCGGCAAACTGCGTCGCCTACACAGGAACGCACGACAACATGACATCGCGGCAGTACCTCGAAGGAGTGCGGGGCATGGCAAAATGGCGGGTGCGCCTTTGCACGCGCCGCAAACTGCGCGAAACGCGGACGCACGCCTTCGTGCGGGCGGTGCTGCAAAGCCGCGCGGATACGGCTGTCATTCCCATGCAGGACTATCTGGAGCTGGGCGAGGAGGCGCGCGTCAACACCCCGTCCACCCTCGGCGGCAATTGGGTGTGGCGCCTGCCGCAGAACTACCGCGAATTGTATTTTCTGCGCCAAAAAAACCGCCCGCGCGTTAAGAAATGGAAGTATAGGGGCATTTTAAATTTAAAAAAACCAACGAAAACGAAAAGGCGTACCGGTTCGGTACGCCTTTTGCTGTTCAGAATGTTTCGTTGCGGTGCGCATTGCGCACCGCTTTAATCGGATAAATCAAACCAAAAATCCGCCGATTTATTTGTCTTATTTAAGATTTGCTTCATAGTGTCGTAACTTGGTTTTGCCTTGCCTCTTTTCCATTCGCTCACCTGGCTGGGTTTTACTCCAATAAGTCTGGCAAACTCCGAAACGGACATCGAATTTAATTGCAGATATTCTATTAAAATTTGTTGAAAATCCATATTATTTAGAGTCCTTGGAAAAACTCCTCAAAAGAAACATTAAAAATTTGTTTTAAGGCAATCAATTCACTAACTTTAATATTCATGCGGTTCGTTTCAATTTTGGCATAGGTGCTTTTTGATATTTGTATTCCCATAAGGTTTAATTTTGCAATAACCTGGTCTTGGGTCAGTTTATTGCTTTTACGAATTTTTTGTATATTTTTGCCTAAATCCAAATCGGGTCTGATTTTTTGCATATATAAAAACTCCAAAAATTTCTTTATAACGAACTTTATCTACTTGATTTTACACTAAAAAAGTGCTAAAATGTTTCGCAATAAAGAAACATTTCGCTATTGCGAAACAAAAAATTTTTTTGGAGGCACTTTTTAATGAAAAAAGGCGAAAACAAAAGCCAATGGGAACAGAATTTGGAGGATGAGTTGTTGTATTTTATCAATATGTGCGGGGAGGAAGACAGAAAAATTTTCGACAAGCCGAAAAAAAAGAGGACGATTGAAGAATACGGGCGGTTGATATGTATAACAACGGCGATCGGCGTTCGGGGTGCAATGCTGTGGCTGTATAAACGGTGCGAGGATAACCGAATCGAGCCCGACGAAATTTTTAACTATATGGACAGCGTACCGTTTGAAACGGTAGGAAAATGGGTGGATGAGTTTGTCGGAGGAATCGAACATCCGTTGTTAAAGCGAGTAGCCGTAGAGATATGGGGCGAAAAGCGAGCAAAACTGACCAAAGAAAAATTTAACATACGAGATTTACTATAAATCGGCTCCGCTCGAAATGACGGAAAGGGGATTGCGCGTTCTTGCTTTTCAAAACAATCATTTGCGCGAACTTAAATAATCACTCGAAAAAGGCAAAACCGCGCTTTTGCCTTTTTCCCCCGATTTGCCGAAGGGCTTTTGCGGAAAGAGTGAATTTTTGCCCATTTAATAATAGAGCAAACCAAATAAGCGGGTGAAGGCTTGCAATTATATAATTGATTAAAGCCCTTAAAGATTGCAAGCCGAGGGCGGCAGCCCTCTAATTCTCGACTTTCCGCAGTGCCTTTGCACGAGGAAAGTGAGAGAGGAGGATGAGAGCCCTTAAAAGGGCAAAAAGAGAGAAAACCGACGGCCAGCGGCTTTTGCCGCGTGTCCGTGGGCTTTCTCTCAAATCAAGCGAATCGCAGGAACTCTTTTCCGAGATTCGCGCGAAGGGTTTCGTTATTTTTGTGAGATTTTAACGCATTGCCCCGTCTCCGCGTCCTGGAACATCATCCAATATCCCTTGCCGTCCGGGTCGAACAGCGAAAGGGGCAGAAAGGAACATTTCCCCTTGAACGCCTCGGGCGGCTCGCTCCGCTTTTCCGCGGGCACGCCGTAGCATATGTATTTCGGTCTCTTTTCGTCGGAGATCACGCCCACCGTGTAGTATTTGTTCCGTGCGAACGTCACCCGCGCCCAGCGCGAGAGGGGCACGCATTTTTCCAACTCCTCCTCCGCGGGGTGGGTCGAAAACAGATCGTTGAGCTCGCCCTTCACTTTATCGTAGTAGCAAGCTCCCTCATCCTCTCGGAGATTTTCGCTCCCCGCGAATCGGAATAGGCTTTGAGCATCTTCATCTTCTCCAGCGATTTCTTCGCTTCCCGCCGCCTCTCTTCCTTCCTCGTCGGAATTTCCCGCATTTCCGTCCTCCCGTATCTTCAAATTTTTCTTGTCTACGTCCGCAAATTCAAAGTAGTTCTCCGTCGCCACCACCTCGTCGTCGTAGGTCGGCGGGCATTCGCCGCGCAGCTCCTGCGGTTCGCCCTGCGGCTTGCCCTTTTCTGGCGGAACGCCGCCGGTTTGCGCTTTGCCCGCCGCTCCTCCGCCTGCCCGGGGTTTGGGCGAGCCCTTTGCGTCGGCAGCGCTCTCCGTTATGCCGGACGTTTCTTCCTCGCCGAGGGAGGCGCACATCTTCTTCACGTCGTATGTCCTGTCGCCGCATTTGCCGAAGGCGACGGGCGTTATTTTGCTCCCCGCAAAGCACACGAGGCACCCGAACCCGTCCGCAATGTCGAGCGAGCTCGCCTTTTTTACGGTCATGCCTGCGGGGGAGGGGATATCGAAGGATTCCTTTCCGCCGTGTGCGTCGCAGAGGAGCAGGCGGTACCGCCCTCCCGAGAGGGGCGCAAAGCCGATGAGCGCAAGGGTCAGCGTAAGCCTGCCTGCAAAGTTCTCCGCCGTGAGCAGGGCGGAAACCTTTTTCCCGTCGGCGGCAAAGCCGGAGGAGAGCTGCTTCAAGATGCAAAGTTTTTTGATGTAATTCATATCGCACCGAAGGCGCGGTGCGCCCGTTTGCGCCCGCGCAAAATGGAATGCCGGCTCTGTGCCGCGTGCGCGGCGCGCATGCCGCCACGGCGGGCGACGTGCGCATCGTTCCCGGCGGAATATGTATCATTATAATTATTCTCGTACGGATGAAAATATACGCTTTTGCCGAAAAAAGCCGAAAACAGCCGAAAGTGCGGCGCGGCATAAGCCTTTTCACACTTTTTTCACCTGTTTGCGCCCCGAAAAACCGCGGTTAAATTGTTTACTTTTTCGGGGAATTGGGGTATAATGTCAATAACCGATAAATTCAGGTAAGAAAATCTTGCAAAAGGAGATCATATACATGAACATGACCGAAAACAGGAAAGTGTTGAAGTTCATCGACGAGAGTGCAGCTCTCTGCCAGCCGGACAACATCGTCTGGATCGACGGAAGCAAAGAGCAGCGCGATGCGCTCCGCGCCGAGGCGTGCGCTTCGGGCGAACTCATCAAACTCAACGAGGACTTGCTCCCCGAGTGCTTCCTGCACCGCACCGCCGTCAACGACGTCGCGCGCGTGGAGGACAGGACTTTCATCTGCTGCAAGAATAAGGAAGACGCCGGCCCCATCAACAACTGGATGGATCCGAAGGAAGCCTACAAAATGGCGGGCGACATCTTCAAAGGCTCCATGAAGGGCAGAACGATGTACGTCATTCCCTACAGCATGGGCATCGTCGGCAGCGAATTTTCCAAGATCGGCATCGAGCTTACGGACAGCATCTACGTTGTCCTGAATATGGAGATCATGACGCGCGTCGGCACCGACGTTCTGGAAGCGCTGGGCAAAGACGGCGACTTCGTCAAGGGTCTGCACTCCAAGTGCCAGCTCGACGAGAGCAAGCGCTACATCCTGCACTTCCCCGAGGACGATACCATCTGGTCGTGCAACAGCGGCTACGGCGGCAACGTTCTGCTCGGCAAAAAGTGCTTCGCGCTTCGCATCGCGTCGTACCTCGGCAAAAACGAGGGCTGGATGGCAGAGCACATGCTCATTTTGGGCTTTGAAAAGCCGGACGGCGACACCAAGTACATCGCGGCGGCGTTCCCGTCGGCATGCGGCAAAACCAACCTCGCCATGCTCATCCCGCCCGAAATCTACCGCAACAAGGGCTATAAGATCTGGACGGTCGGCGACGACATCGCCTGGATCCGCGTCGGCGCGGACGGCAGGCTGTGGGCGATGAACCCCGAAAACGGGTTCTTCGGCGTAGCGCCCGGCACGAACGAAAAATCCAACCCCAACGCGCTGCACACCACGCAGAAGGGCACGATCTTCACGAACGTCGTACTGAATACGGACAACAACACCGTTTGGTGGGAGGGGTTGGACAAGAACCCGCCCAAGCACGCTATCGACTGGAAGGGCAACCCGTGGGACGACGAAGCGAAGGCTGCCGGCGTAAAGGGCGCGCACCCCAATTCGCGCTTTACCGCCCCCGCAAAGAACTGCCCGTGCATCAGCAAGGAATTCGATAACCCGAAGGGCGTGCCCCTGTCGGCGATCGTGTTCGGCGGCCGCCGCGCAAAGACGGCTCCGCTGGTCTACCAGAGCAAGAGCTGGAACAACGGCGTGTTCGTCGGCTCCATCATGGCGAGCGAAACGACAGCCGCCGCAACCGGTGCGGTCGGCGTTGTCCGCCGCGACCCGATGGCGATGCGCCCGTTCTGCGGCTACAACATGGGCGACTATTTCAAACACTGGATCGAGATGGGCACGAAGGTCAAGAACCAGCCGAAGATCTTCAACGTCAACTGGTTCCGTCTGGACGACGAGGGCAACTTCCTGTGGCCCGGCTTCGGCGAGAACATGCGCGTGCTCGAGTGGATCATCAAGCGCTGCGAGGGCGAAGTGGGCGCCGTGGAAACGCCCATCGGCTACGTTCCCGACGTGAAGGACATCAACCTCGAAGGTTCGGGCGTGTCCGAAGAAACCCTCAAAGAGCTGCTCACCGTGGATAAAGACACATGGATGAAGGAAGCGGAGGGCATCGAGGAGTTCTACAAGCAGTTCGGCGACCGCCTCCCGAAGGAACTTTCCGGCGAGCTGGCAACGCTCAAAGCAAATCTCAAATAAATTTTTTGAATGAAAACCCCCTCCGCGGAAACGCGGAGGGGGTTTTGCTTGCCGCAGATATTTTATTGCGGGTTTGTGCGGGCGGCATCCGATGCGGGGCATCGGATGCCGCAATGGGCCGGGCGAGGAGAAACGGGGCGAATAAAGCATACGATGCGTGCGGCAAACGCCCGGCGCGAAGTGTATCAGTTTTTGATACAGGTTCGGAAACGACGAAAAAAATTAACGCTGTTCATAAAATATTATGTTTAAACAGTTGATTTATATGGAATATCTTGCTATAATGTTGTTACATCATAAAGCGGCGCATGTGAGAGAGGAAAATTGCGCAAAAACGAATGAGAAGTTTGAATAAAAAGCAAAAAAGAGCGGACGGTATCCGCTCTTTTTTGCATATTGCCCGTCGCTGTTTACGGGTGCAGGTTCGTCTGAAAGAGAGGAAGGCACCAGCGGAAGGCAGAGGGCAGAGAAATGTTTGCCGCAATGTCCGCAGGGTCAAAGAATTCGAGGGAAGAAAAGGCGGAAATTTCCGTATCGGCGGGCAGGTTTGCCGCCTGCGCGCCCGCCCGTTCGTCCGCCGCGGCGAGCTGGTTTTCGCAGGGAAGTTCGGCAACGCGTGCGGTCATGTTCCATTCGATGTGCGAAAATATGTGCTTGTGCCGCCGCTTTTCTCCGAGCGTAAAATCCGATATGCCCGCGCCGTGCAAAAACGCTTCCGCCTGTTGCGCGGAGAGGTCGGAGCCGATCGCAAAAAAGCCGTACATACCCTTTAAAACGCCGCACGTTCTGCGGCAGAGGGCAATTTTTCCGTCCGCGCGGAAGAGGAGCAGGGTTTTGTTTTCCCTGCGCCGCTCGGACTTTTGTTTTTTGGCGGGCAGGGCGTCGCCCCTCGTCTTGCAGAGGGCGAAGAGGGGGCAGGTCAAACACAGCGGCGAGGAGGGCAGGCACACCGTTGCGCCCAATTCCATGAGGCTCTGCGTAAAGTCGCCGCGCCGCTTTTCGGGGTAGGCGGGGGCAAGCTCCTCCGCGAATGCGGTTTTCAGCGTTTCGGGGGAACGGCTGTCGCCGAGCAGGCGGGAGAGCACGCGGATCACGTTCCCGTCCACGGCGGGAGAAGGCTGTTCGAATGCGATGGAGGCGATCGCCCCCGCCGTGTAATCGCCGATGCCGGGCAGTTTTTTCAGCTCCGCGGCAGTGCGCGGAAAGTCCGTTTCCGCCACGATTTTCGCCGCCTTTTGCAAATTGCGCGCGCGGGAGTAGTAGCCCAGCCCTTCCCACAGTTTGAACAGCTTGTCCTCGGTGCAGTTCGCCAGATCTGCGGCGGTCGGAAGTTCGCGCAAAAAGCGGATATAGTGTTCCTTTGCCGCCTCCACGCGCGTCTGCTGCAGCATGATTTCGGAGATCCACACGCGGTAGGGGTCTGTATTGATGCGCCAGGGCAGGTCGCGCTTGTTTTCGTCGTACCAGGGCAGGAGCAGTGCGGGCAGCTGCCGCAGGTTTTCCGCGCGTTCGGCGGCGGTGAGAATTTGTTCCATGCGCGTATCATACCATAAAACAGCTTCATCCCGCAACGAAAAATTGACATTTCCGCAAAAAAACCGTATAATAGTGGGCGATATAAGTTGCCCCGCACTTTTGCGAGGAAAACGTGAGTAAAAATATCCGCAGGCGACAGCTCGCCGAGGATTTTGTGAACATGAGTACTAAAAATATTATTTTAATCGGCATGCCCGCGTCGGGCAAAAGTACGGCGGGGGTTCTGCTCGCCAAAACGGTCGGCTACGGGTTCATCGATACAGACCTTCTTATCCAGAACGAACAGAAAGCGCTGCTCTGCGACATCATTGCCGCGAAGGGCGCGGAGGAATTCATCCGAATCGAGGAGAACGTCCTCGCCGACCTGTGGGCGGAGCGGTGCGTCGTCGCCACGGGCGGCTCTGCCGTCTACGGCGAGCGGGCGATGCGCCATCTGAAGGAGATCGGCACCGTCGTGTACCTCAAACTCGGCGAAAGAACCATTGAGCAGCGGCTGAAAAACATTGTTCTGCGCGGCGTTGTGATGCGCAGAAGCGGCGAAACGGTCGCGGATTTATACGCCGAGCGCGTTCCGCTGTACGAAAAATATGCCGACATCACCGTCGACTGCGAGGGGAAGGACGCCGAGCAGACGGTGCGCGCCATCGCCGAAGCGGTCGGACTGAAATGATCCGCCGCGGGTCGGCACGCAAACGAAAACAGACAATCATCAAAACGGAGTAAGGATATGAAACTGTACAACACGCTCACCAGAACGGTCGAGGAGTTCACCCCGCGCGAGGCGGGCAAGGTCAAAATGTACACCTGCGGGCCGACGGTGTACAATTTCGCGCACATCGGCAACCTGCGCACCTATTTAATGGAGGACGTGCTCGAAAAGACCCTCCGCTACATCGGCTACGACGTCAGGCGCGTCATGAACATCACGGACATCGGGCACCTCTCCAGCGACGCCGACACGGGCGAGGACAAGATGCTCCTCGGCGCCAGGCGCGAGCATAAAACGGTTTTGGAGCTTGCCCAATACTACACCGACGCCTTTTTTGCCGACTGCGCCGCGCTCAACATCAAAAAGCCGGACGTCGTGCAGCCCGCCACGGGCTGCGTGGAGGACTTCATCGAAGTCATCGCCTCGCTCATGGAGAAGGGGTTTGCCTACAAAGCGGGCGGGAACATTTATTTCGATACGTCCAAGGTAAAACAGTACCACAAGTTCTTCAATTTCAAGGAGGACGACCTCGAAGTCGGCGTGCGCGAGGGGGTGGACGAGGACGAAAACAAGCGCAACAAGAACGATTTCGTGCTGTGGTTCACCAAGTCCAAATTCGAGGATCAGGCGCTCAAATGGGAAAGTCCGTGGGGCGTCGGTTACCCCGGCTGGCACATCGAATGCTCGTGCATCGCGATGAAGTATTTGGGTGAATACGTCGACATCCACTGCGGCGGCATCGACAACGTGTTCCCGCACCACACCAACGAGATCGCGCAGAGCGAGGCGTTTTTGGGGCACGAGTGGTGCCGCTACTGGTTCCACGTTCTGCACCTGAACACCGCGGGCGGCAAGATGAGCAAGTCCTCGGGCGGCTTTCTGACCCTCAAAAAGCTGGAAGAGGAGGGGCATTCGCCCATGGAATACCGCTTCTTCTGCCTGCTGTCGCACTACCGCAAGTCGCTCGTGTATTCGGAGGACACCTTCGAAAACGCCGCCGTCGCCTTCCGTAAATTAAAGGCGCGCGCGCTCGCCCTCCCCGAGGACGGCACGGTCGACGAGGCCTCCTGCGCGCCCCATAAAAAGGCATTCCGCGAAGCGCTCGAAAACGATCTGAACACCTCCCTCGCCGTCACCGCCGTGTACGACGTTCTGAAGGCGAAGGATCTGAGCGGTGCGGCAAAGCGCGCGCTTTTGGAAGATTTCGACAGGGTGCTCTCCCTCGATCTGCTGAAGGCGGAGGAGCAGAAAGTTGCGCCCGCCGCCGGGGTCGATGCGGCGGAGATCGAAAAGCTCATCGCCGAGCGCGCCGCCGCCAAAAAGGCGAAAAACTACGCCGAGGCAGACCGTATCCGCGCATACCTCGCGGAAAAGGGCGTTACCCTCGTCGATACGCCGAGCGGCACGACGTACAAAATCGGATAGGCAACCGCGTTGAAGTAAAATCGGGCGGGGCGCTCTTCGGAG
>ERZ1106952.481-NODE-481-length-18059-cov-33.326761_pt1 | contig 18059 bp, 11 predicted proteins | sample MGYA00403677_ERZ1106952 | MGnify/ENA primary metagenome ERZ1106952 (study PRJEB35170, sample SAMEA104062415) | human gut metagenome | biome: human gut; feature: human-associated habitat; material: faeces | place: Denmark | collected 2012-05-14 ...
GATCGCGGTCATTGCGATTTTGGCTGCCGTTCTGATTCCGACTTTTTCAAGCCTTATAAAAAAGGCGAATGAGAGCGCGGATCTTCAGAATACCAGAAATATGAATACGGTAATCGCGGCAAATGAAGAAAAAATTGAAGAATATTATCAAGAGATCAAGGCGGCAGCCCCTGGAACCTTCGATGAGCAAAATGCTGAAGCCGAAGCCGTTTACCGCGTTTGCCTTGAAATGGGTTACAGCATAGGCAAAATGAACAGTGCGAGCAGTGAATACGCAATGGTTTATGACCACGGCAATCACTCACTCGTGCTGGTGCAGCAGGTCGACGGAGAGATCAGAATTGTTTTCCCTGAAAATTCGGAAGTCCCAGAAACCTATGCTAATTATACTCTTTTTTACGACGGTGATGCTGCTGGCTATTGGGATTCTGCTTGGAGTGAATTCTCCGGTGCGGTTTTTTATATTTCAGATTCTGCGGCGTCCGAAGCATAAAAATATTTCAGCGATTTGATAAGGCGGCAGTGCTCTGCCTGCCAAAGAAAAATATATTTAAAATATCCGGTGAACAAAAGCCGCCACTAAAGTGGCGGCTTTTCCGTGCCTGTTGTTATGGGCGGATGATAGCGGGTAGTTTTTGCCCAAAAACGGCCCGGCGGAGTTCCCCGCCGGGCCGATCGTACCGGAATCTGCGGTCAGCCGCAGCGTTTCAGCGCTTTACAGTTTGACTGCCGCGCGGAGATAGCTTTCCAGCTCCGCAACGGGGAGGCGGATCTGCGCCATCGTGTCGCGGTCGCGGATGGTCACCGTGTCGTCCTCCAGCGTGTTGAAATCGACGGTCACGCAGAAGGGCGTTCCGATTTCGTCCTGCCGGCGGTAGCGCTTGCCGATGGAGCCCGCCTCGTCGTAGGTGCACATGAACTCGGAGGAGAGCGCCCGATAAACTTCTTTCGCTTTCTCCGAGAGATTTTTTTGCAGGGGAAGCACCGCGCACTTATACGCCGCGAGCGCGGGATGGAAGTGCATCACCACGCGGGTTTCGCCGTTGTCCAGCGTCTCTTCGTCGTACGCCTCGGAGAGGACGGCGAGCATCAGGCGGTCTGCGCCGATGGAGTATTCGACGACGTACGGAATATACTTCTCGTTCGTGACGGGGTCGGTGTAGAGCATGCTCTTGCCCGAATACTCCTGATGGCGGGAAAGGTCGTAATCCGTGCGGTTGTGGATACCGTTCAGCTCGGACCAGCCGATGGGGAAGAGGTACTGGATATCGCACGCGCTTTTGGCGTAGTGCGCCAGCTTATCGTGATCTTTAAAGCGCAGGTGCGCGGGGTCGAAGCCCAGCGCCAAAAGGAAATCCCACGCCTTTTTCTTATAGAGCTCGTAAAATTCGTGATCGGTGCCCTCTTTGCAGAAGAGCTGGTGCTCCATCTGTTCAAACTCGATGGTGCGGAAGATGAAGTTGCCGGGGGTGATCTCGTTGCGGAAGGCCTTTCCCACCTGCGCGATCCCGAAGGGTACGCGCGCGCGGGTGGTCCGCTGGACGTTCAGGAAATTGACAAACTCCCCCTGCGCAGTTTCCGGGCGCAGATAGATTTTGTTCTGCCCCTCTTCGGTCACCCCGCGGGAAGTCTCGAACATCATGTTGAACTGGCGGATGGGGGTGAAGTTGGATTTTCCGCACTTCGGACAGCAAACCTTGTGCTCCCGGATATACTGCTCCATCTCCTCGTTGGTCATGGTATCGGGGTTGACCGCCCCCTTGGAATGGCTTTCAATGAGCGTATCCGCGCGGTGGCGGGTCTTGCACTCCCGGCAGTCCATTTTGGGGTCGGAAAAGGAGGCCGTGTGCCCGGAAGCGTCCCACACGCGCGCGTTCATCAGAATGGCTGCGTCCACCCCGAAGGAATTTTCGCTTTCCTGCACAAACTTTTTCCACCAGGCGCGCTTGATGTTGTTTTTGATCTCCACGCCGACCGGGCCGTAGTCCCAGGTATTTCCCATGCCGCCGTAAATTTCGCTGCCCGGATAGATAATGCCGCGGCCTTTACAGAGGTTGACGAGTTTTTCCATTGTGGCTTTCTGTTCTCTCATGGTGTTCCTCTAATTTTTTTATTCTCGGAATATTATAGCCCAGGAACGGGAAGAAAGTCAACGAAACGCGGAGGGAATTGCAAAAATATCCTGCAATTACTTGTGCAACGGCAAAATGTGTGATAAAATAATAAAATAAGAGAGAAAATAAAAAGACAGGCGAAGCGCCGGGGCGCGGCGTGTACGGAGAACATCATGGCGGATAATTTTATCGAACAGATCGTAGAGGAGGAACTTGCGTCGGGCAAAGTGTCGGCGGTGCAGACGCGTTTCCCCCCCGAGCCGAACGGATACCTTCACATCGGGCATGCGAAGAGCATGTGCATCAATTTCGGCATCAGCGAAAAATACGGCGGGAAGTGCAATCTCTTCTTCGACGATACCAATCCTTCCAAGGAAAAGACGGAATATGTGGACGCGATCCGGAAGGATATCGCCTGGCTGGGATTTACCTATGCGAAGGAGGTATACGCCTCCGACTTTTTCGAGGAAATTTACCGGTATGCCGAACAGCTCATCGAAATGGGAAAGGCTTACGTCTGCGATTACGCGGCGGAAGAGATTTCCGCGACGCGCGGCACGCTGACGGAGCCGGGGAAGGAGAGCCCCTGGCGGAACAGGAGCAGGGAGGAAAACCTGGAACTCTTCCGCGCGATGCGCGCGGGCGCCTTTCAGGACGGCGAAAAATGCCTCCGCGCGAAGATCGACATGGCTTCTCCCAACATCAATCTGAGAGACCCCGTCATCTACCGCATACTGCGGCAGACGCATCACCGCACGGGGGACGCCTGGTGCATCTACCCGATGTACGATTACGCGCATCCCGTGTGCGATTATCTGCAGGGCGTCACGCATTCCGTCTGTACGCTGGAATTTGAGGATCACCGCCCGCTTTACGACTGGGTGGGCATCACCCTCGGGTTCGACCCGAAGCCCCGCCAGATCGAATTTGCGCGGCTCAACGTGACCAATCTCGTGATGAGCAAGCGATATCTGAAAAAGCTGGTGGAAGACGGCGCCGTGGACGGTTGGGACGATCCCCGCATGCCCACGCTCGCCGGAATCCGCAACCGCGGCATCCCGGCGGAGGCGCTCAAGGATTTCTGCGCGCGGATCGGCGTGGCAAAAGCCAATTCGGAGGTGCAGATCTCCTATCTGGAAGCCTGCGTGCGCGAGTACCTCAACCTGCATGCGGAGCGCGCGATGGCGGTGCTTTCTCCGCTAAAGGTGGAGATCACCAACTATCCGCAGGGGGTGACGGAGGAGCTGGAGTTTGACGTAAACCCGAATGAGGAGGAGAAGCGGACGCGCAAAATTTCCTTTTCGCGGGAGCTGTATATCGACGCGTCCGACTTTTCGCTGGATCCTCCGCCCAAGTATTTCAGACTTAAAAAGGACGGATACGTCCGCCTGAAAAACGCGTATATCATTCACTGCGACGAAGTGGTGTGCGGCGCGGACGGGTCGGTGGAAAAGCTCCTCTGTTCGTATATTCCCGAATCCAGGAGCGGAAACGACACCAGCGGCATCAGGGCGAAGGGCGTGCTGCAGTGGGTGAACGCCGCGGACGCGGTGGATACGGAGATCCGCCGTTACGGGTACCTTCTGAAAGACGAGGCGTATCCGGGGCAGGATTTTTCGGAGCGCATGAACGAGGAGAGCCTCTCCGTCTCGCACGGCAAGGCGGAACCCTATCTCTTTGCGGACGGGGACGACCGCCCCTTCCAGCTGCTGCGCACGGGGTATTATAAACGCCTGTCCGCCGGGGGCAAGGTCGTGTTGTCTGAGATCGTGTCGCTGAAAGATAATTTCAACAAGTAATATTTAAATTTTTCGGAGGGAATTTTATGGGGTGGATTATCGACGCCGTGATCGGCGTCCTTCTGTTGATCGTCTTGTTGATCAACCTCTTTATGGGATTTCAGAAATGCGGACTCAACAACGCGTTCACCGCTTTGAACGTCGTATTGTCCTGCGTGCTGGCTTCCGTCATTTCGGGCGCGCTGATCTCCGGCCCGCTCGCTTCCGTCGTGGAGGGCTCGGGCGAAGGTTCCGAACTGATGGGAACGCTGCTCTCCATCGGGCTGTTCGTCGTGCTGATGCTGGTGTTCAGCCTGATCTTCTCGATCGTATTTTTCTTCGTGAAACTTCCGCTGAAAAAGATCAAGGTGAAGTCCAAGGCCATGAAGATCGTCGGGAGAGTGGTCAGCATTCTGCTGAGCGTCGGCATTTACGCCTCCTTTTTCTGGATCATCCTGGGCGTCGTGCATACCGCGGGCATTCCCGCGATCGACGAGGCGATCGGAAGCAGTTTCTTCTACGGAACCAATCCGTTCCAGGGACTCTGCGACAAATACCTGAATGTCGGAGAGCTGATCGGCGCGCTGACGGGTTCTCTGCCCGGCGGCAACTGACCGGCGCGCGCTCTTTGAAAGCCCGTTCAGGGTAAGCGCGTGAACCGACGCGGCGCATTCGCGAGACAAAAAGCACCGCCCTGTCAGCAGGACGGTGCTTCGGATATTCAAAGGGTCAATACAGTTCGCGGATTGCCAGAACGTCTCCCGTGACGCCGTCGATTAGGAGCGCGACAACTTTGTGTTCGCCGCGTACCAGGCCGACGTACCAATAGGGCTTTTCATTGTTGACGAATACGCGGAGCGTGATCTCCGCGCCGAACGCGCCGTTCGTGCGGTAGCTGTCCAGCAGGTCCCCCTGGTTGGTTTCCAGCGCTTCGAGCGCCTGCTCTTTGGTGAGGGCGTTCTCGGGCAGCGGGCAGGAAAGCTCCAGGTGATCTTCGGTCTCCGCGCGGGCGATCACGATGGCAAACCGATCGGGCGGGCAGGAATCGACGGGGACGGTGGCGGTGAGTTTGTGCCGCACGGGGTCGAGGGCGAACGTCACTTCGTAGGGCGTTTCCCCCAGCTGCAGGGACGCGCGGTATTCGGCGTTTTCAACGGTCTCTTTGGGCGTCAGCTTGAGGATCAGCCCGTACGCCACGCTGCCGACCGCACCGTCCGGCTGATAGGGCGTCTCGCAATAGCCGAACTGGGCCTTTACGATATAGGCGTCCGATTCCGCCTCCCACACGCGCTCGACGAGTTCGGAAACGCTCTTTAACAGTGCGGGCTGTTTGTCGCAGGCAAAGGAAAAGAGCGAGATAAAGCAGAGCAAAAATACCAACAGATGTTTTTTCATGTTCCATTCTCCGTTAATAAACTTATGCGAAAGATAAAAACTAATGACTAAACAATTGATTTTTTCGCCCTGTTTTGATAAAATGAATAAAACGGAGGGCTTATGAAACGCTTGATCATCAAAACAGCGGCAATCACGCTTGCCGCAATCTTCGGCGTTTTTGTCCTCGGGGTGGTCGGCATGACGCTGTTTGCTCCGGGTGCGATGGGGGATCTCTGTCAGCAGACGGGAAGCTACGGGCTCGCTGCCTGGTATGCCGAACTCGATTACGCCAAATCCAAAGAGATCGATAAACTGGCGCGCGTGATCTACCTGGCTGACCTCGCGGGAAACGACGAAACGCTCGTCGAATACTGTCCGCAGATGGCGGCGCACAGGGATTTCTCCGCATTCTGCAAGGAGACGGACCAAGCGGAAAATCCGCTCTATTCCAATCTGGGAGGATACCGCACCTTTCTCTATTCCGCTTATGCGGAAGCGCTTTATCAGACGGGGGAAAAGACCACTGCGCTCACCGTTGCGGCGGATGAAGTCGCAAAGAGCGGTTACGGGGAAGTCAATCCCGTGCGCGCGCTGATTGCCTGCGCGGCGGAGGACGACGCGTTTTTGGGGGAAATTCTGGCGCGGCTGGAATTTCTCACGGTGCCGAGCGGACAAAAGGCGCTGGAAGCGGATATCGCGCTGCTGCAGCAGGACTGACACAGATTGCCTCACGGCAATTTTTTTACAGATCGATTCACATTACGGAGGAAGTATTTTTCTATGGGTAAGATTATCAAAGAAGGGCTGACGTTCGACGACGTCCTGCTGATTCCGCAGGCGAGCAACGTGCTGCCGTATCAGGTGGATCTCTCGAGCCGCCTGACGGACGATCTCGTCCTCAACATCCCGCTGATGAGCGCGGCGATGGATACCGTGACGGAGAGCCGCCTGGCGATCGCCATGGCGCGCGAAGGGGGAATCGGTATCATTCACAAAAACATGTCGATCGAGGAACAGGCGCTTCACGTGGATAAGGTCAAGCGCAGCGAACACGGCGTCATCACGGATCCCTTCTTCCTGGAGCCGCAGAACCTCGTATCGGATGCGCTCGCGCTGATGGAGCGCTACAAGATCAGCGGCGTTCCCATCACGAAAAACGGAAAGCTGGTCGGCATTCTGACCAACCGCGACCTCCGGTTTGAAACCAACTTCGATCAACCCATCGAAAATGTGATGACGAAGGAGAACCTCGTCACCGCGCCGGTCGGCACTTCTCTTGCCGAGGCGCAGAAAATCCTGGGAAAACACAGGATCGAAAAACTCCCGATCGTCGATAAGGACGGATATCTGAAAGGGCTCATCACCATCAAGGATATCGAAAAAGCCATCCAGTATCCCAATTCCGCAAAGGATAAAAACGGCCGCCTGGTCGTCGGCGCGGCGGTCGGCATCTCCGGCAATACGTACGAACGTGTGGACGAGCTGGTCAAGGCAAAGGTAGATATCATCACCGTGGATACGGCGCACGGCCACAGCTTTGCGATTCCCAAGGTGGTGGAGAATATCAAGAAGAAGTATCCCAATATCCCCGTCATGGCGGGCAACGTCGCGACGGCGGAGGCGACCGAAGCGCTCATCGGCGCAGGGGCGGACGTCGTAAAAGTGGGGATCGGTCCCGGTTCCATCTGCACCACGCGCGTGGTCGCGGGTATCGGCATGCCGCAGCTTACGGCGATCATGGACTGCGCTGAGCGCGCGGATCAGCTGGGGAAAACGGTGGTAGCGGACGGCGGCATCAAGTACAGCGGCGATATCACCAAGGCTTTGGGCGCGGGCGCTTCCGCCGTCATGATCGGCAGCCTGTTTGCCGGTACGCTGGAAAGCCCCGGAGAGATCGAGATTTATCAGGGCAGGAGCTTCAAAGTATACCGCGGCATGGGCTCGCTCTCGGCTATGGCGATGGGCAGCAAGGACCGCTATTTCCAGGAAAACGCCAAAAAGCTGGTTCCGGAAGGCGTGGAAGGGCGCGTTCCTTACCGCGGGGCTCTCTCGGAAATCATCTTTCAGATGGTGGGCGGAATCCGCTCGGGAATGGGGTATACGGGCATGGCGACGATCGACGAACTCCGCCACAAGGCGCAGTTTGTTAAGATTACGAACGCGGCGCTCATCGAATCTCACCCGCACGATATTTCCATTACGAAAGAATCTCCGAACTATTCTCCGAAAGGCGTGTAAATCCTTGACAAAGGCCGCCGTTTCGTGGTAAAATCATAAAGCTGAAATAAATAGCGCTTCTGAAAAGGGGCGCACAATGCGGATGTGGCGGAATTGGCAGACGCGCTAGATTCAGGTTCTAGTGGGGGCGACTTCGTGCAGGTTCAACTCCTGTCATCCGCACCAAGTCGAAATACGACGAATTGCAAATAAGACAGCGAACGCTGTCTTATTTGCTTTTACGCCGGTTTCTCCTTTTCCAAAAAGTTCTCCGATATTTTTTGGGAGCCCTGAACGTCTTTGCCTCTATTCCGGGACGGAAAGACAAACAGCCCGAACGTTTGGCTTCGGGCTGTTTTTTCAGCAGAATCTGCTAAGCGATACTCCAAAAATGGGGCAAAAATATTTGATGATTTTTATAAAACGCCTGACGGGGGCTTGAAAAATTAAAAACAATATTTTTACCTTGCGATTCCTTTGCAAACGGGATTGCGCTGTCAGCAAACAACTGTTTTTCAGCCTGCGCGTGCCGTTTACAGGCTTGCTGCGGTGCGCCTCCAGGCGTAAGAATCGTCTCTGAGACGGAATGCGGTCGCTGCCGGATCTGCGAGGGTGCTTGCGGGAACGTCCTTCCATTCCGTCTTCTCCAGATTCAATGCCTGCTGCCAGCCCGCGGGATGTTCAAAGACGACGCTTGTGAGCAGAGGACAGAAACCAAATGCGTGATCGCCGATAAAGGTTACGTTTTCCCCGATGGTCACGCTTTCGAGTGCATCGCAGCGGTAAAAAGCCCTAACCCCTATCGAGGTTACGCTTTCGCTTATCTTTATGCTTTTCAGCGGGACACAGGCGGCAAAGGCTTCCACGCCGATACTCTGGCATACGCCGTTTTCTGCAAACTCAACCGATAATATCTTGGGGCGAAGAGTCGTGAAATTGATGTCGAAGGGACTGAACAGGTAGTCCGGTACAAAATTTACGCTTGCCCCGATGATGACGTTAATTCCCTTTCCGTCCACCCCCGCAGTATGGAAAATACCGTTGCTTATGCCTACGTCGCATTTTTCCGCATTGTAAATGATTTCTTCCAGCCCTCCGCAGCCTGCAAAGGCGTAACTGCCGATTTCAGTTACCTTTTCGGGAATGGTGATGCCGATAAGAGCGGAGCAGTGATAAAACGCTTCTTCGCCGATCGCGGTCAAACGGGAGGGAAGGGCGATCTCTCGGAGAGAAGTGCACTGCCGGAAAGCGGAATCGCCTATCGTTGTGACGGAAACGCACAGCGCAATTTGTTTGAGAGAAGTGCAACCGGAAAAGACGGAAGCCTCTATGGAAGTGAGCGAACAGTTCCCGAGATCCATCGTTGCGAGATTTTCGCACTTGGAAAAAGCCCCGGAGCCTATCTGCTCGATCGCGGAATCGGGCCCGATCGAAACCGTCGTCAGCGGTTTGCAGCCGCAAAAGGCTTCAGAGCCGATAACTTTGACGCTGTCGCTTAAGGCAACGGATTTTACAAAGGCGTCTGCAAACAGAGATGCGGGAATAACTGTGACCCCTTCGGCAATTGTCACGGCAATCCCTGGGCTTTGTGCACCTGATTTGTAGAAAGCGTTTCTTCGGGTAAATACGGACTGCCCTTCGGCTTGATAGGCGATTTCCGTCAGCATAGGACAGTTGGCGAACGCGCGGTCGTTGATAAGCTCCACGCCTTTGCCGACCGTTATTTTTTGCAGCGAATTGCAATTGTAGAAGGCAAAGTTCCCGATATACCGAACGCTGTCCGGAATGACGATGCTTTCCAAAAACGCACAGTCTTCAAACGCATAGTCTCTGATCTCGGTGACGCTTTCCGGGATCGTCACGCTCCGGACGGCGCTGTCGGAAAATGCGCCGTTTCCGATGCCGGTGACGGGGATTCCGCCGCGTTCGGCGGGAATCACGATGTCCCGGTCGGTGGCAGTGCCTATGCCGACCAGATATTCCGATTTGCCGTTGATCAGCGTATAAGATAATCCCAGCGTGTATGCGGGCGTATAGCCGCATGTGAGGCATGTTTTGCCGTCCTGAAAGTCGTGCATGCCGCGGTCGCGGGATAAACCGGCGTGTTCGCACGTCGCCGCGTGCCAGTGTTGGGATTCGTCGTGCGACCATTCTTCCGCGTACGTGTGATCCGTCGCCGGCAGAACGACCGAGCCGAGCGGCTGCGTGCAGTCTTCGTCGGCAAAGGCGTCGCCGCACCGCGAACAGCGGTAATGCGCCCTTTCGCCGTCCTCCGTACAGCCTGCGGGCGTTTCGGCGACGAACACGGAGTCATGACCGAGCGCGTCGACCGCGCGCACCTCCGTCCGGCTGCAGACTTCGCAGAAGCGCATTTCACTGCCGGGCTGCGTACAGGCGGGTTCCGCTTGCAGCGCCCAGCCCGACCAAGTATGCGAGGCGGCCGCGACCGGCTCCCGTTCCGTCTGGCCGCATGCGTCGCAGCGGCGCTCCTGGATGCCCTCCTGCGTACAGGTCGGGGGAACGACGGTCCCCCACTCTCCCCAGGTATGTACGTGTTCTCCGCCGCAGGCGAACGAAGCGGCGCCGCAGATAAAAGCCAAAATTGCCAATACCATTACCATAAACAGTCTTTTCAAAGAAGATTCCTCCTGAAAACAGCGACACGGATTTAATATGTTGTCTTTTGTCCGCAAATAGTATAGCATAAGCGAGCAAAAAAGACAAGCCCGCTGCGGAAATTTTCTCTGTCACTCCCTATGCGGGGCAGCGGATTCCCAAAGCCGTATCTCAGGCACACTTATTTCGCTTTTATCCGTCGATTTTTCCCCGGAAAAATGAAAAACGCGCTTAAGCGCGTTCATCCTTTTTCGAGTTGGCAGTTCTTTTGAGGAGTTCTGCGTGCAGAAGGAGCAGCGTGTCCTCGGGTTCGCCGACGAGATTGAGATAGTATTTTGCAAAGAGCCTTACGTACGATTTTCTGTAATTCAGGAGCGTTTTGGTGTCGATGTATAATTCCTGATTGAGCGCTTTCGTCTTTTTGTATTTGTAAAAGTGATTGATGTAGATGGTCGTGATAATCCGCTGATGACCGATCTTGTGCAGATAATCTTCGTCTGAAAAATGGTCGAGCACGCGCGCGAATGCCGTATGCACCCTGTGGTCGGATGATTCGGAATTGTAAAGTTCCTGAATGATCAGCTTTTCCACCGTCTTGATCTGAATTGTTTTTCCGTTCATTTTCGTGTTCCCCTTATCTATTCTATCATCGCCGCAAATTCAAAAAATTCCAATATCCGGAAATTTATGTCATTTTATACGCTTTAAGTATTACATTTTTCTTAAATTTACCTGAAAATTTGTCAAATCGTTGCATATTAAGGGGATTATAATAAAAATAATATCTGCAGCCGGCGGGGAACGGGTGCGTATCCGATGGAAGCAGACGCGCGGCGCGAAGAGACTCCGGCGGAGCAAAGCGCAAAAGATTTTCGCTTCCCGCGCGAAAATTCCGTTCAAATCCCTTGCAGTAATCGCCGATTTATGATACAATAATACGGTAAAAACGGGGGCGTAGCTCACTTGGTAGAGCGCTTGAATGGCATTCAAGAGGTAGTCGGTTCGATCCCGATCGTCTCCACCACAGCGCCGAACGGCAGGGAAAAGTACCGCAAAAGCGGTGCTTTTTTGCTTTTTGTGCGGTCAGGAAGGGAAAGGAGTGCCTGCCGGGCGTTTTTGGGAGACAAGAACGATAATTGCTTGAAAAAGTTGAAAAATCAGGATATTTCTGTTACAATAAAAAATATGGGAATCGTCGGCTTCGCGGCCGCCGGACGGCGTTTTTCAGGAAGAGAAAAAGGAGGGTGCAAAATGAGCGGTAAAAAGATCGTATTTCCCGATCGGTTTATTTGGGGCGTTGCGACGAGCGCCGGGCAGACGGAGGGCGCCGCGCTGGAGGACGGCAGAGGTCTGAGCATCTGGGATGTGTTCGCGCGGATTCCGGGTAAAATATATCACGATCAGCTGCCGGATACGGCGGACGATTTTTACCACCGTTACCGCGAGGATTGCAAGATTCTGCGCGATCTCGGGGTGCAGTCTTTCCGCATGTCTCTGTCCTGGTCGCGCCTGTTTCCGGAGGGGGCGGGAAAAGTCAACGAAAAAGGCATCGCCTTCTATCACAACGTGTTTTCCGAACTGAAAAAGTACGGAATCATGCCCAATGTGACGCTGTATCACTGGGATCTTCCCTATGCGCTGCAGGAGGAGCTCGGCTGGCTGAACCGCGATACCGCTCAGAAGTTCGCAGATTACGCCTCCTTTGTCTTCCGCGAATTCGGGGACGAAGTGGATTATTTCGCAACGCTGAACGAGCCGATCGCGACCTACGTCGGTTACGGTCTGGGGGCGTTTGCGCCCGGGCTCCGCGGCGAGCGGTTCGGGCGCCAGGCCAATCACAATCTCCTTTTGGCGCACGGACTGGGCGTAAAGGCGTTCCGGGCGGAGCAGAAGAACAACCGGATCGGCATCGTGATCGATATCTGGAACCGGGAGCCGGTTCACCCCGGCAACGAACGGGAATGCGCGATTGCAGAGCGCGAGAACGAACTTGCGCATTTATCCTATCTGAATCCGGTGTTCAAGGGGGATTACAGCGCCTATTACAAGCGTTGGCTGGAAGAGAACGGTATTCGCCTCGAGGTCGGCGCGGATGACGGGAAGACGATTGCGCAGCCGCTCGACTTTTTCGGCCTGAACACCTATTCCCGCATCCTGGTCGGGGAAAAGGACGGCGATGCGACGCAGAAGATCAAACAGCTGGGAGGCAACTTTCAGGCAAACGGTCAGGAATTTTATCCGAAGGCGGTTTACGACACGCTGCTCATGCTGAAGCGCGATTTCATCGGGGATCTCCCCGTGTTCGTCGCCGAAAACGGGACGTATCGGGAGGACGAAGGACTCGACGCGGACGGAACGTGTAAAGACGAGCACCGCATCCGCTACATCGAGGGATACGTGCGGTGGATGAAGCGCGCGATCGACGAAGGAATCGACCTGCGCGGATATTATGCCTGGAGCCTTATGGACAACTGGGAATGGACTGCGGGATATCATTATCGGTTCGGGCTGGTGCACGTCGATTACGAAACGCAGAAACGAACGTGGAAGGAGAGCGCCTACTGGTACCGCGATCTCATCAGACGCAACGGATTAAACGGGTAAAAAACCTGTTTTCGCCTTTTTTTCGCGATCCGGGACAAATTCCGGCGATCTGTCGTTTTAAAAGTAAAAGTCGGGAGGAGAGAAGGATGAAAAGAGGAAAGAAAGCGATCGCCCTGCTGCTGGCAGTTCTTGTCTGCGGCAATCTGTTCGCATGCGGCGGAGAGAGCCGGGAACTCGGCGTGCCCGCGCGGGCGGAAGCGCTCAGCCATGAAGAGCGGCTGGAGGCAGATTACCGGAAAACGGCGGAGCGCGCAGAGGCGTTTGCTCCCGCGTTTGCCGCGGCGGCTTACCGCATCAGGGAAGCGGCAGACGGCAACGTGGCGGTGGCGCCCGTCTCCGTCTTTATGGCGATGTCCCTCGCGGCGGTCTGCGCGGGAGGGGAGACGCGGGAAGAGATCTTGTCCGCGCTCGGGCTCTCATACGGGGAACTGCGCGCCGGCTTTTCTGCTTTTTACCGTTCGCTGACGGCGGAATTTACCACGAATACCGGCGATCTGGAGGGGGAGCTTGCGCTCGGCAACTCCATCTGGCTGAACGAGGAAACCGCCGTGAACGGGGACTGTATCCGTACGCTTTCGGAGGATTTTTTCTGTTACTCGTATGCGGCTGACTTTTTGAGCGACAACAGGAGGGCGAACCGCGCCGTGAGAGATTTTGTCAAAGAGCAGACGCGCGGAATGATCGACCGCGACTTTGCGCTGCAGACGGATACGCTGTTCGCGCTCATCAATACGCTTTATCTGAAAGATATCTGGAGAGAATACGGAAAGAAACTCTCCTTTACGGCGGAGAATTATGAATTTACGGAATGCGACGGAGCGACGCGCGCGCAGAAGCTGCTGGTCGGGAACTACGCTGCCGGGCGGGTTTCGGAAAACGAGCGGTACGCGACGTTTTTCGCGCGGACGTATAACGGTTTCCGCCTTCAGTTCATCCTGCCGAAGAATGGGTACTCCGTCGACGAAGTATTTACCGCCGCATCGCTCGCCGAAGCTGCGGCGATTACCGACTGGGGCGCGGTGGACGAAGAGAATCGCATCCGCTACTATACCCGCTGTCTTTTCCCGGCGTTCGAGGCTTCCTTTGACGGCGAAGTGAAATCCCTGCTGCAGGACGCATTCGGCATCCGCTCGCTGTTTGACCGGGATACCTGCGATCTGTCTTCTCTGTCCGAGAACCGCGCCTATTGTTCGCGCGTACGGCACGCGGCGGAACTGAAAGTGAATGAGCGTGGAATCGAGGGCGCCGCAGTGACGGTGATGACGTTTCCGGGCGCGGGTGATCCCGGCCCCGACCCTTATGAGGACGTCTTTCTCGACTTTGTGGTGGACGGCGCGTTCGGCTTTATCCTCTCTGACCCGTACGGCGTCACGCTGTTCTCGGGTGTCGTCAATCGGCTCTGACGATCAGGAAGCGGTTTCAACTGCGAAAAGAGTATGCCAAAAGCCGGCGGGCAGCCCCGTCGGTTTTTTCTTTTGCCGCTGCGCTCAGTCGGGATCAGCCATGCCGTCCGTCAGAAATTCAAACGATACGTTCAGAACTTTCATGATGCGCCTGACGAATTGGAGGGAAGGGACGGTTTTGCCGTGTTCCAGGCGGCTGACATACTGCTGAGAAGTTTGCAGCAAGCTCGCGAGCTTTGCCTGCGTATACTGATACTTCTCCCGTGCTTCTTTCAGATTTTGTCCAAATGCTTTCATAACGCTTATTCTACATAGAAAAAAGGGGCTTTGGACCCAATAAGCACGCGAATATGTAAAAATTGTCGAAATTAGATTATTTTAATCAAAAAATAATACTTAAAATGTATTTGAGAGAAAGAACTTATTGATCGCCGGAACTTTCGGCGCCGCAACAGATCGGGCAATTTCAATTATCCGATTTGTCAGGGCTTGCAAAAAGGCGGGCAGACAAAACAACGCGGAAAGGGGAATTTAAAGTTTCGGACAGTCGGTTAAAAGGGCGCGGCGGCGCGCAAGCTGCACTTTTGGATCTCCGTCAAAGAGATTTTTCTGTTCTCCTTTTTCAGGGCTGCATACAATATTTTTTTAAGATGGTTATTTAATCGTTCATTTGTGACTTGCTTTTTGCTCTGTTATGGTAGGCGCGCTTCTGCTTTTTGATGGGGCATCTCTCTCTTTTGAACCCGCGGCTATGGTGGGGAATATAAAACGGCAGCCCGCATGAATATGCGGGCTGCCGGATTAAATTGTTTTGCGGGGAGGTTAATCGTAGGGCGTAAAGCCGAATGACTGCGTACCGTCTGCCGCGACAGTGATGCGCACGCTCATGCCGATCGTCGGAGCGATGTCCAGGATCAGTTCGCCCGCGGCATTGCGCGAGACCGTATAGCGCGTGAGGCGCGTCTCGGAAGAGCCGTCGTCCGCGGCAAGGTAGAAGAGGGGCATTTTTCCGCCCGCTTTGGAAACGCAGGTCAGCGTGTAGGTGTCGCCGTATTCCTCGTCCACGATCTTCTGTTCGCCGGAGAAAGCGAATTTCGCGTAATCCCAGTCGGGGGCGGCGTCTGCCGTCGTGCCGCTGACGTAAACCACGCCGTCGTCGGCGGAGATAGTCAGTGTGCCGTCTTTCAAGGTGAAGGTATAGGTGGTGGGCATAAACCAGCCGTACTCGACGGAAAGCTGCTGATTGCCGTCCCGGTCGAAGGAGAGAGAGACGCCGTCCGCCTCAGAACCGTCCACCGTGACTTCCAGCGAAGCCGGCGCATTGACGGATTCCGCTGCGGCGCTGACGATGATTTCCGTCTCTGTTCCGTCCTCGTCCGTCAGCGTGTACGTTCCGACAAAGTTTTTGGGCGTCAGCGTGCGCTTGTAGCAGAGTACTGGGTCATACTCGTCCTCGACGACGGAAGCGGTGCCGTTTTCAAAGGTTATCGTAATCGTATACGAGCCGAAAATTGATTTAATTTCCTGGGTGCCAGTTATTTTTCCGCCCTCGATTACTGTGGAGTCGAAACTTTCCGGCGTATCGCTTTCTTCCAGTCCCCATTCATTATAGCGGTACTGTCCGTTTGCGAGCAACTCCAAGACAGAGACGCCGTCCGCATCGTAATAGACGCCCGCCGCGTCTGCAACCGCGGTTTTTTCGAGGTTGATATAGTCGCTCATGCCGTCCGAAATCCGCGTGCCGGGTTCCTCGCAGTAGAGGTTCTTTTCAAAGGCAATCCCCGCTGCTTCGCGGTAAGAGACGACCAGCGTGCCGTTCTTTTCGCGCGTGAGCGCATAGGAGTAGCTCTCGGACTTCGTCGCTTCGGGGGAAGCGGAGTAATCTGCGGAGACAATCGTCAGCGTGCCGTCCGCGCCGAACGAGATACTTTCATCGACGATCTCGCCCTTCAGCGTATAGGAAGTGCCGAGGAGCTTCTGAAATTCCGCACGGGAGACGAACGTGGCGCTGAAAGTCTCTTTGCCGTTTTCAGCGCCCTTCAGGCAGAGGTACGGCTGATCAAAGTAGGCATAGAGAAGATAATCCCGTTCCGTCCCGTCGAAATTTGCGCGGAAGGAGAGGGAGGGGAATTCCGCCGCCGTTGCCGCGTTGACCGTGTAATTCAAAAGGAAAGCGAAGTCGTCCGCATTGTCGTTGAAACGGACGGTGTTGTTTTCGTAGTCGACAGAGAGCGTGACCGGATGCGTGCCGCCCGTCGTGAAACAGTCGTCTTTGCCGGAAAGCCCCGCGCCGAAACGAAGTGCAAGCGCGGCGGCCGCTTCTTCCGTATAGTATCCGGCACGTGCTTCGTAGGTGCCGGAATCGGTTTTTTCGAGGAGCGCGAGTCCGCCTTCCGTCGTCCATACGAGATAACGGCCGTTTTCAAGGGCGAGCGCGATAGTGCCCAGCGTTTCCATGCCTTTGGGCGGATCGATCTCGCCGCGGTCGAAATCGGTCAGCACGGTGAATCGGCTTTGTATGCGCTCTGTTCCGATCTGCACGGCGCCCGTCTCATCTACCACCAACGTCTCGTTATTATTGGAGTAAGCGCCGGTAAACTGATCCGCCGCTTCTTTGGCGACGAAATAGGTCTTTTCGGCTTTTGTTTCGAGGGAGATCGCAAGGCTGTTGTTCTCCACGGGGCGGAGCGTATAGGTTGCGGCGTCCGTCGAAAAGCGGAAGACGATTACGTCGTTCTCGATCGCGGGGAGCAGGGGATAATCGGCGCCTCCGTATACGACGGTATCCGGATTGGGGAAGGAGATCACCGTCTCGCCCATCCAGCTGCCGGAAATCCAGGCGCTGTCATAGGCGTAGAGTTTTTCGCGGCCGTTCGGGCCGTATTCGTAAATGCCGTCCAGCGCGTAAACGAGGGTGTATTTTGCACCGTTCTGCTCATAATAAACGCCCGCGCCGTGTTCGCCGCAACCAACGGAGTAAGTCTCTTCCGTTCCGTTCGCATACAGAACGCCGTCGGCGCCGAAGCGTATGCTTTTGCCGCTCTTGCCCACATACGATCCATGAAACAGCGCGTCCGAGGGGAGATATTCGAGCGATTCCTCGGCCAGCCAGACGTTGCCCGCCTCGTTGATCGTATATACGACGCCGGTCACGGATACTTCAAAGGCGACGTATCCCGCGCCGTTTTCGTCGAAGAGAAGCCTGGTGACGGCGGCATAGAGCATATCTTCGTCGTAGCTGCCGTCCTCATAGAGAAGGGTCCAGCCGAAGTTCCCTTCGGAGTCCATATCGGCGATAAAGAGCGTAAACGTCTCTTCATCCGTCGTCCATACCCCGGCAAATCGGTCGGGCGCAGGGAGAAAGGTCTTCTCGGGATCGGCGTCGGGGGAGGCCGAGGGGCGGCGCATTTCGAGCGCGCCCGCCGCGTTCAGACTGAGGTCGTATTCTCTGCCGTCCACCGTGCAGGAAATGACCGTTTCGCTCCCTTCTCCCTGAATCGCGGTAATTTTTAATTCTGCATCCGTCAGCGTTTTCTCTTCGAGATCCAGAACTTCACCGCCGTTGACCCAGCGGATGGCGTAAGCGCCGAGTTCGATGCGCGGTTCCAGAACCGCGGTAAGTTCAACGTCCTTTTCGACGTTGAACGTGTAGGGATTATCAGTGGAAATCTCTTTCCCGTCTGCCGTCCAGCGGACGAATTCCTCGTTTTCGCCCACGGTCGCGGTGACGGTGCACTGCGCGCCTTTTTCAAACGTGCCGCCGCCGGTGCCGCCGATAACGGTGACTTCAAACGTCTCTTTTTCGTCGCTCTTTGGCTGCGTGACCGCAGTGAGCGTAATGTTCTCCGTGACGGTGAACGTATAGGGGTTTTCGGCAGAGATTTCTTCTCCGCCAGCCGTCCAGCGGACGAATTCCTCGTTTTCGCCCACGGTCGCGGTGACGGTGCACT
>ERZ1106952.483-NODE-483-length-18030-cov-5.712434_pt1 | contig 18030 bp, 13 predicted proteins | sample MGYA00403677_ERZ1106952 | MGnify/ENA primary metagenome ERZ1106952 (study PRJEB35170, sample SAMEA104062415) | human gut metagenome | biome: human gut; feature: human-associated habitat; material: faeces | place: Denmark | collected 2012-05-14 ...
ATAGAAATGTTTGCCTTCGGAACGCTTCTTGTCCATAAATTGGAATATTACGTTACCACCATTCAAATAATAGTATTTTCCAGTCTTTGCAAGTGATAAGCCGTTTATTTGCTGTCCTTTATCAATGCTTGCTATTGATTTTAATGGCAAAACATTTTCTTCTGTCACTGTAAAAAGAATGTCGCAAAGTCCTTTAATTAGCGATTTTTGCTCGCTATTGAAAGAACTTTGTAATAAAGTTTTTGGTAAAGGTTCTGCCGTCAGGCTTGGGGATTTTATCGAAGAAGTAACCACTCGAAACAAGTCGAACAATTGTGAAAATGTCTTATCTGTCAGCAATAAAATGGGGTTTATCAAACAATCCGAGCAATTTGAAGACAGAACGGTAGCGAGCGAAAATAAAAGCAATTACAAAGTTGTTACAGAAGGTTGCTTTGCTTATAATCCTGCAAGAATTAACGTCGGCTCGATTGCCTTATTATCAACATACAAAATCGGCATAATAAGTCCTATGTATGTGTGTTTTAAGACTAAAAGCGCCCTTGATTCGGAGTATTTGAACTTTTACTATCAGTCTGGTTTCTTCTACAAAGAATTGCAAAAAAAATTAGAAGGTAGCGTTAGACAATGCCTTACATATGAAAATATGAGTGAAATCCTTATTCCATATGTAGGCATTGAAAAACAAAAGGCAATCGCCACAGCATTAAATAAATTTGCAACATTGATTGCAAACGAAGAAAAATACTTAAAATCATTGCAAAAGCAAAAATCTTATTTTCTCAGCGCCATGTTTATATAAACATAGCGTTGAGAAAGTATTTGCGTTGCTTTTGTAGATAATTTAAGAATGACGTTTCTAATTCTATTTTGTCTTGAATGCGCTGTATTTTATCGGCAAATTTTACTTGATCTTCGTATGTTGGCATATGTGTTTCATACGACAAGAAATCTTCCGAAGATACAGCCATTCTCTCATAAACAGTGCCTTGTTCGTAACGTCTTATTCTACCTATAAAATTTGCATTTGTTAAAAACAGTTCAATATAAGCGGGATACACCGTATCGGCTATTTCAAACGTTACATATATCGGCGAAAATATTAAATCGCCATAAGTATTACGACATATTACACCGAATTTCAAATTTGCCGGATTATAGCAAATATCGTTAAAGTGCGTTACTTTATATTGCTTATCTTCGTTTTTGACGAGAAAATCTCTGTCGTATCGCTCTGTTTTGGGTGAAACTCCTTCCTTTGATAAAGTTCCGTGAGTATATGTTCCGTCTTTACTACAATATTCCTTACGCTCGGTCAAAATATCTTTAAGTGTTATATAACCCAACGACATGTCATTGTGAACCGATTTGAAATACCTGTTACAAAGTTCTTTCTTTAAGACCTTCAAATCACTAATGATTTTGTTTTGGACTTCTATCTTCCTGTCAATCGCGGACAAAAATGTAGCAATTTCCGTTTGTTCTTCGATACTTGGAACGGCACATTTTGTTTTTTTGATTTCACTATTAGAGATTTCAAGAAATGTTGAACCTGACGCATATTTGATAAAATGCCGTTTTTGTGTCTGTGCTAAATAATAAAGAAATTCATTATTTATGCCTTTTTTAGGTATTAAATTTTGAAATCCTTGATTTGTAGTGCAATCTTTTTGTGTAATGGAGCATTCTCCGACAGTGGCTCGGCTGCTCAACAAAATACTCCCTGCTGGCAATATTTTTGCACTTGATTTTTGTAAGCCAAGTTGTGAAATTGTCCGCGCGCTCATAGAAACGTATTTTGAATGTCCAACTTCCGTAGGCGTAAACCATTGAATACCACCATTCCAAAGAGTAGAGTCCGTTGTGTCTGGTGTTCCGCCGCCAACAACTTCTGCGATATCTGATAAACGTTTTGATGACCAGTTATCTTGGAATTGCTTAAATCTCAAAGTTGGAACATTAGGGGTTGTTTCGTTGCTTTTCGACATAATTAGTCCTCCAAAATTCCGAGTTCTTTCAGATATTTGTTAATCTCCGCGTCAAGACTTGCACGTTGGCTTTCAAGGTCTTTTATTTCCGCCATAACGGCTTTGATATCAATTTCTTCTTCCTCTTCAAATGTATCGACATAACGGGGTATGTTAAGGTTATAATCGTTACTTTCGATTTCTTCCATAGTCGCAACATGGCAGAATTTATCTATATCTTTACGCTCAACATAGGCATTTACGATACGGTCGATATCGTCAGAAGAAAGTTGGTTCATATTTTTGCCCGGCGTGAAATACTTACTTGCGTCGATAAAGCAAATGTTGCCGGCGTTGCCGTTACGGTATTTACGCAAAACAAGGCAGCATACGGGAATACCCGTGCCGTGGAAAAGGTTTGCGGGTAAACCGATTACGGCATCGAGAACGTTCAAATCTTTTATCAAATATCTGCGGATAGTATCTTCGCTTCCGCCACGGAACAAAACGCCATGCGGGAGAAGAACCGCAACACGTCCGTCATCGTCCATATGATAAACCATATGTTCAACAAATGCGAAGTCCGCTTTGCTTGACGGAGCGAGTTTTCCTGCGCCACTGAAACGCGGATCGTCAAGGAAGGAAGACGCTGCCGACCACTTTGCCGAATAAGGCGGATTTGCAACTTGAACGGTAAATTTAGTCGTGCCGAAATTATCCTTTTCAAGCGTGTTGTCGTTGAAAAGATTGAAGTATTGATACGGAACGTCGTGCATTAACATATTCATACGAGCAAGGTTGTAAGTCGTTCCGTTGAGTTCTTGTCCGTAGTAATGACCTACGGCGTGTTCAGCCGTACCACCGTTTGCGATAACTGCTTTGCGAACTTCCAAAAGCATAGAAGCCGAGCCGCAAGTGGGATCGCAAACGTTTTTAACGGATTTCAAGCCGACTGTCGCAAGTTTACTGCAAAGTTCCGAAACGGCACTCGGCGTAAAGAACTCGCCGCCTTTCTTGCCACTGTCTGACGCGAATAAACCTATCAAAATCATATAAGCCGTTCCGAGAACGTCAAATTGAGCGTCGTCGTAAGAAAACTCAATATCGTTTACACGGTTTATAACCTTTGCAATTTGCTTTGTGCGGTCGGAAACTTCTTTGCCCAAGTCTTTGTCTTTCAAATCCATTGCGTCGAAAATACCGTCAAATGCGGCTTCCGATTTCTGACCGAGAGTAGATTGCTGAATAGACGCGATGGCTTTTTCAAGATAATCGACCGAAAATACTTTGCCGTCGTATTTGCCCGCAATCATATTGACGATATAGCCGAAACTATATTCGGGGCGAATGATATAACCAAGACTATCAAGAGAATACTTGTCGAGAGCGGCAAGCAATTCTTCATTGTTGGACGCGAGAGCATCGGCATAAGTCATACCATCGTTTTTAAGTATTTCTTCCATATACTTTTCCGTCTTTTCGGAAAGGAAACGGTAGAAGATGATACCGAGAATATAGTCCTTAAATTTGCTCGCGTCCATAGTGCCACGCAAATCGTTTGCGATAGCCCAAAGTTTATTAGAAAGTTCCTGTGCTTGTTGTTTATGAAGTTGGATATCTGTTGCCATAATTTTATACTCCTTCGGCTCTGAATTTTTCGTATTGTTCTTTAACAAATTCTTCTATTTCGGACGACAATTTGATTGTTTTAAGTAGTCCGTATCCCTTTTGACTTAATCTTTTGCGGATATCTTCAAGGCTGATAACGTGCTTGAACTGATATTCCGACATAAATGACTTGATGGTATCGACGTCAATGCCTGTTTCTTCCGCAAACATTTCGATATCCATATTCTGCTGTTGCACTTCAAATTCTTCATACGCTTTTACGATATCTTCGTCCGGCGAAAGGCTGAAAAACTTTTCCGTAACGAAACGCTTTAACATTTCCTGTTTTGCTCTCAATCTCTCGTTGTCTGAACGTTCGATTTCTCGCAAAATCAAGTCAATAGAGCGTTTCTTTTCGTTTTCGTCTTTCTTGATTACGTCCTTTAACAGGTTGAGAATGTAAACGACGTTGATTTTATCCGTGCGGATAAGTTCGATATTGAAGTCGATATCAACAAGCGTTGTTTTGACGTTTTTCTCTCTGTCTTTCTTTGCTAAATCGTAGTAGTAGAGATACCACGATTTATATCCCAAGAACTCGTCTTCGTCCAGAACGTTTGCAAGGTCGTTCCACTCGAATTTTGAGAATGTTTTTAACGTAGAAAGCGTTTGTGCAACTAAACGGAAAGCAACGATAAACTTTCTTTGGTCGTCTTCGGATTGCAATCTGCCCGCAATATCGTAAGATGGTGCAATGTTACGCAAGACAGAAACTCTGTCGGCATATTCGGCAACGTAATAATCGTAGTTTTCGAGCAAATATGCGTTCGGATTGCCATCGCCAGAAAACAGTTTCAGGGCTTTGTCCTGTTCGTCTTTGATATTACGGAACGTAATTATTTGTCCGTACTGCTTTGTTTCTTTGTAAATACGGTTCGTGCGGCTGTATGCCTGAACGAGAGAATGCCAGAATAAAGGCTTATCCAAATACAACGTGTTAAGCGGCTTTGAGTCAAATCCCGTTAAGAACATATTTACAACGAGCAAAATATCAATCTGCGGAACTTCTTTTTGTTTCAAACGCTTTGCAATATCCTTGCGGTAAGCGTCGAACGTATCAAGACCGAAAGACAGTTTTTCTTTACCGTTAGAGAACATTTCGTTGTAGTCATTGATACATTGCTCCAAAAATTCTCTCGATTGCGGTGTATCTGCACCTTCGTCCATATCTTCGTTTGCCGCATAAGTGAATATTGCCGCAATCTTCAAGCCTTTTTTGTTCAACTTCTTGAAAGCAGTGTAATACTTTTGAAGAAGTGGCACTGACTGAATTGCAAAGAGCGACGTATAGGTATCCGTGCCGATTTTCGTATGCTTTTCGTAATGTTCCAAAATGTTATTTGTAACGAGTTCGATACGCTGTTGGTCGCTGTAAATGTTTGAAATATCAATATTGTTCCGTTTGCAGTATTCTTCGAGATTGAAATTCGGGTTATTGCTTTGCTCGTGGACAATACGTCTTACCGTCATATCGGCAGCGTTTGTCGTAACAACGTTGAACGTGTTTTGATATTCGACGGAAAATTTCAAAACGTTACCGTCGGCGATGGCTTCTTTGATAAGATACTTATGCAAACAAGCGTCCATATTGCCGGCGTTAAAAATATCCGCCGTTGTCTGACCTGTTGCACCTTTGTTTTCTTCAAAAATAGGTGTTCCCGTAAATCCGATAAAGTTTGCGTTCTGGAAATTTCTGCGAATATCACCGTGCATTTTGCCGAACTGACTTCTATGACATTCGTCGATAACAAACACACATTTTTTCGTCTTGTACGTTTCCATAATAGACTTATATTTCTCGTTACGAAGTGCGCAGGCGAGTTTCTGAATGGTCGTAACAAGCATTTTTTCTCCGCTGTTTTTCAAACGCTTAATGAGTTCCGCGGTTGAATCGGTGTTATCGACACAATCTTCTTCAAACGAGTTGTATTCGTCAACGGTTTGGTCGTCCAAGTCTTTGCGGTCTACCAAAAAGAAAACTTTATCAATTCTGCCGTTATCACGGAGTAGGGACGCGCACTTGAAAGAAGTGAGTGTTTTGCCTGAACCGGTTGTATGCCAAACGTAGCCGTTACGGTTTTCTTCCAACACACGACGTAAAACCGCTTTTGTTGCGTAAATCTGATACGGACGCATTACGATAATATTTTTCATCGTATCTTGCAACACGGTATAGTCCGTCAATAGAGCAGTTATATTGAATTTCGTGAAGAAATCGTCCGTGAACTCGTTGAGTTGGTTGATACGCTCGTTATTCGCGTCCGTCCAGAAGAAGGCAAGACTTTTCAGTATGGCTTTGTATGTACCGTCCGCGTTTGTTTCGTTTTCATTGGCAAAGTATTTTGTCTGAATAGAGTTTGAAACAACGAAACATTGAATGAAATGGAACAGCCCTCGGAACGAATATCTGCGATAGCGGTTTATCTGATTGATTGCTTCGTTGATTTCAACGCCGGGGCGTTTCAATTCAATCTGAACAAGCGGTAAACCGTTAATGAGAACTGTAACGTCGTAACGATTTTTATATACGACTTCATTCATATGGTCTTTATCCATCGTTACTTGGTGCGTAACCTGATAAATATTGCGGTCTATGTCTTTCGACAAAAACTCAATATAGATACGCTTGCCGTTGTCTAATTCCAAAACCTGCTTATCGCGCAAAATTTTTGCCGACTCGTAAACGGTTTTGTTTTCAATTTGTGTGCGAAGTCTGTCAAATTCAGCAACCGACAGTTCCGCAACGCCTTTGCCTTTGATGATTTCTTCTTTATTGAACTCTTCAAGTTGTGTCTTGAAGTTCAGCATAACTTCGGTGTAATTCTTTAATTCGACATATTTGTAACCGATAGTCCCTAATCTTTCAATAAAGAGATTTTCAACTTCATACTCGCTTATCGCCATTTTGCAACTCCTTTTCAAATATTTTCATTAACTGTTGCGTTAAAATGTCCGTTTTTTTCGTTTCTATTGAATGTGTCAGTCTATCCCGCTGCCGTTTCAGTTCGCTTATCTTACCGATTGTTCGTTGCGTTTCGATAGGTAGTAGCGTTACTTCAAAACTTTTCAGCATACTTAACGGAATAATAGATACGGCGGTTGTGGCTTGTTTTAACTTTTTTAATTGTTTAAGTGCCGCTGTATTATTGTTGATGAACCAACATAAATAGTAGGGGTCAACTTCCGACATATCGTTTATCCGTATAATAGCAAGATTTGAAAGAATGAGTTTGTCAGCGCGACGGCTTTCAATCACGATTGCTTTGCCCGAACTCAATCCGACAACTACGTCGTATTCTTTTGTTAAAGAGTAAGTCCCGATTTTATCGCCTTGAACGGTTATATATTTTTCAATGGGCAAATCGTCCGAAACGTTAGCAATATAGTTAAGTTCTTGCATAGTAATCGTTTCAACGGATTGACCTGTTGTAACTTCTATTCGTGTTGGAATGTTGCCTTGTATTATGTTTGCGAGAGATTGTAGTTCCACTTGACACACGTCCTTTTTGAAATTTACATAAATATCATACCACAAGAAAATTGATTTGTCAAGCATTTTTCGCTTTGAAATTTAATTAAATTACAAAAATAAGGACTATAAAGCCCCTATTTTACGTTTCTAATGCCAGAAAGATAGTTTTTCCAATAGATTTTTGCTTCATCGGCAGTCATACCAAATGTCGGACTATCTTCTTCTCTAAATAAATTTATAATTTCAAGCCCCTTGCGTTGAGCGTAATTCATAGCAGTTTTTGCCCCGCTTGAATTTTGTTTTTTATCTACATAACAAATGAGTGTATCGCACTCGTCAATCATTTGCCTGTTGCTTGCGGTTATTTGCTGCTTGAAATGCAAATCTTCAATATCAAAAATAACTGTTTCTACGTCTTGATACGGAACATAATCAAGGCTATCTTTCTTTTCTATAATATGGTAACTCGTTAATACTACTTCAATATTTATATTAGGGTGTTGATTTCTGGCAAAACGGCAAGCGTCTAATGCCATTTTATCAAATTCGCCGTGTGTTCCCATTAAAAAATGGCTGCAACCGTCATTGATACATTGTTCAATGGCGTTTTGCAACCGTTCCTTAACTTTTTCTATAAAACATACTTGTCTATGTCCGATAAATGCAGTTTTTCTTTCCATATCACAGCCCCGAATGTTTTGCGGCTATGATACTTATAAAAAAATAAGATGCCGCCCCCAAACGAGAGCGGCAAATATAGAATACCGACCGTTTGAGCGCCAACCCCGTTCACAACAAATGAAGTATCACGAAAAAACGCAATGCGAGCATACTGTTTGTAAACACGGACGATATATCTACCGATGTTTAGGTATGCGCATAAGCGTTGCCTATGATACTTCAAAGACTGAAATATATTTGTTGTGAACTTTGCCGTTGAACGGCATTATTCGGAGTTGGCTTTTATATTCTACTATTTTTTTGAAAAAAAGTCAAATCTATACCGTGCCGCACAGACAACTAATATCTGAAAACTAATTCTTTTTATCGTCTTTTTCAATTTGACCTTTGTAGTATTCAACAGCACACAATAAAAGAGCCTTTGCAAATGCCTTTTTATCTTCTGTCGAAAGCGCGTCGATAATCGGAACGCCAATTGTTTCAACTTCAAGGTTGTTTTTACTATTCTGTTTCATAAGGTTTCTCCTTTTTTGTGGAAAGGATAACAACCAAACTCGCAGGATTTTTTCGACTTTGAAAATTTTTTTGAAGTATTTTTTTTGAACTCGCAAAGAAGTTGCGACTTTAACTCGTAATCTTGTGGACAAGGAAGAAACAAGACGTTTTTTCTTTCTCGTGGAAAGCCTAATCCAAGCCCGTCGTTTCCGTCAAGGGAAAAAATTATTGTGAGAACTATAAACAAACAGACTATATCCAATATTTTTTTCTTTATCCTTTACGGCTCCGCCGTTCTCGGATTGTTCGGTTTCCGTCGAAAGACAAAAAATAAGTTAAAGGAGTTAATAGCACTATGAAAACAGCAGTAATCTATGCAAGGTATTCGAGCGATAGCCAAACCGAGCAGTCTATTGAGGGGCAACTTCGTGTTTGTCAGGATTACGCCAAAAATAACGATATACTGATAGTTGATACCTATATCGACCGAGCAATGACGGGAACGAATGATATGCGTCCTGACTTTCAGCGTATGATTAAAGACAGTAATAAACGTCAGTGGGACTATGTTTTGGTGTATAAATTAGACCGTTTCTCCCGCAATAAGTATGAAACGACTATACATAAACACACTTTAAGCAATAATGGCGTTAAAGTTATATCGGCTATGGAGAATATTCCCGATAGCCCCGAAGGTATTATCCTTGAAAGTTTGCTTGAAGGTATGAACCAATACTATTCGGCAGAACTTTCGCAAAAAGTATTGCGCGGACTGAATGAAAGTTATCGTAAAGGTAATTACACCGGCGGTATGCAGATATTCGGGTATAAAGTTGTAGACAAAAAGAACGTTATCGATCCGTTCGAGGCAGAAATTGTACAGGAGATTTTTAGGCGATTTGCAAAAGGCGAAACTGGAAAAAGTATAGCCGATAACTTAATCGCTCGTGGAATAAGAACCAAAAGCGGGCATTACGTTGACGATAAGCGTATATACAAGATAATTCAAAACACCAAGTATATCGGTAAAGTTCAACACGGCGATACCGTTTATACGAATATTTATCCCGCAATCATTGATGAAGTAACGTGGCAGACAGTTCAATCAATTAGAAACGCCAATAAGCACTCACCGGGTAGCAAAAAAGAAAGGTTTGATTATTTGCTTTCGGGAAAACTTATTTGTGGTGATTGCAAGCAATTTATGGTTGGCGTTACGTCTACAAACCGTTGGGGCACGGTTTATAAGTATTATACTTGCTTATCGAAACGCAGAAAGAAACAAAAATGCGGCACAATGACTATTCACCGCAAAGAGTTGGAAGATTTGGTTTTTAATGAAACGTGGAAAATGCTTTACGACAATAATAATTTGGACGCGCTTGTGGAGTATATCTGCAAACTTCACCAAAATGAAACACAGGAAAGCACCGTTATAAAATCGTTGGAGAAAAAAAGAGCCGACGCATTAAAAGCATCGGCAAATTTGATTTCTGCTATTGAGCAAGGTATTATAACCGAGCAAACGAAAATTCGACTAAAAGAACTTGAAACGCAAATATCTCAATACGATTTCGATATTGAACAGGCAAAACAGCGGACGTATAGTTATCTGACGCCCGAACTCATTAAAGAGTTCTTTCAAAAAGCCGTGTGCGGCGATATAGAAAGCAACGGTGCGAGAAAGTTGATAGTAAGAAACTTTATTCGAGAAGTTATCTTATATAAAGACAAAGTAGTCATTACTTTTAACTTTACAGACCAGCATATAACTAAAAAGCGATTGCCAGACAGTATTGAAGAAGTAGAAAGGACAGCAAAGCAGGCTGAAAAGTCTGCTTCTAAAAACAAATCGGGTGTGTACAAAAATGCCAGCACTCCGCCAAGTGAAACCTAAATCGAATACGAGAGTGTTTGATTTGGGTTTTTCTTTTGCAAAAATGCAGAACTTATCGCCGTTTTTAGGCTTTTAGAGCGTCAAAGTTGCCGTTTCTTGGGGTTCGTACAGAAGGTTATTTCCTTTCGCTCTACCATCGAAATTCAAGTATTTCAAAGCAAAAACCCGACGTAAGCCTTTTCGGACTTTCAATCGGGTTTTGACATAGATATTAAGTTGTTTCGACTCATTATTGCAAAGCAGCCATTTTTGTTTTGATTATAATTCCAAATACAGTAGATATCCCGCTCGATTAATATAAATACTTCGGGAAATTTTCATTTGCATTTTTGTAAAAAATTACCGATCAAAAGTTTGTTCATCTGCTACGATTTTCGGAAAAATCGCAATTCTCAGCCGCGTAACGGCATACGGCACAAGCAAAATTTTCTCCTCTTTTCCCGCTCGCGCTGCGGGAATATCCATCACTTTGGGGGTGAACTCCGCGCTTTTCCCCGTGTAATATCCCTTGCCTCGCGGTGTTCTGCGCTGAAATACGTTATGCACGTGCCTGAGCCTCCATTCTTTCGCTTCACGCGCGGGCACTTCGATATACAGTCGGTTTTCCGCTCGTTTCCAAGGCTCGGAAAGTTCGTTTCCCGCGCCAATTTTTGTTACCGCTTTTATGCTTTTCTTCGCTTCGGAGATATTCAGGCAATAATTCCATTTGCCCGCGGGGTACAAGGCGTACGCGGGAAACTTTTCGTTTGCCCGATCGCGAAGCCCAGTGATTTCCTCGCGTTCCCCAATGGGTAACGCATACAACAGCGCGCCTTTTTTCACACTTACGCCGCCCGCATTTTCAATCAGCTCGATTTTGTCTTTAAACGCCAGTTCGATCGTATCGCCGTTAATAAATTCCCGCAAAATCGTACCCGAGCCGTCTGTAAAAGCGCAGTCGATTTTCTTTCCGTTCAGTCGCACCTCAGCACTCACCGCCCACGCGGGCTTGCGCAATCTTATCGCGAATTTCGCTTTCGAGCCGCACATTCCCCCTTCGTTTTTAATTTTCAGCCCGATTTTTACCGTATTTTCAAACGGGTACAACGTGTTTTCTTCGATCGTGATTCGCCTGCCCTCCGCTTCCGTTTCCACGCAAACGGGCGCATAGGTAAACGCCGCAAATTCCGTGTACTGTCCGCCCGTTTTTCCGCCGCCGACAACACGCCGTTTCATCCAGCTTCTGAGCGCGAAATTCGGCATAAAACGGTGCACGTTTCCCGCGCAACACGACAAAAAGTTTTTCGGCGCGTAACTCATCCAGTCTTCGCCGCGAAAGAAAAACGCGTGATTCGACGTATCGTTTGCTATCGCCTGATTCGGGCACGAAAAATACTGCTGACCTTTAAAATCTTCGTCCACGCACCCAAGTCCGCCGTTGAACACGGCGTTTTCTACGATATCGCCGTATTTTGCGTTGCCCGTAGCCATATACAGATACCCCGCCGCCCACGTAAGCTCGGAAACATCGCACGTTTCGTGCGCCGCCAGCGAATCGCTATTGCCGTTTAAATATTCCGTGGAAGAATTTACGCCGTCGATGAGCATCTGATCGCGTTCGAGTTTATCGAACGCATTCACCGCCGCACGCAAATACAATTCGTTTTTTGTGTATAAATACATTATCGCGGCAAGTTTACAGATTTCGCAATATGTAACGCCGTGATTTTTATTCGCTTTACCGTTTGCAAGCATTCCCGCAACGGTGAGATCGCGCATTTTTTCGCCCGCCCCCGCCGCGGAATCATCGGAATAAATCTCGTTGAATTTATCGTAAGAGCGTTGCGCATAGTTTAAAAAATATTCGTCGCCCGTGCGCGCATACAGCCATAAAACGGTTTCAATTTCCGCTACGTCGCGCACGTCGATAATGCGTTGCGTACGCTTTTTTTCATAGACCGAAAGCGGAGATTTCCCCTTGAAATGCGCGATTAACGCGTTTAAAATTTTTGCGTTTTTCGTGGCGTCGTATTCTGCGGTAAGCGCGCGGAAATATACGGCGTGCGCCCAAGCCATACCGCCCTTTAAAAACGACGGACCGATATACCCGTCTTCATCGGCGTTTTCTACGGCAGGATAAATTTTCGCGCGGGCCTTTTTTAACAGCTCGGCGTTTTCTGAAAGATAAGCTGTGCGAAGCATACCGTCTATCCAGTACCCGTTTTGTTCGAACGGCGTCCACGCGTCCTCCTCGCAATTCAGCCCACCTAAAAAATTCTCGGTTTCGTCGGGCTTCGCATCTTTGCCACCCTCCCAGTACGCGCGCACGAACGGCTTGCCGATTTCGTTCATATTCCCGGTCAAGCCGTTCGCCTGCGTTTGCAAAAACCGCCGCACCCAACCACGCGCTTTCACTTCGCTAAGATTCAATTCTTCGTACATAATCAACTCATTTATATATCCGCATTCGCTTTGATCAACGCCTGATAATCGTAAAACGACTGCTTTTTCGTTCGCTCGCCCGTATCGTGATTCACGTATACCAAGCCAAATCTGCGCGAATACCCGCTGGACCATTCGAAATTATCGATCAGCGTCCACACGAAATAGCCGCGGATATCCACGCCGTCCGCTTTGGCACGCTTCAATTCGGCAAAATACCGCTCGATATAATCGGTGCGCATCGTATCCATAATTCTGCCGCCGTTTTTCGGCAACCACTCGGGCAAAGAAATTCCCGTTTCCGTAACGTATACGGGCAGTTTATACCGTTCCTGCAAAAATTTCGGACCGTAATACATACAAGACGCCGTGCCGACGACGTCGCCGCCCATTTCGCCGTCTAATGCGTCGGTAGCGGGAATCACCGCGACGGGTTCGCCGTGTTCGTCGGCTTTCACCGCCGTTCCGCGATAGATATTCAACCCGAGAAAATCGGGCGAGCACTTGATTTTTTCCATATCGCCCGATTGCACAAACGATAAATCGAGCTTGTTATTTTCAATTATGCATTCATCGTATTTGCCGAAAATCAGCGGATCCCAGAATGTAGTCGTACCGAAAATTCCGTACGGCGCAAACGTTCCCTTTCTTGCCGCTTCCACGTCGGCGGGGTTGTTTTCGTCGGCGGGCACTTTCACGTCCGTTACGTTTACCATACCTACTCTCACGGCATTTTTCGAATACTTGCGCAAATTCTTTGTAGCTGCCGCATTACAAAGCAACAGCGTATGCAACGCCTCAAACGCTTTCTGCAAGGGGTACGGAGCATAACCGCCGCCCACGGGGCGAAGATACAAAAAGTCGATCAGCGCCGCCGCTTCGTTGAACACGGAAAAATATTTTACCCGATCGCCGAAATTTTCGGCAACGATTTTCGCGTACTCGGCAAAGCGTTCTATAATATCGCGGTTTAAAAAGCCGCCCGCTTCCCAAAGCGGCACGGGAAGATCCCAGTGAAATAACGTTACGAACGGTTCTACGCCCATTGCAAGGCAACCATCGATCAGGCGATTATAATAATCGATTCCTTTCTGATTGATCGCGCCGCTGCCCGCGGGCTGAATACGCGCCCACGAAATAGAAAAACGATACGCCGTCAGCCCAAGCTCTTTGATAAGCGCGAGATCTTCGTTTAAACGGTTGTACGAATCGCAGGCGAAAGCGCAGGTTTGTTTATGATAAATCAAACCTTTTTCACAATAATCGTCCCATACGGTTTTGCCCTTGCCGTCCTGAAAAGCGCCGCCCTCGATCTGCACGGAAGCCGTTGCCGCGCCGAATAAAAATTTTTCTTTCATATTTTTTACTACCTCATAAAGATTATCATCGCCCTTTCCCGATTCGGACGAATCGGGCGGAACGAGCGAATAACGCCCCGCCGTTTTCGCCGCGAATCGGAAAAAACGATAAATATTTAAATTTATTTTAATTATCCTTGCTTAATTCGAAGCACGAAACCAAGCAAAATAGCAATCAAAAGGTTCCGCTGTATCCGCATAGATATAAAGCTGTTTGCGGAATTTAGTCCAATTATCTCCCGTCGGCACATCAACCGTATAATCTTTCCATCCCGCCGTATCTAACGTGAGCGAAAACTCCGAGCCTCCCCCTCCCTCCGGAATAAATTTCAGTTTACAGCCTACATATTTTTCCGGCGTGTATATTCTCATCGTAAGTTTCGTAAAAGCATCATAATACGCACTTTCATAAACCGTTGAAAAATTCCACATAAACGTTTCGTAACTTTGCACTCTTGTGCCGTGGTATTTAACAACGTTCTTTTCGCCTTCATAAGAAGTTAAGAAAGTGAGTATCCCGTTATCTCTTTGATGATTTCCGCCAATAGTCGTTCCAATAGTTCCTTTCGAGAAATCCCACAATAAGCCCGCAGGGTATGCGCTGAAAGTATACGAAGCATACAGCTCTTTTCCCTCCGCGTTTACGCCCGTGTACACCACCGTGTACGTGCCTTGCTCCGTAGCCGTGAATTTGCCGTTTTTCGGCACGATTTTGCCGTTCGGCGCAAGCACTTCGCACTTGACTGCGGTACAATTTTCGAATACGCTTTCCGCGTTATCCGTAAGAGTGATTTCGCCGAGTTCCCTTGCCGCTGCGCCGCTGTTCGTTACCGTTACCACGTCGGCTACGCGAATTTCAGCAAAAGCATATTGAGCCGCGCATGCACTCGTCATAAACGTACCGATGAAAGCATCCCACGAGTCGGTAAATTGCGACATATCGATTACATAATCTTTCCAGCCTGCGGTTTTTATCTGCATTCCCGCTAATTCTTTCCAAGGGGTTCCCGACCACAACTGCACCCATTTATCCAAATCGGAAAAATCGCTGTACATTCTTACAATTAACTTGCCATGCGAAGTATAATAATTTTTATCGAATAAAACGTTTATTCCTTGACACATATACGCCGTTTGCCAGGGATCGCTTGTACCCGCTTTCGGGTTCACGAATTTCACAACGCCCGTTTCGCCGTAATATTCTTTCTCCCACGTAAGAATATCCTTATTGTAATTACCAAGCTCCGCAACGCTGTCGAATCCGTACAGAAGCCCCGCTTTTTCCGGTGCGACTACGGAAATCACGTAGGACGCCGTGGCGTTTCTGCCGTTTGCGTCTTTCGCGCGATAAATCACGGTATATTTACCCTCTTTCGCGGGCGTGAATCTGCCGTTTTCTACGGCTTTTACGCCGTCTGCGCCGCGCACTTCCGCCGTGAGTTCTGTGCACCCTGCGAAAATCTCCGCCGAGTCGTCGGAAAGCACAATTTCCACGCCCGTGAAGCCGAATGTTTTTGCAGGCGTAACGGTAAGCGCGTGCGTAGCGTAAATCTCATCGAAATACACGGTTACCCCGCCCCGCTTGTGCCAGCCCAGAACATAGGATCGGAACAATATTTCGTGTAGTATGCCGTAAACGCCGAAGTATCTGCAAGCACTCTGTTCCAGCCCTCAATGAAGCCGCCGCCCGATAAAGAAATGTCTCTGTTTTTCGTTAGCCCGTCAGAGCCGAGCGCGTTTTGCGCCACGTACGAACAATATTTCAGGCTCGCCGCGTTTTCCACGTAAAATTCAAACGCGATTTTATTGTAATCGGAATAATAATTGTTCCAGAACGCCGCCTGCCAGGCAGTAGTATGACCGAAACCGAAGCCGTCCTTGTGGGGAAGTTCCGCTTTCATCAAGCCGTTGCCGCCCTTGTATTCGCTTACGAAACTCACCGTTGAATCGCCCCAGCTTTTGCTTGCCTGCTTCTCGTTGGAAAAGCTTAAAATTTCGCCGTCGTAACCCTTTACAAGATACCCATTTAACAGCGCTTGCTCTTCCGCCGACCACGCCGCTTCGGAATCGTTCAGAGCCGCCTGCGCCACATAGTTGAACGAACGCGCCACGGGATCGGCATATACGTATTTGCCATCTGAGGTTTTGTAATACGCCCGCGCGCAGATATTGCGCGTGTATGAGCTTACGGGAATATCGTAGAGATACGCCGCCGCTATGTATTCGTTTGCGTTATCTTTATCCTGCCGCCAAAGATCGGAAATATCCGCTTTTTGCGCGCCGAGCGATTCCGCCGTTTCCACATTAAGCTCGCTTTCGCCGAGTAAATCGTCGGGCAATACGAGAATGCCGCTTTCCACCGCGCTTTTCAGCGTGCTTTCATATAATTCTTTCGTTGCGCCCGCCGCGAAACGAATACCGTTTTTCTCGTCTTCGGCAAGCCGCACCGAAGCCCCGAGCATACGAAACGCCGCGTTTGCGCTTTTGTTTTCGCTTGCGCCCGATTCGCTTTCCGCCGCGTATGCCTGCACATTGCCCGCGCCGTTCGCATTACGATAACCGCTTATGCCGTTTACGCTGCATAACGCCGCCCCCGCGATGAGCGCTGCACCCGCCGCAATGCCTAAAAAGACCGCCTTGTTCTTCCTGTTTTTCATAGTGCTTCCTCCTTAATTCACAGCGTTTCGCCCGTGTTTTTCGCGTTAACGTCGCTGTTCCAGCCGTTGTCCCACTGTATGGCTCTTTCGCCGCTGGACGTTAAAATGTCCGTATTGTTTTCCCAAAATCGATATTCGCGCATTGCGGGCGCGATATACCGCTTTTTGATTGTGCTTTGATTCATTATTAAAATCCTCCTACCATTTTTTCGCGGTTTGCCGCGTTTTTAACTTGTTTTAATCGTGTGGCTTGTTTTTCGTTATTGCCAAGCGCCGTTCCATTTCACGCCCGTTTCGTCGTTGAAAACCACGTACATATCGGCGATATACACGCTTGCTTTCGCGCCGTTTGCCGCGGAATACCCCGCTTTCGGGTTCAGCCGCAAACCGAACAGCCAAAGCGATGAAAACGCTTCGAAATTCTCGTAAATCGTTTTGAAATCGAACGTGATTTCTATCCACTCGCCGCCTTTGTCCGATAAATCGTACGTAAGCTCTTTCCACTGTTTATCTTCGCCGATATAGGTAAGCGCGAACAACGTGTTTTCGGGATTTTCGGCATACAAGCGTATTTTCAGCACGGAAGCGGTTTTATAATGTTCTTTTTGGAATGCCGCTTTCCACGCGTCGCGATTCGCGAAATATTTGTAGGTGTCTTTCGCCTCAACCGCGCCGTTTTCATCTGTGCCGAACGCTATATCCAGCCGCAAAACGCCCGTTTCGCCGTTGAATTCATCCAGCCATTCGTTATTCTCCGACGTGTTCGTCGCGGGCATAGGCGAATCGAAGCCCTGCCAGCTATTCTCTTTCGCGGCTTCGTATTTCACGCACGTTATGCCTGCAATATAAAGCGTTGCGCCTTTCGTGGGAGAATTGAGATAGAATAGCCCTGTGTTTGCAAAACTATCGAAATTTTCGAGAATTTTCGAGATAGGCATATAGCAGTCTGCCCACTCGTTTACCCGCGAGGGCATATTCTGCGTTTTCGCCTCTTTCCAGCCCGTTTCGCCCACGTAAGAAAGATTATTGAATCGCGCGCTGACGGCAATTCGGAACACAAGCGCGTCGAATTGCTCGTAATATTTTTTGGAATACACGGGATTCCACGCGTTTCTGTTGCCGATAAACGTTTCGTTTGAATCGTCTTTCAGCGTAACTTTCAGCACATTCTTTTCGCCCATAAATTCATCGAGCTTTTCCACGTTCTTTGCGTTGCCTTTGTGCGCATCCGTCGCCGCGTTTTCCGCTTCGAACGAAAACCACGCGTTCTGCTCGTATGCGTTGCCGCGCACGATTTTCAACGCGGAAGTTTTTTCGGTTGCGCCATTGCTTGCCCCCTCGCCCGCGTCTGCACCCGCGCCGATTTCGGCTTCCGCGTACAAAAACGCGAAATCGCCGTTTACCGTAAGGGCGT
>ERZ1106952.487-NODE-487-length-17976-cov-16.135595_pt1 | contig 17976 bp, 19 predicted proteins | sample MGYA00403677_ERZ1106952 | MGnify/ENA primary metagenome ERZ1106952 (study PRJEB35170, sample SAMEA104062415) | human gut metagenome | biome: human gut; feature: human-associated habitat; material: faeces | place: Denmark | collected 2012-05-14 ...
CTGCGGCTCCGGAACAGCCTGCGGCTCCGGAACAGCCTGCGGCTCCGGAACAGCCTGCGGCTCCGGAACAGCCTGCGGCTCCGGAACAGCCTGCGGCTCCGGAACAGCCTGCGGCTCCGGAACAGCCTGCGGCTCCGGAACAGCCTGCGGCTCCGGAACAGCCCGCGCCTGCGGAAGGGCAGACGGATTCCGGCGATGCGGGGGATGAAAAAGAGGGTATCCCCGCGGATAAAGAGTAAAACGGCATAAAAAGCGGGAGGAAACCGAAAAAGTTTCCTCCTTTTTTTGTACAGAAAAAAACATCCCCGCGCGGAAACGAGGGGATGTTTGCAGTCTTTTTCAGAGTTTATTATCCGTTTCGCGTATCTCGACCCGTCGGATTTTTCCGCTGATGGTCTTGGGCAGTTCTTCGACGAATTCGATCACGCGAGGGTATTTGTAGGGCGCGGTCGTCTTTTTTACATGGTTCTGCAGTTCTTTGACGAGTGCGTCGCTTGCCTCAAATCCCTTTGCGAGGACGATCGTCGCTTTTACGAGCTGACCTCGTACTCCTTCGGTGTCGGGAACGCCCGTGATCGCGCATTCGAGTACGGCGGGGTGTTCCATCAGTGCGCTTTCTACCTCAAAGGGCCCGATGCGGTAGCCGGAACTCTTGATGATGTCGTCCTTCCTGCCCACGAACCAATAATAGCCGTCGCTGTCGCGGTAGGCGAGGTCGCCGAGGTGATAATACCCGTCGTGCATGACCGTCGCCGTCAGCGCAGGGTCGTTGTAATATCCGTCGAACAACCCGTCCTGCGGCTCGCGCAGGCGGATACATATTTCGCCCGTTTGCCCCTCTTCCACAGGCATGTCCTCGTCGTTGAGCAGCTGTACATAATACAGGGGAGAGGGTTTGCCCATCGAGCCGGGGCGTATGTCCATATAGTCGGCGAAGGTAGCGCAGACGACGGTCGTTTCCGTCTGCCCGAATCCTTCGTAAATCTTATGCCCCGTTTTGAGCGCGATCTGACGGTAGATCTCGGGGTTGAGCGCCTCGCCCGCCGTCATCATATATTTCACGCTCGAAAGGTCGTATTTGCTTAAATCTGTTTTGATCATGAAGCGGTACACGGTCGGCGGGGCGCAGAAGGTCGTTATCCTGTATTTCTGTACATGCTCCAACAGATCGCCCGGTTCGAACTTTCCGTGAAAATCGTACACGAAGATCGCCGAACCGCACAGCCACTGTCCGAACAATTTCCCCCAACTCGCTTTCGCCCAACCCGTTTCCGCGAGGGTGAAGTGCAGCCCGCCGTCTTCGCAGCGATGCCAGAATTTTGCCGTCACGATATGCCCGAGGGTATACCTTTGAGAAAGGCACACCATCTTCGGCATTCCCGTCGTACCCGACGTAAAATAGAGGAGCAGAATGTCCTTTTCGCTCCGCTCCGCTTTATAGGGGACGTCGAGCGTTTCGCTTTGCTTTTCCGTTTCCGCGGTAAAATCGAGGAAGCCTTCCCGCCCGCCGATCGTGACGATGTGCTGAACGGAGGGTACCTTTTTTGCCGCGCGGCGGATGTTCTCGCAAAGTTCGTCCTCGTTGACGGAAAGCACTGCTTTTACGCCCGCCATATCCATGCGGTAAACGAGGTCTTTTTCCATCAGCATGTGCGTGGCGGGGATGGCGATGGCTCCGATTTTTGAGAGTGCCATCAGCACCGTCCAGTATTCGTAACGGCGCTGCAGAATGACGAGAACGCGGTCGCCCTTGCCGATGCCGATCGAAAGAAAAAAGTTCGCAGTCTTGTCGGAGAGCCGTTTGATGTCGCCGAAGGTGAAAATTTCTTCGCCGCCCAAATCGTCGCACCACACGAGCGCGCGTTTGTTCGGTTCCAGGCGCGCATATTCGTCCACCACGTCATAGGCGAAATTGAAATCGCTCGGCACGGTCAGCTTGAAATTGTTGTAAAAGTCGTCGTAATCGCGAAATTTTGTCGCGTTCGTAAAGCGGTTCAAAAGATCCATCGTTCTTTCGTTGCTCTGTTTCGTGGAGCGCCCTCCTGAAAAGATTCTTATTCGATATTATAGCACATATTTTGCGCGGAATAAAGTATATTTCGGAAATTCTCTGCAAAATTGTATGAATATTTGCAAATTCGGTAAGATAATGGTATAATAATTGCCAAAGAAGCGGAAGGGCATGCGCCTTTTCGGGCGGAGCGGTACTATGCTTGACAAACTGACCGCCGCCGTCCTCGGCACGGTAAACGCCGCGTCGGGCGGGGCATACAAGGTAATGGAAACGGCGGAGCTGATCGAATCTCTCCCGCCGAAATTGAAAACGGACGCCGCGGGCGTGGAAAACGCGCTCCGCTATCTTTCCGAGCGCGGATATATCGATATACGTTATTTTGACCGCGGCATATGCTGCGTCTGCTCCCTTCCCAAGGGCAGAACGTACGAAGAGAGCGCGGAGGCGGGCAGGGCGCGCGCGGAAAAGCGGGGGAAACTTCGCTGGCTGCCCGCGTTTTTCGGCGCGTTTTTCGGCGCGTTTGCGGGCGGTTCGCTCGCCGCGCTGTTGTTCCTATTGCTGCATTGAACGGAGCGGATAAATGCTGAACAGACAGGAAAACGAAGTGATGCGCGCGGTGTACGAGATGTGCGACGGAAAAGAGAGCTGCCTCGTAAGCTCTCTGGAACTCGTCAGCATCCTGCCCGACCGCAAATATACGCCCGAAAAGGTGGAGGCGATCCTCCGCTCGCTCGAACTGGACGACTATTTCGACCTCATCGAGTCGGACAGAAAAGGGGAGCGGATGTTCGTCATCACTCTCCATGCGAACGGGTTTGCCTACAAGCGCACCAGCCTGCAGATGAAGCGCAGCATTGCCTTCAAAATCGGACTTTCGGTGGCGGGCGCCGTCATAACTTTCGTCGTCGGGTTGATCCTGAAGGGGATTTTTTCATAGGGGGCAATGTCTTGCGCGGCATTGCTTTTTTCTCGCATTTTCAGCGGGCAAACCGTTGACTTGCCTGCGCTTTTCTATTATAATAGTATAAACATTTGTTCGCAATATGTTTCGAGGGATCGTATGGAGAAATTTGAACTCGTATCGCCGTATCAGCCGACCGGCGACCAGCCGCAGGCGATCGAAAAACTGACCGAAGGGGTAGAGGACGGAATCCGCACGCAGGTGCTCGTGGGCGTCACCGGCAGCGGCAAAACGTTCACGATGGCGAACGTCATCAAAAACGTCAACCGTCCGACCCTCGTCATCGCGCACAACAAGACGCTCGCCGCCCAGCTTTGCAACGAATTCCGCGAGTTCTTCCCGCACAACCGCGTGGAGTATTTCGTCTCCTATTACGACTATTACCAGCCCGAAAGCTACATTCCCAGTACGGATACCTATATCGAAAAGGACATGTCGATGAACGACGAGATCGATAAGCTCCGCAACTCGGCGACGGCTTCGCTGGGTGAGCGGAGCGACGTTCTGGTCGTCGCGTCCGTGTCCTGCATCTACGGTCTGGGCGCGCCGGAGGAGTACTTCGACCTCGCAATTTCCATCCGCCCCGGCGATACGCTCTCGCGCGACGATCTCATCCGCCGCCTCATCGAGCTGCAATACGAGCGCAAGGACATGGATTTCACCCGTTCCTCCTTCCGCGTGCGCGGCGACATCGTGGAGATCTTCCCCGCCGGCAACTCGGAGATCGCCATCCGCGTCGAGTTCTTCGGCGACGAGGTGGACAGGCTGAGTGAAGAGGAGGTCGTCACGGGCAAGATCACGGCGGAACTGAAGCACGCCTGCATCTTTCCCGCCAGCCACTACGCGGTGGGCAGCCAGAAGATGCAGGCGGCGCTCGCCGCCATCGAGCGCGATTTGGAGGACGAGGTCAAAGCCTTCCGCGACGACGGGAAGCTGCTCGAAGCGCAGCGCCTCGAACAGCGCACCCGCTACGACATCGAGATGATGCGCGAGGTCGGCTATTGCAGCGGCGTGGAAAATTACAGCCGCTATTTCGACGGCAGAAGCCCCGGCGAGCCGTCGTTCACCCTCCTCGACTATTTCCCGAAAAATTTTCTCGTCTTTATCGACGAGAGCCACATGACGATACCGCAGATCCGCGCCATGTACCACGGCGATTTGTCGCGCAAAACCAATCTCGTCAACTACGGTTTCCGCATGCGCAGCGCGTACGACAACCGCCCGCTCACCTTCGAGGAGTTCGACGCGCGCGTGCCGCAGATGATCTGCGTTTCCGCCACGCCCGCCGAGTACGAGCTGAAGGAGGCGGGGCAGGTGGTCGAGCAGATCATCCGCCCGACGGGTCTGCTTGACCCCGAAATCGAGGTTCGCCCCGTCAAGGGGCAGATCGACGACCTGCTCGGCGAAATCAAAAAAGTTACCGAAAGCGGCGGCAGAACGCTCATCACCACCCTCACCAAGCGCATGGCGGAAAACCTCACCGACTATTTAAAGGAAAACGGCATCAAGGTGCGCTATATGCACAGCGACATCGACACCCTGGAGCGCATCGACATCGTGAACGGTCTGCGCGGCGGCGAGTTCGACGTGCTGTGCGGCATCAACCTCCTGCGCGAGGGTCTGGATATGCCCGAAGTAAAACTCGTCGCCATCCTCGACGCGGACAAGGAAGGGTTCCTGCGCAGCGATACATCGCTGATTCAGACGATCGGCCGCGCCGCCCGAAACGCGGAGGGGCGGGTCATTATGTATGCGGATACGGTCACGGGCAGCATGCAGCGCGCCATCGACGAGACCAACCGCCGCCGCGCGGCGCAGAAGGCGTACAACGACGCGCACGGCATCGTGCCCAAGACCATCGTCAAAGAGGTCAGGAGCACGCTGAACATCACCAAAAAACAGCAGCGGCTGCCCGCCGATAAAATCAAAATCGAGGATATCCCGAACGAGATCGAAAAGCTGAAAGCGTTGATGAAGGTCGCTTCCAACCAGCTCGACTTCGAGAAGGCGATCGAAATTCGCGATACGATCAATCTCTTAAAGCGCAGGCTCCTCAAGCGGTAGGGCGGCGGGGAAAATGGGAAAATACGGAAAGCAAAGGTAAGCCATGAAAGACGAAATATTTGTAAAGGGCGCCAAGGAAAACAACTTAAAGAACATCGACGTACACATTCCCCGCAACACGCTCACCGTGTTCACGGGTCTCTCGGGCAGCGGTAAATCCACGCTCGCCTTCGATACCATCTTCGCGGAAGGGCAGCGCCGCTATGTGGAGAGCCTGTCCTCCTACGCGCGGCAGTTTTTGGGGCAGATGGAAAAGCCGGACGTCGAGTCGATCGACGGGCTCTCGCCCGCCATCTCCATCGATCAGAAGACGACCTCGCACAACCCGCGCTCTACGGTCGGCACGGTCACGGAGATCTACGACTATATGCGCCTCCTGTTCGCGCGCGTCGGCGTCCCGCACTGCCCGAAGTGCGGCCGCGAGATACGCCGCCAGACGGTGGACGAGATTGCCGACAAGGTGATGGCGATGCCCGAGGGGAGCAAAATTCTCATCAATGCGCCCGTCGTGCGGGGCAGAAAAGGGGAATACACGAAGAACCTCGAATCCTACCGCAAGAGCGGCTACGGCCGCGTCAAGATCGACGGCATCGTCTACGACCTGCAGGAGGAGATCAGGCTCGATAAAAATATCAAGCACAACATCAGCGTCGTCGTCGACCGCCTCGTCGTCAAGGACGGCATTCAGAAGCGGCTCACCGACAGCCTGGAAAACGCCCTCCGCCTCGCGGACGGGTTGGTCGTCATCGACTGCGAAGGGAAGGAGGACTTGTATTCCGTCAAGTATGCCTGCCCCGACTGCGGCATCAGCATCGAGGAGATCGAGCCGCGGCTGTTCTCCTTCAATACGCCCTACGGCGCCTGCCCCGACTGCGGCGGTCTGGGATTCAAACAGAAGGTGGACGAGGCGCTCATCTGCCCCGACAAGAATAAGACTCTGCGCGAGGGAGCCATCGCCGTCGGCGGATGGTTTTTGGAGAGCAAGGCGACCAACAACATGTATGTGGAAGCGGTCGCCAAGTACTACGGCATCGATATGGATGTGCCCGTCAAAGACTTGCCCAAGGAGCAGTACGACATCCTCATGTACGGCTCGGGCGGCGAAAAGATCCCGATGCAATACGATGCCTACAATTTTCACGGCACCTATCAGGTTGCCTGGGAGGGGTTTGTCAATTCGCTGACCCGCCGCTATCAGAATACGGAGAGCGAAGGGGTCAAGCAGGAAATTGAAAAATATATCACCGAACTCCCGTGCCCGACGTGCGGCGGCAAGCGGCTGAAAAAGGAGGCGCTCTCCGTCTACGTCGGTGGCAAAAATATCGCCGAACTGTGCGATATGTCTGTCACCGACCTGTATGATTTCTTCGACAATTTGCAGCTAACCGCTACCGAGCACCTCATCGCGGACGTCATCTTGAAGGAGATCAAGGCGCGGCTGAACTTTCTGCGCAACGTAGGGCTCGCCTATCTGAACCTTTCGCGCAGTGCGGGCACGCTTTCGGGCGGCGAGTCGCAGCGCATCCGCCTCGCCACGCAGATCGGCAGCGGGCTCACGGGCGTGCTGTACATTCTCGACGAGCCGAGCATCGGTCTGCATCAGCGCGACAACGAAAAGCTGCTCAATACCTTGTTAAACCTCCGCGATTTGGGAAACACCCTCATCGTCGTCGAGCACGACGAGGACACCATGCGTGCGGCGGACTACATCGTCGACATCGGCCCCAAGGCAGGCGTTCACGGCGGCGAAGTGGTCGCCTGCGGCAGCGTGCAGGACATCATGAACGCCCCGAACTCCATCACGGGCGACTTTCTCGCGGGGCGGCGGAAGATCGAAGTTCCTGCCGTGCGGCACGAGCCGGACGGCCGCTGGTTCGAGGTCAAGGATTGCCGCCAGAACAACTTGAAGGGCATCGACGTGCAGATCCCCGTGGGGCTCATCACGGCGGTAACGGGTGTTTCGGGCTCGGGCAAGAGTTCGCTCGTCAACGAGATCATCTATCCCTTTATGGCGAACGCGCTCAACGGCGCGCACATGCTCCCCGGCAAGTGCGGCGGGTGCGAGGGGTTGCAATATTTTGACAAAGTCATCGCAATCGACCAGTCGCCGATCGGCAGAACTCCGCGCAGCAACCCCGCCACCTATACGGGCGTATTCACCATGATCCGCGAACTGTTCGCCGCCACTCCCGACGCGAAGGAGAGGGGATACAAGGCGGGGCGGTTTTCCTTCAACGTGTCGGGCGGCCGCTGCGAGCACTGCTACGGCGACGGCATCATCAAAATCGAAATGCACTTCCTGCCCGACATCTTCGTCCCGTGCGAGGTGTGCGGCGGCAGGCGCTACAACCGCGAAACGCTCGAAGTCCGCTACAAGGGCAAGAACATTTCCGAGGTGTTGGAGATGACCATTGAAGAGGCGTGCGAATTTTTCCAGCCGGTGCCGAGTATCTACAATAAGTTAAAGACGATCAACGACGTGGGTCTCGGCTACATCAAGCTGGGGCAGAGCGCAACGACCCTCTCGGGCGGCGAGGCGCAGCGCGTCAAACTCGCAACGGAGCTTTCCAAGCGCTCCACGGGCAAGACCTGCTACATCCTCGACGAGCCGACCACCGGCCTTCACAGCTACGACGTGGACAAGCTCATCAAGATATTGCAGCGGCTGCGCAGCGCGGGCAATACCGTCATCGTCATCGAGCACAATCTCGACGTCATCAAGGTCGCCGATTGGATCGTCGACCTCGGCCCGGAAGGGGGCGACGGCGGCGGCACCATCGTCGCCACGGGCACACCCGAAACGATCGCGCAGTGCGAAGCAAGCTATACCGGGCAGTTCCTCAAAAAGATTTTATAAAATAAAAGCGCGCAGATTCCTTCGGCTTATCCGAAGAAATCTGCGCGCTTTTGCTGTCGTCGTGCTCGTATGCGCTTCGATTGTTTTGATTGAAAACCCCATTATTTAATTGCAATATAAGCGCTATTTGCACGTTTTTATAGTACTATGCCAGACATAAACGACAAAATCAGTCGATTTTTGTTCTCGCTATAAGATGTTTTCGAGGGATACCGAATAGGTCTGCGGGATTTGCTCGCAGATGGTGATAAGCACCTCGATTTTGGAGAGTGCGTCGTCGAAATTCTTCGTTTCGATGTAGCTGACCGCCTCGCCCATCCAGTAATCGATGTAGGAGATGTCGTTGTGCGGAATGACGGAGTGCAGGTTTTTTTTCTCCGTTTCCCACAGCTCGCGCACTGCCTCCGCGTCGCCGCGGGTAGCGCTCTCGTTGCGCACCTTTATCTCCAGGGTTTCGAGCGCGTCGCCGAATTTGTCGAACTGCGCGCCCACATAAAAAGTTTCAAAGACCGCCGCGCCGACGAGCAGGGCGAGGCTGATAAAGATGGATAACAGCGTTTTTACCATGCGCTCCCCTCCGGCAGTTTGATGCGGAAAGTGCGGAATTTTTCGCCCTTGCATTGCAGGTAAATTTTGCCCGTCCCGTCGAGTGTCAAAACATATACATGCCGCACGGTTTTAACTTTTTGTTCATGCAAAATGCCGTTGAAAAATTTCTGCGTCGTGCCGGTCAGGGTCAGGTTTTTGTCGCAGTACTTTCCGTCGTCGATGATGAGCACGGGCAGGGAAACCTTGTTCTCCTTCGGCGCGTCTTCGCGCGGCATGGCGGTGAACTGCCCGTTCGCCTCGTACAGCGCGTACGCCACTTCGTCGAGAGAAAAGTATCCCGCCGTGCGCATGGATTCGATGAGGTCGGATAAATCGAGGTGATTCTTTTTCAGCTGCGAAATATCCACGCCGCTTTTATTGATGACGACGGAAGGCTTTCCGCCGACGATGGTCTTGAACGGCTTCCATTTTAGGTCGATGAACAGCATGACCTGGTGCAGTAAAAATATCGTCAGAATAGAAACGATCCCGTACAGGAGGGGGATGGAGGTGTCCGCCATCGGAATGCAGGCGAGCTCGGCGATGAGCAGCGTTATCACAAGTTCGAACGGCTGCATTTCCCCGATCTGCCGCTTGCCCATCAGCCGCATCACGGCGAGCAGGGCGATGAAGATGACAGCCGTCCGCAAAACGATCAGTCCCATATCCGCAGTATGCCGCGCGGGCGGTGGATTTATACTGCGGCAATTAAAAAGCGGCGCCCGCGAGCACCGCCTTTTTACTTGTATCCTTATTATTCTCTGTCGAACAGCGAACTTTGCCGCGCCGCGGAGAGGAGATAGCTCGCCTGATTTCCCTGTATGACCGTGTCCGTCGGCTCGATTTTTCCCAACAGAATGGGGGAGTGCGGGTCGTGTTTCCGATAATTTTCCAGCGCCCTCTGCGTGCTTTTGTTTGCATAACAGTAGCGGCATCCGTTCGGGCAGGTATCGTATGCGCCGATGTCGCGGCTCTCGATGCAATGGCACCCCGCGCGCAGTCCCTTGTGCTTCAGATCTTTGAACTCGCACCCGTTCGCTTTCCCTAGGATCTCCAGGGTCGCGCAGCCGGACGCGTGTATGCCGTAGCGGCTGAAATCGCCGTCCGTCCCGCACGTCTGCAAATAAATTCCGTACCGCTGCGCGATTTTGCCGAGCCCCTCGGCGATGCGCTCTCTGTCTGCTTCGGAAATCGGCACCAATTCGGGCATATTCGTTTCCAGCTTTTTATACATCTCCACGAAGCTGAAGATGCATCGGTCGATGTACGGCGCGAGCTTTTCCGCCATGTGTGCAAAGGTATCCATGTGCCGCCCGATCGTATATTGATCGGTCAGCAGAACGGGGTCGTACCGCCATGCGACCCTCTGTTTTCCGACGAGTTTCGAAAGGGCGATGAGCGTTTTCATGCTCTCCCCGATATCGGGTACGCCCGGCTCGATATCCCTGCCGTAGGCGGTGATGGTGTAGTGGAAATAGGTGCGGTATTTGTCGGTTATCTCGTGCAGGCGGGGCAGGATGGGTGCGTAGTTTTTGGAGCAGAAGAGTACCGCGTCGATCTTGTCGGGCGAAAGCTCGTAGCGGGTCACCTTGTTCGGGAAGAGCGGGTTGCGGGTGTAGACGAACCCCTCCGCAAACCGCTTCAATAGCCATTCGGAATAATACTGCGCGGTATCCGTTCGCGCGCCTGTGTTCAGGATCATTGGTATTTCTCCGGAAATTTGATACACCCATATTATAGCACATTTTTTGCGCAGGAACAACGCGTTGAACGGGGCAATCCGCTACGGCAAAAATATTCCCGCAAAGGCGGGCGTATACGCTTGCCAAAGCGGGAAAAAAGGGATATAATGTATACCGTTGCGCGGGAAGTGAACGATTCCGCGCAAAATACAAATTGCAGAGTAGCCTCCGGCGCGTTAAGTGTTGCGAAACGGGACGTTGTTCGCAAACGAAAGGAAGATTTCCTGCGGTGCCGTGGCGCGTCCGTTGCGAGGATAAGCCGCCGATTTTCGGCGCGCCTGTTTTTTCATCGGACCTCTCAGATTTCGGGAGGTTTTTTTCTATGTTCACAAAAGTATTCCGTTCCTTTTCCCCGTCCAAGCAGATTGCCTTCCTCGCGCTGTTTATAGCGTTGAGCGTCGCGTGCAATTCCTTTTTGGACATCGACGTTACGCCGAGCAATAAAATCACCTTTACCTATTTTATCTGCTTTTACGCCGGATTTCTGCTCGGCCCCGTTCCGGGTTTTCTCGTGGGGCTGTTGGGCGACGCGATCGGATTTCTCATCAAACCGTCGGGCATCTATTGGTTCTTCGGTCTGACGCTCGGTCTGTTCGGGTTTCTCTCGGGGATTTTTATGAAATACATTCCCTGGGGCGGCAAAAAAGGATTGTACGGGAGGGCGGCTGTATCGTTTGCCGTTTGCTTCCTCGTTGTCACATGTATCGTCAATTCCATGGTGAATTATTTCTATTTGTACGTTTTTGTCTGGGAGGGCGTATTCAAAAAGGCGTTCTGGGTATGGTTTGCCGGGCGCATCGCTTTTCAGTCGGTCGTATTCGGCATCAATTCTGCGCTGTGTTTTGCAACTCTTCCGTTCAGCGTAAAGCTCAACACATTCCGCGAATTGGAATAGCGGTCATTTTCGCACGAGCACTTTCACCCATTGCGGCTGCGCCAGTCCCAGCGCGAGGATGAACAGTCCTTCCGCCGCAAGAAGGATGCAACCGCATAAAATTGCCGCGGGCAGGGCGGGCATGAGCTTGCTCAGCAGGTCGCGCAGCAGACAACCGAATACAATGGCGGGCACCATGCTCGCCGTCGCAATCAAAGTGTGCTTTAAATAGCGCACTTTTTCTTTGCTCTTTTTCGCGATGAGGACGAGGTTTAAGGTCATGGTGATGACGGAACTTGCCGCCATGCCGATCATCAGCGCGTACACGCCGATGAATTGCGGCAGAAACCACACGCAGGCGAGCGTCGCCGCCGCGCCGACAAAAAAGTAGGCGCACGTCCGCTTTTCATAGCCGAGCGAATTTAATATGCTGTTCGTGATCATGCCGAGGCTCATGGGCAGGAGCATGAAGCAGCAGTTGCGGATGATCTCCCCGCCGCGCGTGCTGGAAAAGAGCAGCTCTCCCACGTCTACGCCGAGCACGAACAGCGGCGGGATCAGAAGGCAGGCAATGAGCACGGTCACCTTTATGGCGCGCTCGATGTTGTCGCGCAGTTTTTCGTGTTCGCCGCGGAAAAAGTTTTCCGCGAGTTCGGGCACCATTACGAGCGCGAGCGAGCCGATCAGCGTCGAGGGAATGGAGAGAATGGGCATGCTCATGCCCATTGCGATGCCGATCTCGCTCATCGCCTCGCTGCTCGTAAACCCCGCCGCGATCAGCCGCGCGGGCAAAAGCAGGGAGATGGCAGAGTTGACGATGGCGTTGGAGGTGCGCATCCCCGTGATGGGCAGGGCGGAGGAGAGCAGGGGCTTGAGCTGCCGCCTGGGGTTGTTCAGCCGCCCGCCCTTCGCGAAGAAATAGATGCCCGAGAGGGTGAAGGAAACGAGGTAGGAGATGACGATGGCGACCGCCGCCCGCCGCGCGCCGTCGAACACGTCCGTCATGGTCGTCACGAGCAGAACGCCCGCGCCGATCATCGTCAGCTCCTCGATGAGGTCGATGACGCAGTAGGGAATGAACTGCTTGTTTCCCCACAGCACGCCGCGGATGACCGAATAGACGGAATTAAACGTCAAACTCGGCAGGAGGATAAGTAAGATGCTCATGCACCGCGGGTCGGAGAACAGAAAGTCGAACCACTCGTGCCCGAAAAAGAGCAGGCAGAATGCGGGCACGGAAAAGCACAGCGCCGCCACGAGCGCGGCGGCGACCACCGATTGCTGCGCCTTTTGGTTGTTCCGCGCGCGGTACTTGGTGATGAGGCGGGAGACGGTCATGGGGATCCCCGAAGCCGCCGCCGTCGCCAGCACCGCAAAGACGGACAGCGCCACCTGGTACAGCCCCACGCCCTCCGAACCGAGGGTGCGGGAGAGGATAATGCGGTACAAAAAGCCGAAAGCCTTTTCCGCAACGGAAAAGGCAGTCACATACGCCGCCGTCCTGTACAAATTTTCCTTGCTCAAAGCGTATACCTCGTGTTTCCTGCGGCGATGCACATTGCCGCGAAATTTGTCATAATTATGTATAGTGTGTCGAACGGGATTTTATGCTTTGCCGCCGTCGCCCCGCCCTCCGCGCGCAAAAAAATTTTCTGTCATATTTTAGCTGCGGGCGCATACAATGCAATGATGAGAACAGAACTTATATTGAAGGCTTGCGGCGCAAACCCGCTCGGGCTGTATGTGGTGCGGGAGGGGGACACGGCGCAGTCGGTATGCGCGGCGTTCGGCATTCCGCCCGCGCTGCTCATTGCCGAAAACAAATTGAAGGAGTTTCCGCCCGCGGGGAGCATGCTCGTTCTGCCGCTCGCCGCCAAAACGTACGTCGTGCAGGCGGGCGACACGGTCGAATCCATCTGCCGAAAGTTCGGCATCGGCGAAGGGGAGTTTTTGCGCCTGAACGGCTGTTCGTACGTCTATCCCACCCAGCGCGTGTGTGTGGAGCCGCGCGGGCGGTGAGAAACGTACGTTTTTTCGCCGCGGGCAAAACACAGGGCGGTTATGCGCGTCGTTTTGCGCCCGGCGCGTAACAAAGGGAGGCGCCGCGTCATATACTGGAGTATAGAGAACGCGAATGCGGTTTTCTTATTTTCAACAACCGGAGGTCAAAAATGTCATTTTTTTCCAATTTCCAAACGGATAAATGTCCCGGCCCCATCAACGGGAATCCGATAAACGGACTGAACGAAAAGGTGTGCGTTCAGGCGCAGCGCGTTTTCGACGCCTGCATCAAGCAGGGGCAGAGCGAGGGCATCGTTCTGAACATCACCGACCCCGTTCCCGCCAACCCTACATATCCGCTCACCTTCATCAGCGCGCGCAGCACCACGTCCGTCGGCACGGTGGCTGCGTTCCAGATCGACCGCCTGCCCGACCGCGCAGGCTGCGCCCGCGTGCAGGCGACCGTCGATATCCCCGTCGAGGTCGTGTATACCGACGCGAACGGCACCGAAGGCAAGGCGAACGCCGTCGTCACTGTCAATGAAGACGTCATTCTGTTTGTGCCCCAGCCTTCCGTCATGCCGTACGAGGTGCAGGCGGTCGTCAGCGCGGTGTCGCCCGAGGGCACGTTCAATGCGGAGAACAATACCTTTACCGTCGACATGTGCATCACGGTCATTCTGAAAATCATCATCAATGTCGACCTGCTTTTGCCTTCATACGGGTATTGCGTCATCCCGCCCGCGCAGGAATACACCCAGGAAGTGTGCGCAGGCTTCTTCGAGCTGCCGCTCTATCCGCAGGGGAATACCAATTGCGGCTGCGGGAACAACTGCAAGTAAAGGCTTGATCCGATCATAAAAAGCCGATAATTTCTATCGGCTTTTTTCTTTTATGCGTGTGGGAGAGGTGTGCTGCCCGCATTTTTGCGGCGGGCAAATTATTTTTACCGAAAGGGGGAAAGACGATGGAACAGAGGGAAATCGTGCATACGGCGAAAACGCATTGCATCGTATGCGGGCAGGAAACGCATTCGGGGCAGCTTTGCGATTGTTGCCGCGAAAGTTTGGCGCTGTGCGACGTGGAAAACTATATCGCGCGCAAAACGGAGGGGAAAATTTGCCGCCCCGCCCGCGCAAACGCTTTCAAATAAAACCGTTTTATGGTACAATAAACCGAGAATAACTTTTGCGGGAACATAGCGGAATGAAATTGTTTGCGGTCAGCGACCTGCATCTGCCCGGCAATCAGGACAAGCCGATGGACGTATTCGGCGGCAACTGGGCGGGGCACTTCGATAAAATCAAAGAGGACTGGCTCGCGCGGGTCGGAGAAGAGGACGCCGTCCTCATCGCGGGCGACATCAGCTGGGCGATGACCCTGCCCGACGCGCTCACCGACCTCGAAAAAATGAAGGAATTGCCGGGCAAAAAAATCTTTATCCGCGGCAATCACGATTACTGGTGGTCGGGCATCACGGCGCTCCGCCGCAGTGCGCCCGACGATACTTTTCTGTTTTTGCAGAACGACGCGGTGCGGCTGGAAAATTACGTCATCTGCGGCTCGCGCGGCTGGGTCTGCCCCGGGTGTACCGAGTATAAAGCGGAGGACGAAAAGATCTACCGCCGCGAAGCGGAGCGCTTCCGCCTCGCCCTGAACGAAGCGAAAAAACTGCGGCAGGAAGGGGATAAACTCATATGTATGATTCATTATCCCCCGTTCGACCCCAAGCGCAACCCGTCCTTGTTTACGGAATTGTTCGAGGCGAATGGGGCGGATATGGTCGTATACGGGCATCTGCACCGCGCGGCGGGGGCGTATCCTCTGGCGTGCGGGCGGGAGGGGATCGAATATCGGCTCACCTCGTGCGATTTGCTCGGCTTCAAACTCGCGGAGATTTATTGAAGCGGAAATATGTCTGTCAAAAAATGAAAATCATTTTTATGCAAAGAGTGGCGCGGCTTTACAGCCGCGCCACTTCAATATTTTAGTCCTCATTCTTTAAAAATCTCACGGTAAAAGTCAAGCGTAAATGCGAAAAAAGTTAAAAAATTTTTTCAAAGACATGACAAATAGTAGTTAAAGAGGTTTTCGGGGGTGTCATAGCCCAATACTTCACGGGGGTAATTGTTTAACCACGTTTCAACCTCTTTCACTTTTTTCGGAGATACTTTGCTAAAATCTGTACCTTTCGGGAACTTTCGGCGTATCTCCCTGTTCATGCGCTCATTCGTGCCGCGCTCATATGCACTATAAGGGTGGCAATAATAAAATTGAGTGCGGTTGCCTTTTTTACGGCATGATTTTTCCATGCCTTTGCAGTCGGCAAATTCCGAACCATTATCCACCGTTATAGTCTTAAAGACTTTATTGAAACGGCTACCGAATTTTCTTTCAAGTATATCCAATTTGCGCACGATTGTTTCCGTTGTCTTATCGGGAACGGGAATTATAATCTCCCTGCGCGTTACCCGCTCCGTTAAAACAAGCAATGCGTTTTTCGTATCCTTGATACTACAAACGCAGTCCATTTCCCAATGCCCAAAAGATTTACGCTCCGCTATATCGGCGGGGCGTTTTTCTATACTTAACCCGCGAGGTGCTTTTGCCGGACGCTCATTGCGTTCGGCTTTTTTTCGTTTACCTTGAAAAGGCAGGTTTTTGAGCGAGAGCCGCAAAAACACGCCTTTTTCTATGTAACTATACAGAGTATTGACCGATATGGACGTGGAAAAAGGCATTTGTTTTCGCTTAATCTCGCCCAAAACCGCCCGCACGGTCAAACCGTCATCTGCTATTCGTTTTTCGATATAATTCGCAAGCGCGTAATCATTGCCGATTTTGAGGGGCGCGCCCTTTGCTTTGAGGTGGTCGCAATATTTTTGATGTGCTATATCGGGGCTATATACCTTTTTGTAGCGGTATCGCGTTTCATAGTTGTATCGGTCGTGCCAGCTTTCTTTTTTCGTACACACGCCGCGCTTTACTTCGCGGTATATCGTACTGATATGTACGCCGAGCGTTTCGGCTATTTTCTTTATCGGCATTTTGACGCGCAAACCCGCCTCTATGGTCATACGGTCGGTAAAAGACAAATGATTAAAGTGCCGTTGTTTTGTTTCCATTATCCTGCGTTCTCCCTTTGTAGAGTAACGCCCTGCTGATATGGTAGAGATAATCAGAGTTTGCTGTGGTAGAGATTATCTCATTTTTGTAAAACCATATGCTTGAACTCGTCAGCCGCTTACGGTCGGTTTTTTCATCTTTCCCTTCTTCGTCGCCTCGCATTGATTGTATTCAAGCCGTTCCGCCTGTCAAGGGTCGGTAAAAATCTTGAAAAATTTTTCCGTCTGTCCGTCATGAGAGTAGGCGGAAAATTTTTTCTGCGATTTTTCCCTAAAATTCCGAGGGCGAAATTTTCCCCTTGACAGTCTGCCCGTCTTGAAGTGGTAGGGGTTGCGAGGCGAACGGAAGTGGAAAGAAAGAAAAACCAACCAACCATAAATTTACGAGTTCAAGCGGTTTTACAAAATAAGGGGTCTTACCCCTTAAACCCCGCGAGGCTCGCAAAAATGGAAAAAGCCGTTTGGCGGGTTGGTTATTCAGGGCGAAAGTCGATACCCCGCAAGGGGGAATAAATAAAAATAAGGCAGGTAAAGGAGAATGAACGAATTGACGGCAAAAGAGGCGTTGCGAATTATCGAAATACTAATGCCGCAGGGGTGGACGCTTGAAGAAGTCATCGACTTCATCAAAGCCATCATCGGCGGCTAAAAGACTCAAAAGAACATAAAAAGCCGAACGGGGCGCAAGTGCTCCAACACCACCCCGAACGGCTCCCGCATAGGGGGCTAACAACCTGCCCCGCCCCCTGTGCAATTCTTATGTGAAGATTGTACCACAACAAAGGCGAAAAATCAAGACCGAAACGGCAAAAAGCCGAAAAATATTTTTTGAGAGGTAAAAAGCAATGAAAAAAATCACGTTTGAAGAAGTCCGCAAGGCATTCAAAGAATACAACAAAGACAACGGTGTCATTTATGGTATGCCGTCCGACATTCCGACGATTTCGGCGGTTATCGTCTATAAGCAAAGCAACTTTACAAAGCCTTACACGGAAACCGAAAGGAGCTACCGCATTACGAATACTTGCGGCAAAGCGTTCTTTGATATGCCGTCGGGCAGTCAGTCCATGCGGGGCGATTGCCTTGACGGGCATGACCTCGGCGTTAGGCTCGATGCCTACGGGTGGGATATTGAATATTGCTACATGGAGGAATAACGATGAAAGCGTTTGAAATGATTATCGAGGACGGCGAACGCGTTTTCAAATGTGTTCGCCCCGCAAAGGACATAAACCAATTAAAACAGATATACGGCGGCAACGGCGATTTTGTACGCATTAAAGACGTTACGCAAGAATACCCGCTTGACGTGGACTATTTGCGCAAAGTTTTGCGCGGTGAAATAGTCGGACACTTCGGAGAACCCGAAACGGATATAATTTGCGCGCTTGTGCAACGTCTGTACGATAACGCATAAAGAAAAATAGCCGACCGCAGGCGGCGCAAGTCCTGCGGAAAGGGGTTATAAATGGAAAGTATCAAAAAAATTATCGTGGACGAATTAGAGGAAAACCACCCCGCGCGGGCGCATGGCTACAAGTACAACGTGCGAATTTTTACAAGCATTGACGGCGGCAAAAAATTCTATTATTGCGGCGTGGGGCGGTATTGCAAAAGTTTGCGGGAAATCTATAAAACGGAGGCAAAGCAATGAAATACATTTACTTTCAAAACGTGGACAGCGTGGAAGAATTAAAAAAGCAGTACAAAACACTTGCTTTCAAATATCACCCCGACCGCGAGGGCGGGA
>ERZ1106952.491-NODE-491-length-17935-cov-4.845694_pt1 | contig 17935 bp, 12 predicted proteins | sample MGYA00403677_ERZ1106952 | MGnify/ENA primary metagenome ERZ1106952 (study PRJEB35170, sample SAMEA104062415) | human gut metagenome | biome: human gut; feature: human-associated habitat; material: faeces | place: Denmark | collected 2012-05-14 ...
GACGGCAGAGAACTCCTGCCCGGCATAGAGCAGGGTAGTCCCCTTCTGGAAATAGCTCAGGGCCGTCCAGGCCAGCAGGCTGTCCCGGCTGGGGAAGCGGTCCGCCGCCCGGCGCTGGTCGTGATTTTCCAGGCAGCTGAGCTTGTTGTACCAGGTGGGAAAGCTCAGCTCCTGATAGCTCAGGGCGGCAAAATACCGGCTCAGGGACATGGCCCCGCCGGCGGCCCCCTCATACAGGGGCCAGATGTCGTAGGGGTACAGAATGTCGAACACGTCAAACAGCTCGTTGTCCGTGGCGGCGTAAAAGCCCTGGCGGCGGAAGGCCAGGATGTGGTCCAGGTGGACGCTCTCCCCCAGCCAGACGGCCCCGGGGCGCACCCGTTCCACCGCCTGCCGGGCCTTGCGCCAGAACGCCACCGGCACGGTGCTGGCCACGTCGCAGCGGAAGCCGTCCACATACTGGGCCCAATAGCACAGGGACTCGATCTGATAATCCCACAGGCCGGGAACGGCGTAGTCCAGGTCCACCACATCGGTCCAGTCCCCCACCTTGTTGCCCCGGCTGCCGTCGGGCTTGTGATAGTAATACTCCGGGTGCAGGGCTACCAGGGTGGCGTCCGGGGAGGTGTGGTTATACACCACGTCCATTACAACGCCGATGCCCGCCGCATGGAGGGCCGCGATCATCTGCTTGCACTCCCGCACCCGCACCTCACCCCGGGTGGGGTCGGTGGAGTAGCTGCCCTCGGGCACATTGAAGTTGGTGGGGTCATAGCCCCAGTTATACTGCCGGGTCAGGGGGCGGCTCTCATCCACGCTGCCAAAATCGAAGATTGGCATGAGCTGGACATAGCTCACCCCCAGTCGCTTGAGGTAATTCAGGCAGGTGGGGTGGATGCCGTCGCTGCTCAGGGTCGTGCCCTGCTGGGTAAAGGCCAGAAATTTGCCCCGCCAGGCTGTGTGCACGCCGCTGGCCGGGTCCTGCGAGAAATCCCGGACGTTGACCTCCCAAACGCTGCGGCGGGCCGGTGGGATCACCGGCCGCACATCCCGCTCCCAGCCCTGCGGATCTACCCGGGCCGGGTCAAAGATCATGCTGCGCACCCCGTTCACCCCTGCCGCGCGGGCGTAAGGGTCCGCTGCATTGCAGGTACCAAACGGGGTGGTAAGGGTGAAATCGTAGTATTTTCCGTGCTGGTCGCCGGGCAGATAGATGCTCCACACACCCTTGTCCTGCTGCTGCAGTGGCAGGGGGCCCACACAGGCCCCGCCGGTGCCCCGGCGGTACAGATTCACTGCTGCCTGTTTTGCCGTGGGAGCCCACAGGCGCAGGTGTGTCCCGGCGGGGGTATACTCCACCCCCAGCGGGCCGTAGTATTCCGTCTGGCGGGCAAAGGCTTCGCTCTCAAACAGCGTCTTCCATTCAGCAGGTGTTCTTGGCTCCATAGCAATTCATCCTTTCATTTGACAATAGTGTAACGAACTTTGTCCTTTATTTCAACCCTTTCCTTGCAAAACGTACCAGACTCCACTATACTGAAAGAAAAAACACTGCACGGAGGGAAGTTTTATGGCATACACCGATGATTGGGAAAGTCTGATGAACGGCGTGTTCGGCCCGGGGGGCAGATTCAAAGCCGCCCCCGGCACTTCTGCACCCAAAACAGGCGGCAGCGCCGCCCTGCCTGACCTGAACGCGGCGCTTCTGGAACAGCAGAAACGGCTGGACGAGCTGTTGAAGCAGCAGAACGCCCAGCTCAAAACCCAGAGCGATGCCACCGCCGCCGCGCTGGAAAGCAGCCGCCAGATGCTGCGGGACATGGAGGACGAAGGCCTGCTGGCCAGGGGCACCACCGACGTGAAGCCGGAGCACCTGGGCAGCTTTGAAGGCCTTGCCGCCGAGGTCAAGCAGACGGTGCTGGGGCAGGATGCTTTTGTGGACAGCGTGGTGCGGGCCATGCGCCGCCCCTTTGTGCTGGGCACCGAAGCCCCCGCCGCCCGCAACGTCATCCTGCTCACAGGCGGGGCAGGCACAGGCAGGCATTTTGCACTGGAAGAAACTGCCCGCTGCATGGCGGCCCGGGGCCTTTTGCAGAGCGACAGGATCGCCACGCTGGATCTGGCCTTTTACCCCAATTCCGGAGCTGAAAAGCTCTTCCTGCAGGACCTCTACGCCGCCCTGCACGCGCCCGGGGAGATCCTTGCCTTTGAGCACTACGAGAGCTGTTATCCCGGCTTTCTGAAGACCCTGTCTGATCTGGCCGTCAAGGGCAGCGCCCCCCTGTCCAGCCGGTATCTCGTGAACAAAGAGGGCATCCTTGTGGATGCAGGCACGGCGCTGGCCCCGGGAGCCGTCAGCCGCATCGACCCCTGCGGCAAATACCTCATCTTCTACTCCCACAAGGGCCGGGAGGCACTGGCTGACAAATTCGGCGCGGCGCTGGTGTCGGCACTGGGGGATGTCTGCGAGACGGCCTCCTACACCCGGGAGGATCTGGCCGCCCTTGCCGCACAGCAGCTCAACGCGCTGGCCCAGAAGATCCGCACCCGGCTGGGGCTGACCCTTTCCGCCGGGGCCGACGTGCGGGACTATGTCGCGGCCCAGTGCACCGCACAGAAGGGTGCCGCCGGGCTGGCCGAATGCTGTGACCGCATCTTCCGCGCCCTGAGTGAATATTGCCTGCGAACCGATGAAACCCTTACCGGCACCGTGACCCTGACCGCCGGGCCGGAAGGGGTGCTGTTCCGTCTGAACGACGGCGCAGACCAGCCCCTGTTCGACCTGCTGCCTGCGGCCTACACCGGCGCGCTGGATGCCATCCGCGCCGAGATCAACGAGCTGGTGGGCCTTGCCCCGGTCAAGGAATATGTGTTCGGTCTGGCCGACAACCTGCAGGTGCAGCAGCGCCGCGCCGCCGCCGGGCTCAAAACTGCCAGCCTGTCCATGCACATGATCTTCACGGGCAACCCCGGCACCGGCAAGACCACCATTGCCCGGCTGGTGGCACGGTATCTGAAAGCCATCGGTGCCCTCAAGGGCGGCCAGTTGGTGGAGGTGACCCGTGCCGATCTGGTGGGCCGCTACACCGGCCACACCGCCCCCCTGACCAACAGCGTCATTGAAAGCGCGCTGGGCGGTGTGCTCTTCATTGACGAGGCATACAGCCTTTACCGCGGCGAGCAGGACAGCTTCGGGCTGGAAGCCATCGACACGCTGGTGAAGGGGATGGAGGATCACCGGGATGAGCTGGTGGTCATTCTGGCGGGTTACACCAGGGAGATGGAGACCTTCCTCACCGCCAACAGCGGCCTTGCCAGCCGTTTTCCCAACCGGATCGAGTTCCCGGACTACACCGCCGTGGAGCTGCTGCAGATCACTCAGGTCCTTGCCAAAAACAAGGGCTACACCCTGGCCGAAGCCTGCACCGAACCCCTGCTGGGCTATTATGCCCGCTGGCAGGCAGCCGATGCCCGCACCGCCGGCAATGGCCGCCTTGCCCGCAACACACTGGAAAAGGCCATCTTCCACCAGAGCCGCCGCCTTGTCGCCGAGCCCGCCGCCGCCCTGGATCTGATCCTGCCCAGTGATCTGGAATTGAAGGAACCGTAAACACGCAAAAAGGACTGCTTTCGCAGTCCTTTTTTGTTATTGATGCTGTTCTGCCAGCCGGGCGGTCATCTCCCGCATTCCCTGCCGCACTTCGGGCGGGGCAACCACTTCTATCTTGCCGCCAAAGCCGCAGACCCAGCCATAGAACTGGTCACTGACGCAGATGGGGACATCAAAATGGAAGCAGCCATTCTCCTCGGGCAGGAACATGGGCGTTGCGCCAAAGCGCTCCCGCATGGCACCTTGCAGATCAGCGGTGCACCGCAGGGTAACGCGATGCTCCGGCCCGCCGTACATTCCAAAGTGCTTGCGCAGATAGGCAGGCAGGTCAAGATCCGCAAACTGCTCCTGACCCCGCCGGGGCGCATCCAGCACCCGGACCCCGCTCATCTTGTCCACCCGGTAATGGCGGATGCCCTTTTCATCGGCAAAGGCAATGAGGTAGTAGCACCCATTCTCCCAGGCCAGCTGCCACGGGCTGACGGTCCTTTTCTCTTTCTCGCGGCTGTCGGCTTTTCTGTAGAGGAACTCCACCATTTTACCGTTGTTGATGGCCTCGTGCAGGGCATCGATGCTGTACAGCAGGCTCTTGCTGTCGGTCTTGGGGCGGCCCTCCACATAGACCTGACGCTGCAGCTGGCTGCCCTCGTAGTTGGAGCAGAGTTTCTCCAGCTTGTGGATCAGCCGCCTGCTCGTGGTGCCGGATACCACCCGGCTTGCCTGCACGGCATCCACCAGCAGCTTGAGCTCCGCCAGATCAAAGGTGCGGCTGGCAAGGAAATACCCGCCGCCCCGGCCCCGGCGCAGCTTGATGTCATAGCCCAGCGCACCCAGTGCCTCAATATCGCTGTACACGCTCTTGCGCTCACAGCGGATGCCCTGCGCCTCCAGCAGCTCCACCAGCTGCGGCACGTTCAGCAGGTGGTTTTCATCGGTCTGCTGCTCAAAAATGCGCAATAGCGCCAGCAGCTTGGATTTCTGGCCTTCCTGTTTGGGCATTCGGTACACCTCATTTTTTCGTGTTGTGCCAAACCTCTCAGTCTCGATTCCAGCTCCCCAGCAGGGGAGCTGGAAAAAACAGCAGTGCTGTGTGCTGAAAAGGTTACGGCGCTTTCTTATCAAACGCCGCGCGGCGCTGGGTGGACAGGCGGAACATCTCCTCCAGCTTTTCCCGGTCATCGGCCACAAGGGCGTTGCGCATCTCGTTCAGCGCCCCGCTGAACTGGTCGATCTCGGAGATAAGGTTTTCCTTGTTCCAGAGGAACAGCTCCGCCCACATCTTATCGTTGATGCGTGCAATGCGGGTCAGGTCCCGGAAAGAATCTCCGGTGTACTCGCACAGCGAGGTATTGTCGTTGGCGCACATCAGGCTGACGGCGATGGCATGGCAGAGCTGGCTGACATAGCCGATCATCCTGTCATGCTCCTGCACGGTCAGGGTGCAGATATGCTTGAAGCCCAGCACCTCGGCCAGCTCCCTGGCCCACTGAATGGCCTCCGGGGTGTTCTTTTCCGTGGGGGTCACAATGAAGTTGGCCGGGGCAAAATTCACCTCGGCGGCGTGCTCCACGCTGGAGGTCTCACGGCCCGCCATGGGGTGGCTGGCAATGAACTCCACGCCCGGCCTGCACATGGCCTGAATGGGCTCCACCAGACCGGTCTTTACGCCCGAAACATCGGTAAAGATGCAGCCCTCCTTCAGCAGGTGGCCGTAGGTCCGGAACCACTCGAGCAGGGCCGTGGGGTACAAACCAAAGATGATATGGTCAGCCTGACGCACCAGATCCTCAAAATCGTGGGTCTTGCCGCTGGCGATATAGCCGTGGTCGAGGGCATACTGTAGATGGCCCTCGCTGCGGTTGATGCCGTCCACATGGAACCCGGCCCTGCTCAGCTCCAAGGCGTACTTGCCACCCAGCAGGCCCAGGCCCACAATGAGATAACGCTTTGATTTATCCAACATGTTCCACCTCCGCGCCCAAAGGCTTGATGGCTTCCAGAAAATCCGGCCAGCTCTTGGCAATGGCCTCGGCCTCGCTGATGGGCAGGGCCAGCCCGGCGGCCAGCGCCAGCACCGCAAGGCTCATTACCACGCGGTGGTCGTTGTGGCCGGAAAGCAGCTGCTCCGGGGCATGGAGCGCGCCGGCACAGCCATGGATGGTAATGGTGCCGCCCTCGCTCTCCAGCTGCCCGCCGCAGGCCCGCAGCTCGGTCTCCATGGCCTCGATGCGGTCACTCTCCTTGATGCGGAGACGCTCGGCGTTGCGGATGACCGTGGTGCCCTCACACAGCAGGCCCAGCACCATCAGCACGGGGCCCAGGTCGGGGCAGTCGGCAAGGTCGATGTCCGTTCCGTGGAGCGGGGCCTTTTCAAACACCACGCCCTGCCCGGTGCGGGTGAATCTTGCGCCGCACCGCCGGAGGATCTCCAGAATGGCCGCATCGCCCTGCAAGGTCTCCTCAGACAGGCCGGTGATGGCCACACCGCCGGTCACAGCGCCCAGCACGGCAGGAAAAGCCGCCTGGCTGTAATCGCCCTCCACGGTGTAATCACCGGGAAGATAGTGCTGCCCGCCGGGAATTTCCAGCGCGTTTTCATCCAGCCAGCGGCTCTCCACGCCAAAGGCGTGCTGCACCGCGCGGGTCATATCGATGTAGCTCCGGCTCTCCACGGGCGGGATGAGGTGCAGGGTGCTGGTGCCGCCCAGCAGGGGCAGGGCAAACAGCAGCCCGCTGATGAACTGGCTGGACACGTTGCCCGCCAGCTCGTATTCGCCCGGGGTCAGGGCACCTTCCACAGTCAGGTGGTCCGTGCCCTGCTCAAAGCGCAGGCCCTGCTGCTGATACAGCGTTTTGTAGACCGACTGGGGCCGCTCCATCAGCCGCCCACGGCCTGTAAAAGTCACTTCCTGCCCGGTCAGGCTGGCCAGCGGGATGAGGAAGCGCAGGGTGCTGCCGCTCTCACAGCAGTCCACGGGGGCATCAACCGGCAGAAAGCGGCCCAGCCCCTCCACCACCGCGTCGTTTTCACCGGTGGTAACACGGGCGCACAGTCGGCCCGCCGCGCCCAGCGTGGCGGAGATATCCTTGCTGAAAGCAAGATGATGGAGATGGGAGGTCCCCTTTGCCAGCGCCGCGCAGAGCACCGCCCGGTGAGCCATGCTTTTGCTGGGCGGCGCTGTGATGCTGCCGCCCACCGTCCGGCTTGATTTTATCGTAATGTTCATCGTGTTACTTTACCTGGCTCGCCCTCTCCGTCAGCGCTTTGCGCTGCCACCTCTCCCAAGGGGCGAGGCCTTGGCAGTCCACCGCAAGGTCTGTGGTTTCGCCAGAGGCTCTCCCTTTGGGAGAGCTGGCAAAGCCGTCAGGCTTTGACTGAGAGGGTGAGGCCGTTCATCGTGTTACATATCCCGGCCAATGGCCCATGCGACCTGACGGCACTTTGCCATGGCCTGTGCAAAGGCATCCGGGGTCAGGCACTGTGCACCATCGCTCCATGCGTGGCGGGGATCATAGTGGACTTCCACCTCCAGACCGTCGGCACCGGCGGCCACAGCGGCGATCATCATCGGCTCAACCAGATTGGCCTTGCCGGTGGCGTGGCTGGGGTCCACGATGATGGGCAGATGGGTCTTTTCGTGGATGATAGGCACAGCGGAGAGGTCGAGGGTGTTGCGGGTGTACTTCTCAAAGGTGCGGATGCCCCGCTCGCAGAGAATGACCTGCTCGTTGCCGCCGGCCATGATATACTCTGCGGACATGATCCACTCCTCGATGGTGTTGCACAGGCCGCGCTTGAGCAGAACAGGCTTGTGCATCTTACCCACGGCCTTGAGCAGCTGGAAATTCTGCATGTTGCGGGCACCGATCTGTACCACGTCCACATATTCCTCAAACTCCGGGATCCGGTCCTCGCTCATCAGCTCGGACACGATGGGCATTCCGGTGGCCTCCCGTGCCTTGACCATATCGAGGATGCCCTCGGTCTCCAGACCCTGGAAGGAGTAGGGAGAGGTGCGGGGCTTATAAGCACCGCCGCGGAACAGGCTTGCACCGCCCGCCTTTACGCCGTTGGCAATGCGCAGTGCCTGCTCCTCGCCCTCGATGCTGCAGGGGCCTGCCATCACGGCGATCTTCTCGCCCCTGCCGATCTTCACGCCGCCGCAGTCGATGATGGAATCGGCGGGGTGGAACAGGCGGTTGGCCCGCTTATAGGGAGCGGACACGCGGGTGACGTTGTCGATCCAGGGGTTGGCCAGCACGTCGCGCTCATCGATCTTGGTGGTATCGCCCACCAGACCGAACACATTGTAATCCTTGCCGGTGATCAGGGTCACATCCAGGCCCTGCTTCTCGAATTTGTCTACGATCTTTTCCAGCTCTTCCTTGGGGGTGCCTTTTTTGGTCGAAATGATCATCTCTTTTGATTCCTTTCCCTTTTCTAAACCTCTCAGTCTCGCTTCGCTCGACAGCTCCCCTAATAGGGGAGCCCTTGGCAAAACCGGGAACTTCTCCTGAATGCCAAGGCCTCTCCTACTAGGAGAGGTGGCAATGCGTCAGCATTGACGGAGAGGTTGTTCATTTACTGCACCAGGTGCGTCTGCGCGCCGCCATCCAGCCGGAGCAGCTGCACAAGGTAGGCGCAGGCATGGAGATATCCGCTGACCCCCTCGCCTGCAAAGCGGCCCTGACAGCCAAAGGAGACCACATCCACGCTGCGGAAGGGCTCCTTGCCGCTGGGGTCGGCCAGCATCACTTCCACGGCGGGCACGCCGCACACCTGCAGCGCTTCCAGAATAGCCACGCTGTAATAGGCGTAGCCGCCCGGGTTGAGGATGATGCCATCGGCCCGGCCTGCCGCCGACTGGATCTCATCGATGAGGTCACCCTCGTGGTTGGACTGGAAAAAGTCCACCTGAACATCCATTTGGGCACAGCCCGCCTCGATATAATCCAGCAGTGTATTGAAATCGATCTGCCCCTCCATACCCGGCTCCGTGAACTGGGTCAGGTTGAGGTTGGGACCGTTAATGACTAAAAATTTCATCCAGCGCCTCCATTGCCGCCGTCACGGCATCCGCAGGGGTGGTCTTGTTGGGGATCACAGCATCCGCTGCCGCCAGATAGAGCGGGCGGCGCTGGGCTTCCATGGTTTTCAGGGCCTCAGGGCTGGTGGAAAGGGGCCTTCCGCCGCCCACCAGCAGATCTTCCAGCGGCCGGTCGATAAAGAGCACGATGCCGTTGGCGTGGAGCGCCCGGAGGTTTGCCGGGTCTTTGACCACGCCGCCGCCGCAGGAGATGACCTGCCGGTTCTCCCTGGCAAAGCGGGCGGTCTGCGCGGCCTCCAGCTTCCGGAAGCCTGCCTCCCCCTCAGCGGCAAAGATGTCCGGGATGCTCCGTCCGTCGGCCTTGACGATCTCCTCGTCCAGATCCACGAACCGCTTGCCCAGCCGTTCCGCCAGAGCGCGGCCCAGGGTGGATTTGCCCGAGGAGGGCATCCCGATGAGGGCAATGTTCAGCTGTTCCCGCCGCAGTTCGCTGGTCACACGGGCGATCTCGGCACCGGCATCCTCAAACTTGCGGTCGAGGAAAAATTCTGCCGCGTACACTGCCTGCGCCACCAGCATTTCCAGGCCGCCGACGGCAACGGGCACCCCCAGCTCCTCGGCCCGGAGGATGAGCTCGGTCTTATCGGGATTATAGATGACATCGATCACGGCTTCCAGCCCGGGCATGGAGGTGATATCCAGGGCGCTCACGCCCACATTGGGGTACATGCCCACCGGCGTGGTGTTGATGATGATCTGCGCCCCGGTGGTCAGGGCCTGAGCATAAGTCAGCTCTCCCTTTTCGGGGTCGGGATGGCGGCTGACGGTATAGATCTGTTTCGCGCCCCGGTCATGGGCCACGGCCCAGGTGGTGTTGTGGGTGCCGCCGGTGCCCAGAATGAGCACGGTCCTGTCCTTGAACTCCACCCCGTGTGCATCGCACAGGTAGGAGAAGCCGGGATAATCGGTGTTGTAGCCGTAGAGCAGGCCGTTCCTGTTGACGATGGTGTTCACGGCGTTGATGGCCTTGGCGTGGGGGTCGATGTAGGAGCAGTACTCCATGACCACCAGCTTATAGGGGATGGTGACATTGATGGCCCTGAACTGCCGCCGGGTCATAAAGGCCCGGACTTCCTCTTCCGTGGGCAGGGGGCACAGGTCGTACCGGTAGCCGCAGAGCATCTCGTGGATGATCTTGGAGTAGGAGTGGCCGAGTTTTGCGCCGATGAGTCCGTATTCCATTTACAGCACCTCCTTGCGGTAGCCGGTGGGGTTCTCCATCCAGGCCATGCCGTATTTTGCGGTGAGCAGGTCGCCCACGGCCAGCGCGGCGGCGCAGGTCTGCACAATGGCGGCCCGGGGCACGATGCAGGGGTCGTGGCGGCCCTGAATGGACAGCTCCGCGTCCTTCTTTGCGATATAATCCACCGTGTCCTGCGTTTTGTAGATGCTGGGGGTGGGTTTTACCGCCGTGCGGAACACCACGGGCATCCCGTTGGAGATGCCGCCGTTCAGGCCCGCATTGTGGTTGGTGGCGGTGACGATGCGCTCCCCCTGCATCCGGAAGGCATCGTTGGCCTCCGAGCCCTTCTGGTCCGCAAAGCCGAAGCCGGAACCGAACTCGATGCCCTTGACCGCCGGGATGGAGAAGGCCAGGTGAGCGAGCTTGCTCTCCACGCTGTCGAAATAGGGTTCACCCACGCCTGCGGGCAGGCCCAGAATGGCGGTCTCCAGCACGCCGCCCACACTGTCGCCCTCGGCACCGGCGGCACGGATGGCAGCTTTCATGGGTTCCTCCACACTGCCGTCCAGCAGGGCAAAGCCCTCGAACTTGTTCAGCAGTGCCTCGGCCTGCGCCGCCAGCGCGGCGGGATCATCCAGCGCAAAGGGGGCATCGCTGATCCCGGCACACCGCCCGATGTGCGTCACGATCTCGATCCCGGCCCGGTTCAGGGCTCCCAGCACCAGAGCGCCGCCCGCCACCAGCGCGGCGGTGACGCGGCCCGAAAAGTGGCCGCCGCCCCGGGCATCCTGATAGCCGTGGTACTTGGCGTAGGCGGTGTAATCCGCATGGCCGGGCCGCAGCAGGTCAGCCGTTTTGGCATAGTCGCCGCTGCGGGTGTTCTGGTTTTCGATCATCAGGGCAATGGCAGTGCCGGTGGTGCGGCTGTTGACCACGCCGGACAAAAACTGCACCGCATCCCCCTCCACACGGGGGGTGGAAAGGCCGTCGCCCCGGGCACGGCGCTTATCCATGCAGGCAGCAAGAAAGGCTTCGTCCACAGGCACGCCCGCCGCCATGCCGTCCAGCACCGCGCCGACAGCCCTGCCGTGGCTCTCGCCAAAAATGGTCAGCGAAAGGTCGCTGCCAAAGGTATTTTTCATGGCTTACTCCTCCACACCCAGCAGGGGGCGCAGGCCCTCCACGGGGATGGTCTCGGCCCGCCAGCAGCCCAGACCCGGCACCTTGATCACCGTGATCTGGCCGCCCTGGGCCTTTTTATCGTGCAGCATCTCGGCCAGCACCTTTTCCTTGTTATAGGTGGTGCGGGTGGGCAGGCCAATGCGGCGGTAGACCGCCCGCACCCGCTTCTGCAGCGCCTTGGATTCGATCATGGGCAGCATCCCCAGCGCCACGCACTCGCCGTGGAACAGGCCCACGGTGCGGCGGCCCTTGATGCCCTTGACAGCCTCGATGCCGTGGCCGATGGTGTGGCCGAAGTTCAGGGCCTTGCGCATCCCGCGCTCGGTCTCATCCTGCTCCACAACGTTCTTCTTGAACCGCAGGCTGCGGTAGATGATCTCGCTGATCTGGGTGTCGATATCGCCCTTTTCAAAGATGGCGAACAGCTCGGGGTCCGCCAGCAGGCCTGCCTTGACCGCCTCCGCCAGGCCGTTGATGTAGTGGCGGCGGGGCAGGGTGGAAAGGGTGGCCGGGTCCACGATGACCAGCTTGGGCTGCCAGAACGCGCCCACGATGTTTTTGGTATCGCCCAGATCCACAGCGGTCTTGCCGCCAATGGAGGAATCGATCATGGAAAGGGTGGTGGTGGGGCAGTTGATGAAATCAATGCCCCGCATATAGATGGCAGCGGCAAATCCGGCCAGATCCCCGACCACGCCGCCGCCCACGGCCACCACCAGGTCGCCGCGGCCCATGTTGAACTCCAGCATCTGCCGGAGCACCGTTTCCAGGATCTTGAAGCTCTTGCTGGCCTCGCCCTGGGGCACCGTGATGATGGTGGATTCCCGGCACTGGTCGGCTACCCGCTGGGCATACTGGGCCGGAACGCCGCTGTCGGTGACGACGGCCACCTTGCGGTCCAGCCGGGCAAACTGGTACAGGTTTTCCAGTGCACCGTTTTTCAGGATGATATCATAACTGCGCTCGCCCAGATTCATGGTGAGCTTTGTCCCGATGAAATCGCTCATTTCGTATACACTCCTAACAGCCGTACCGTGCGGCAGACATGATTCAGCTCGCGCAGCAGCGCGGCGGTCTCGTCGGCTGTGGGATCGCCCACCAGCTCGACATAAAAATAATAATCAAAGGGGACGTGGGGCAGCGGGCGGCTCTTGATGGACTCCATATCGTAGCCGCTGGCACCGATGATCTGGATCACCTCGGCCAGCTTGCCGGGCTTGTTGTCCACCGTAAACAGCAGCGAGAACCGGTTGCCCGCCGTGGGCTTTTCGCGGCTGAGCACGATAAAGCGGGTGGTGTTGTCGCCGTCGGTGTTGATGCTGGGCACCAGCACCTCCAGCCCGTACAGCGCCGCCGTTTCCACGCTGGCAATGGCGGCCTTGGTCCGATCGCCCGTTTCGGCCACATATTTTGCCGCCATGGCCGTGTTGGGCATGGCCGTGGCAGGCAGGCCGAACTGCTTCAGGAAGGTCTCGCTCTGGGCAATGGCCTGCTGGTGGCTGTACACACGGGTCAGGTCGGAAAGCTGGGTGCCGGGCAACACCAGCAGGTTCTGGGAGATGGGCAGGTCGTAGACATCCACCACCCACAGATCCGGGTGGTTGTAGCACAGATCCAGCACAGCGGAAACATCGCCTGCGTGGCTGTTTTCAAAGGGCACCACGCCGTGGGCGGCATCGCCCTTTTCCACGGCATCGAACACCTCATCCCAGGTGGGGCAGCTCACAGCCTCGGCATGGGGAAAGAGCGCCCGGAGCGCGATGTGGGCAAAGGCACCTTCCACGCCCTGATAGGCGGCGCGGTTGCGGCCCAGCACCTCGGCCTCGTACTGCTTGGCCACGTCCATCATGTTCTGCACATGATCCCGGTAATAGGGGCGCAGGGCCGGGTCCCCGATCCGCGCTTCGGCCTTGTCCAGCACCACCTTTTCGCGGGCGGCATCAAAGATGGGCAGGCCGTGGGCCTTTTTGTATTCCGCCACGCTGAGCACCGCCTTCATCCGCCGCTCAAACAGGGCAGCCAGCTGGGCATCCACCGTGTCGATCTCCCGGCGGGCCTGTTCCAGTGCGTCCATCATTCCACATCCTTTGCATTTCGTGATACTGGATTAGTATACCATAACTCGGACACGGAAACAACAAAGGGCGCACGGTTTCAGGGTGGATAACTTTTCAACTAGCACCTGCAAGAAGCGAATAGAATTGAAGAGGTGCCGCCCGTGGCAGCACCTCTTCAGCGTTTCAGATCTTCCCGGCTCCGCGCCGTTCCATAGTATCTCCCATAGGGGTTTTCCAGCTCAGCGGCACGGGGCGGAGCGGGCGCGGCAGGCGGTTCCGGCACGGGGGCCGGGCGACGGGGCGCGCCTTTTTCCCGGCGCAGGATACGGAACCGCATCGGCTCACCCCTCCACTTCCACGGTGGAGACTGCCCCGGCGGTCAGTGCCTGCCAGAGCTCCTCGCCGCCCACAAGGTTCTCCTCAGTGCCGGTGTTCCAGGCCCCGCGCATCCCGATGTAGAAATCCGCGAGATAGGTCTGGCTGTCGCCGCCCTGGGCGTGGGTGGTGTCGGCCCGGTACTCGCCCAGATCAAGCCCGGTCAGCACCGGGCAGTCCGTCCAGCGGTAGACCATATTCCACCAGTCGCTGTCGCTTCCGGCCTCGGGCAGGGTGCCGTCCAGATACCGCAGGGAGCCGGTGCTCTCCTGAAAGCCCGCCGGGTCATACAGCAGGAACACCGAGCTCAGGCCGCCCGCCACATCCGTGGCCAGCTTGGTGGTGCCCGCCATGGTCAGGTAGGCATCGCTCTCGGTCTGGGTGTCCCCGGCAGAATAATCCAGCGTGTAGACATTCAGGGTCACGACCGTCTTGCCGTCGCCGTTCAGGTCCTCGCCGTACCGGGCCAGCTGCTCCTGCAGGGCGGTCACGGTATCATCCGGCAGGTAGTAGGGGGCCACCACTGCCACATTATAATCGGGCTTGGTGGTAAAGAAATACTGCCCGATGAAGCTGTAAGCCACAAAAGCCGCTGCAATGCCGATCAGGAGGACCCACTTGAGGTTATAATCCCACCAGTTGGCCCAGCGCTCTTTGCGGGTATACTGTTTTTCCGCCCGCGGGGTAAGGTCTGCGGGGTCGATGTCCCGCTCGTAGCGATAGCTTGCCATAGTTCTCCTTACAGTTGGGCCAGAATGGTCTGGCGCACGGCATCGGGCAGCTGCTTCTGTTCCGCCTTGCTCATGCCTGCGGTCTGGATGGCGGGCAGGATGCGCACCCGGATATCGCCGGGTGTGGCCCGCAGGCCGTGGCCCTCAAACAGGCCCCGCGCGCCGGAGATGGCCACCGGCACCACGGGCACCCCCGTCTTGATGGCAATGCGGAAGGCACCGGCCTTGAACTCGCCCGCGCCGCCCTCTTCGCCCTTGTAGCGGGTGCCCTCGGGGAAGATGACGAAGCTCCGGCCGCTCTCCACGATGGCGGTGGCATCGTTCAGGGCCTTGACGGAAGCGCGGATGTCATCCCGCTTGACGAACACACAGCCCAGCAGCTTCATCCAGCGGTTGAGCAGGGGGATCTTTTCCAGCTCCTCCTTTGCCAGAATGCCGTGGGGCGCGTCCAGCGCGGTCAGCAGGATGGGGATATCATAGTAGCTGCGGTGGTTGCCCACGAACACGCAGGGCCCCGCCGGGATATTCTTCTGCCCTTCCACCGTCATCCGGGCCCCCGTAACACGCAGGATGCCCCGGCTCCAGCGGGGGATGTTGGCCTTGACGATCTGCTCCACCGCGTCCAGATCCCCGGCAGCCAGGGCGCGCTCGGCCCGGCGCAGGGTGGCATAGTGCACGATCATATAGCCAAACAGATAAACGAATAACGCAATGGTGCGTAAAATGCTCAAATTCCTTTCCTCCTTCCGGCCCAAAAGGCCAGTATCATTGTAACATACTTTGGGACAAAATGGGAGAGAACACACTTTTTTTACAAATACGTGCTTTTTAGCTTGCAAAATCCACAAAATCCGGGTATATTTATAAGCAGAAAGGTAGCACAATGGCATTGCTGCCCATTACAAAAGAGAGGTATTCCGGAACAAATGGGTTTATTTCCTTCTTCTAAAGATTTCAAGGACGGGCCGGGCGTTGAAAAGGACACGCCCCGCAAAACGGGCGTAGGCCGCTTTTTTGAGCTGGTGGGCCGCGATATGAGCAGCATGTTCCTTGCAAACCTGCTCACCTGCATCGGCTTTCTGCCGGTGATCTGCCTGGTGTACATCGGCTTCCTGATGAACAACCTGACCGTAATGATCGTCAGCGCCATTGCGGGCGGCATCCTTGCAGGCCCCGCGCTGGCCGGCATGTACGACACGGTGCTGCGCGCCCTGCGTGACGAGGCCGGTTACTGGTGGACAACCTACCGCCGGGCCTTCCGGCAGAACTTCAAGGCCAGCATCCTGCCCGGCATCCTGTACTGCGTGGTCGTCACGGTGCAGATCTTCCTGGTCTATTTCTGCTTCAACATGCTGTACCACGGCACCAACGTGGGCGTTCCCATGTGGGTGGCCACGGTGCTGAACCTTGTGCTGTTCCACATGCTGTTTTCCTACATGTGGCCCCAGATCGTGCTGCTGGATCAGCCCCTGCGCCTGACGCTGAAAAACAGCCTGAACTGCATGATCGCGTTCCTGCCCCATGCGCTGGCCGCAGCGCTGGTCACCATCCTGTTCTGGGGCCTGGTGATCCTGTGCATGCCGCTGGGCCTGCTGCTGATGCTGGTGTTCGGCTTCTGGTTCCAGTGCGAGATCTGCTGCCAGATCGTCTACGGCGACCTGAACCGGGTGTTCCACATTGAGGAGAGCATCCAGAAGCTCCACGATGCCCAGCTGGAAAAGGAGCTGCGCGCCGAGCGCGGCGAGGACACCCCCGAAGAATAACACTGCGCCGTCCACAGCGCGCAAAGGAGAGAAGTGCGGATGGAACAACGGAACAATCTGGTGCTGCACGGCACCGAGACCTTCTCCCGGGGCGCACTGGACAATGTGGCGCTGGAAAGCGGCGCGGTGGTGCTGGATTCCTCCGCCGGCCGCTATCTGCCCTACGGCAGCTATACCACCCCGGAGTTCGCCATGCCGGCCTTCTGCAACCTGAATGTCAGCTGGAACGCCAGCGCCCCCCACAACACCATGGTCGAAGTGCGCTGCCGGGTCTATGCCGGGAACACCTGGACCGGCTGGCTCAGCTTTGGCAAGTGGGCACCGGATTACCCCCGCTGCAGCATCAAAGCCCAGAGCGAGGACGGGCTGGTGTTCCTGATGGGGGACACCGTCACCGTTGCCACACCGGGCGGCGGCACCGGCATCCAGCTGCAGGTGAACCTTTCCACCAACGATGACAAAGCCACCCCGGCTGTCCGGCTGCTGGCCGCCGCCGCACGCCCCCTTGCCTGGGAGAAGCACAACGGCCACCCGCTGAACCGGCGGCTCTACCTGCCGGAATACTGCCTGAGCGCCCACGACCCCAGCTTTGGCCGTGAGATGGACCTGCCCCTTGTGATGGCGGCCCTGATGAACCGCTACGGCGAGGATATCCTGCCTGAGGAAGTGGCCTACGCCATGGAGGACAAAGCCACCAGCTCCACCGGCAATGCCGCCTTTGCGGCTGCGGCGGCGGGCTGCTGCGGCTACCCCTGCTGGCAGGCCTGGATGGATCTGGCCGACCTGCGCGCCCAGATCCACGATGACTGCTCCATCGCAGTCCGGGTGGAGCGCCGCATCCGGGGCCAGCGGGACCCCATCGGAGTCTGGATGGGTCTGCGGGGCTTCGGCCACGATGACGCGGTCCTCGCCGATTATGTCCTGCTCAACGACCCCACCGCCGACAGCGACGGGGCCGTGAACTGCACGATGGCGGTGACGGATTTTGCCCGCTACTTCACCGGGCGGGCCATCGCCCTCCGCCCCAAGCCCCGGAACACCGAGGCCAACCGCCCCCGGCGGGTCTCCTGCGACTTTGTGTACAGCGCCGAGGATGACTGCTGGTATCTGGCCCAGAAGGGCCAGCGGCAGCTGCTCCCGGCAGAATTCTCCGGCTGGGCGGCCTGCAGCCCTCACGACGGAGTAGCCCACGCCACCACAGCCCACCGCACCTTCCGGCGGATGGAGCGGACACGGACAGGCGGCTTCCGCTTCCCGTCCGAGCAGACCGACGCAGGCGGGCGGTGCAGCGTTTACATCGTGGACCAGACCGGCACCATGCAGTTTGCAGAGGTACGTCTGCCAGCCCCTCCGCCGCCCACGCTGCCGCTATCAGAAGCAAACCAAAGCACCGAGCCTTCTGTCTCCTGAGAGGCAGCACAGCCAAGAGCTTTTTGGGATAAATCATCAACATGGGAGGAACATATTATGGCAAAGACGATCATCACTTTGGGCCGCGAGTACTGCACCGGCGGACGCTACATCGCCAAGGACGTGGCACGCGCACTGGGCATCAAGCTCTACGACAAGGAACTGATCACGATGGCCGCCAAGAATTCCGGACTGTCCGAGGAGGCCGTGGCCGCCAGCGAAAAGCGGCACACCCACAGCCTGCTGTACAGCCTGTATACGATGGGCAATGACCTTCCGCTGGGCGATCAGGTCTTCATCCTGCAGAGCCGCATCATCAAGCAGCTGGCCGACGAAGGCCCCTGCGTCATCGTGGGCCGCTGCGGCGACTACGTCCTGCGCGACCGCAAAGACGTGCTGCGCATCTTCGTCTACGCCCCCAAGGAGTGGCGTCTGGCTTACGGCAAGGAGAACAACATGCTGCAGGCCAAGGACGAAAAGGGCATCAAGGACGAGATCGACAAGACCGACCGCAAC
>ERZ1106952.492-NODE-492-length-17930-cov-4.547580_pt1 | contig 17930 bp, 17 predicted proteins | sample MGYA00403677_ERZ1106952 | MGnify/ENA primary metagenome ERZ1106952 (study PRJEB35170, sample SAMEA104062415) | human gut metagenome | biome: human gut; feature: human-associated habitat; material: faeces | place: Denmark | collected 2012-05-14 ...
GGAAGCTCCTCGCAAAGCGAGGTGATGAGGGGCAGTCGATTAACCGCCAACTTGTTTTCAACCTCAAAGAAGCGGCATTTTCCAAGCCGCCCCTCGCTTTCCCCTTCGGAAATTCTTGCCGAATTGCCGCTCAAAGGCAATCCCGGCAAGTAAAGTGGCGAGCGTATGCGAGCCGATAGAGGTCAGATTGAATTTTTCCCGATGCTCCCCTCCGTACGAAAAGAATCCGACGGCGCGCCGTCGGATTCAGCTATTCTGTCCTATATCTGTCTTATAAAAGTTTCAAAGCCTCTCAGCTTTTCAGGCTGACGTTCACATAATTTCCGTTTTCCGCCTCGGTATAGCTTAAAAGAATCTCTCCCGCCGAATGGTTCGTGTCGATTCCGTTTTGTTCAACGCTCGCCTTACACGAAAAAGTTACCGTGCGGTTTCCGAAATCTATCGTTACGTCGTCCTTCCCCGTATTTCTGTAAAAATCGGCAAATTCGTTAAACGTGCAGTACACTTTTTTCGATTCCGTCGCCCCGGAAACCAGACCGGAATTCTTCGCTTCGGCAAACTGCTGCGGAAAAAGAAAAACGTATTGTTTATCGTTTATACGGTAGCTTTCCGATAAATCGCATAACGTAAACCGTTCTGCGGATCCGTTCCCCGTCGCTGCGGGAAGCGTCTTGTCATAAATCAGGAAATAATAGTTACAACCGCCCTGTTCCTGCGTGATCAACATTCGTTTCACGCCGTCGAAATCGTACAATTCCGCACCATGCCCGGCAGATTTCGTCTTTTCCGTCATCTGCTCCATGGTTAAATCGGTATCGAAATTCAGAACGTCCGTTTTCGTGTAATTTTCGCTTTCGAAAGGCAATACAAATTCGGCAGTCCCGTAAAAATCGTAAATTTTCCCTTCTTTTACGGAATCGTCCTTTTTGCAAGCGCCCGCCGCACCCGCAAAAACGCACGCGCACAAAATCCCAGCGCCTTTCAGAAACGCTTTTTTACGCCGCTTTGAAACTGTATCCGAGGCTTTTGCGTCATAACAATTTTTTTGTTTAAAAGCTCTCAATTTTTCGTTACTCCTTGACAGAATTTTTAAGAAGATCTTCTATATCTTTATTATATAAGGACTTTTTAGCCTTGTCAATATACAAAATAATGCAATTTGTACAAATTTTTACATTTACGGCAAAACCGTTCACATTTCACGAATTTCATAAGAAATTCTACTCCTCGCTTTCCCCTTTGGGGAAGCTGCGCTGTCTTAAGCCTTCCCCTTGGGGAGAAGGTGGCAAGGCTTTGCCTTGACGGATGAGGGGCAGCCGATTAACCGTCAGCTTGTTTTCAACCCCAAAAAACAACATTTTCCAAGCCTCCCTTGCTTTCCCCTTCGGGGAAAGTGGCGAGCGTATGCGAGCCGATAGAGGTCAGTTTAAAATTTTAACCCATTTTTTCCCTTCTCCCGCAGCAAAAAAATACGACCGTTCCGGGAAAAAGGGAACGGTCGCAAATGCTTTGTGTAAAAATTCCGTAACGCCGCGTCAAAAGCGGAAAAACTCAATAATTCCAGCTCGTCTGCGTAAGCAAAGCGTTCAAAAGAGAAGAAAACTGCGTAAGGTGCGCAAGCGGGCGCCCCGGATAGTACGTTTCGATGAATTCAAGATAATCGTTCTCGGTATTCATCAGCATCCCCACAATCGAGCTTTCCCCGTACCCCGTGTAATCGGGAATCTCCCAGTTCGTCGCTTCCAGATACAGATACTTTACGCCCGCTTCCGCAAACGGCGCATGGTCGCTCCAGTTTCCCGTGGAAGGCGCCGCATAATCGGGATTTTCGCCGTCGTAATTTTCGGGCGCAAGATTTCCCCACGTCCAGGGGTTAGATTTGAATTCGAGCCCTAAGCTCTTCGCCACCGCCGAAGCGTTGTCGTACGCTTCCGTCTGCGTAACCGTCTTGTTTGCGTTGTCCTGCACGCCGCCGTATAAATAGCAATAATCCCCGCACACAATCGAATCGATGTTAATCATATACAGCGTGTTCGCCTTTTCCGCGTCGGTCATGCTCTCCGCATACGCCGTCGAACCGTACAATCCGTATTCCTCCGCGGTAAAGAATACGAATTTAATCGTAAACTGCGTTTCCACGTCGAAGAATTTTTCCGCGGTCGTCAGCCCCAGCGCCACGCCCGAACCGTTGTCGCCCGTGCCCGTGCCGTCGTAGTGCATCCCTACGATAATCTGCTTGTCCGTTTTGCCTTCCTTCGTTACCACGATATTTTGCGAAGTTACGTTTACTTTTGCATATTCGCCCTCCGCGTTTTCCACATATCCGTAACCGTTCGTCTTTTTGGAATAATATTTTCCGTCGTTCAGATATTCCGCTTTGCTCGCCGCGGTATACTTCTTTTTCAGCTGATATGCGCTCATGTCTTTCGTCGCGTATGTGGGAACCGCCACGTCCTGATATTCGATATCTTCGCTCGTATATCCCGCGTTTTTCAGCGTGTAAGCAATCCAGTTCTGCGTATATTTGAAATGTTTTCCGGCAAAACAGTCGCGGTCGGAAAGTCCTTTATCGATGTATTTCAGCTTTTCGTAGCTCTCCGCGCCGAAGTTCCACACCGATTCGTCCGCCGGCTCCTCGTCTTTCTTCTTCATGTCGTCCAGATCTTTCTGTACTTCGCTCAGTTGCTGCTGCAATTTCGTAATCTCGTCCAGAAGCGCCGCGTCGTTTCCCGAAGTCGTTTCGTCGCAGGCAGCAAGTCCGAACGCGCTTCCCGCGGTCAGTGCGGAAGCAAGCAATACAGTGGCAAGTTTTTTGGTTTTCATATTTTTTTCTCCTTTGAATCTCCCGCGCCGATTCCGCCGCGGCTTTGTTTTGGTTTATGTGCATAATTATACACGGTTTTTCGCATAAGTCAAGCATTTTTATGTATATTTATAAGTTTTTTTGCAAATTTTTGCAATTTTTTCGAATATTTATGCAATAAATTCAAAAATTCGTGCATAATTGTATGCTATACAAAAATAAACCTTTTTTCGCCTTATATTTTGCTTTCGCGCTATCCTTCGCGGCATAAAACAATACAAATTAAAATAAAGGAGAGAAAAACGTCAAACGTTTCCCTCTCCTTTCTCCGCGGTTTTTAAAAAAGTTCAGTTTCCCTGCGCAAAATAATCGTACGTCGCCGAATAATACTCGCCGAGATACGTCGGCGCCGTCGTATCTTTTTTAAACGCGTCGAACCTTTCCGAAGCGTTCGTATATTTCGCATGGTAATAATTTTTCACCGCCTGTACGCGTTCCGTCGCCGAAAGCGAATAATCCGCATATTCCGCGCTCGTTCCGCCGCTCGTTTCGGGCTTCGCCGCGTATTGCAGGTAAAACAACAACCCCTGCCGCACCGCCGCCGTTTTTTCTTCGTATTCCGCCGTAAGCGCCGCGCAAAGTTTTTCGTACACGCACGAACGGAAGATTCCCGCCCGCACAAGCGCGTACTTCTTTTTCCGCTTTTCCTCCTCCAAAGCCGCCTTATATCCGTCTTTTTTCAGCTGCGCGGCGCGGACTTTATCCAGCTGTTCCGCGCTCAGCGCCGCATACTGCTTCGCCGTCAGCGTAATAATGTCTATCGTCAATTTTTTCCGCCTCCTTTTTCGTCGTTCCGCTCTCTCACTTCCGCCCGAACGCGTACACCTCCGCTTCCGCACCCGTCAGAGTCGTACCGCCGCTTAAAAACGCCGTAAACGAAAAACTTTCCGCGCTCTCGTTCACTTCGATGCTCTTCCCCGTTTCCGAAAGCGCCGTTACATACGTTTTCGGAGTCGTTTCCTTTCCGCAATATACGTTCACTTCCGCCGTCCCCGTTCCGTACAACGTCAGCCGCTTCAGCGTTTTCACGCCCTTTTTTGAAAAGTCCTCGTTCAGCCGCTGCAGCGTATACGAAATATCGTCCGAAGCCCGCTTGCCGAACAGAAATTCCTTCTCTTCCCCGCCGCGGTTCACAAACAGCCTCTCTCCGTACGCGCACGCCGTTTTCAGCGCGCACTGTATCTCCGATAGCGCTCCCGTCTCCGTATTGTATAAAACGCTTTTCGTCAGCAACGCCGACTTTCCGAACTGACACAGAAATTTCCCCGCCGCGCCCGCGCAGTACAGCATTTTCAGGTCGGAAAACGAAAATTCCGTCCGTTTTTTCGTAACGTTGGTAAACGTCGTTCCGTCAAAGAAATAAATTCCCTCGTCCGTTACGAAGCAAATCCCGTTTCCGCACGCAAAAACCGAATTTTCATAAATCCGCCCGCCGCAGTAACACATCTTTTCCGCCGAAAAATCTCTCGCCGCGCCCCGTCCGTCCAGCCGGTACGCCTCTTTTTCGAAAAACACGTATACGTACTTTCCCAGCGCGCACATACCGCGCATGTCCGAATCCGCGGGCAATACGATATACCCGCCCTCGTCCGCGCTGTCCGTCGTGTTTCCGGGGCTCAGCACGCCCGAATATTTCACCGTCTTTCCGTCCGCCGCAAAAAACAGCCTTTCCGCCGCCGCGCAGCCGTAATTTTTATAACAGCTTCCCGCAAACGTTTTCACCGTTCCGCCCGCGCGCACCGCCGCCACCGTCCCGCCGAACAGCACCGCATATTCGTCCTTTTCCGCCGAAAGATACGGCACTATCGTCGGCAGACAGCTAAGCGCAATTCCCGTCAGCTCCGTATATTCTCCCGTGTTCGGTTCGTAACGGTATACGCTTAAATCGGAAGTTACGATAATCGCGTCCTCGTATTGCACTCCGTCCGAAACCTCCGCGGGGGTCGCCGCCCGCACAATCGTTCCTCCCCCCGCGGGGAATACAACGTTTTCGCCCTTTAAAACAATGTCGGCAAGCGCATACGCGGGGTACGCCCCGCCGCCGGAAAGTTCCGTGTTGCGCGTCTGCACCTGCAGCTTTCCCGCCTCGCCCGTCCGCGTAAATCCGTCGAAACGAAAGATATGCGGTTTTCGCGAAATTTTATTTCCGCTTCCCGTCGCCATCACCGCCACCTCCGCGCGCGGAATTTTCCCCCGCCCGCCAGCCTGCGCACGCACAGCGCCGCCGCTTCGTACTCTTTCTTGTATACCGCGGCTTCTTCAAACAACTGCCGATCGAAATAATATCTCGAAACGACTCCGTTCACAAACAACTTCTCCGGCACGCCGCAACGAAAATCGCTTTCGCCGTCCAGCGTTTTTTTCGCGGGCAGATACGCGTACCGCAAAATGCATTCGTCCGCGTCCGTTTTCAAAGCGCCCGCACCCGTCGCTACCTCCGCGCGCCTCCCGTTTTTATCCGTCAGCCGCAACGCCCGCACGAAATTTTCCGACAGCGCCGAAAGAACGATTTCCCCGTTTACCGCCGTAACTTTTTCGTCTTTTATCAGCGGCACCGCCAGAACCGCCAGTTCCGTTTCCGTATCGTTGAAAAACTCCAGAAGTTTTTTCGCTTCCGCTTCTCCCGCAGCCGCTTTTTCCGCGTCCGATTCGTTCTTCCCGTCGCAAAAATTCACCGCGTCCGTCAGCCGCAGCGCCTCCGCCGCCGCCCGCACAACGTCTTTCACTTTCATTTTTTCCGCCTCCTGTTTCATTATTATCGCCGCCCCGCGCTTCTGTTTTCCCGAAGAATTTTTTCCCGCGGCGCCCCGCTTTTTTTCAAAAAATCAAACCCCCGTAAATTTTCGCCGCGCGCTTTTCCGCGCGCGGCTTTCCTTTGTTCTTCCCCGTCTGAAATCCGGTTTACGCCTCGGTAATACCGAACAACGCGCCCTGACCGTTCGGGCGGGCACAGAGCAGTTCCGCATATTTCACCAGCGTGGCGCTGTATGCCGCCTTGCCGGCAATCTGCTTCAGAATGCTGCCGTTTTCGTTTTCCAGCCACTGCCAGTCGCACAGCTGATGCAAACAGAAATCGTCGGTATTTAAAAGATACATCGTCCCCGCCGGGCAGAATCTGTCGGCAACCACGGGCACGCCGTCAAGCATAATCGCCTTGAAACCGCCGTCGATTTCTCTGATTTCGGGCGTTACGCCTTTCCCTACAAGATAATTATACACCGCGCGTTTCACGCCGAACGAGCACACCGCAAAGTTTATCTTGCTGCCCGACTGCTGTTCGATGGTATCCGCCGCCTTCTGAAATTTCGTAATATCGAAGGTGCCCGCCGAAGTAAGCGAATACGGCTTCATCCACGAATAATTCGCCCTCGTTACGCCGTATAAAGTAGCGGAAGAACCGAACAACGCGCCAAGCCCCGTGATTTCCTTTTTCTGCGAGCTCTGCAACGTCATATAGCAGCCGCTCGTCAGCGTATCGCTGTCAATCGCGGCACCGGAAACCTGAATCTTTTTGTTCGCTCTGTCCACGTTCGTAATCTGTCTGCCGGAAATCCCCGCCAGTCTGGAACCGCCGGTCGTGCAGAAATCCACAATCATGCCTTCGAAAACGTTCGTCGCGTCGTCCACGCTGATCACGCCCGCCGTCTCGTCTGCGGCAGAAACGCTCGCCCCGGTAATCTTGCCGGAACCGTCGCCGTAAAGCATGCGCCCGAAGTTAAATTCCGAACTCTTGATCAACGCCTGCATTTCGTCGTTCAGAATATTCACAAACGCGCCCTCGTTGCCTGCGGAAGCGCGAATCGCCTTGTCGGAAATCTCAATCGTGCCGTACAGATTTTTCAAAGTGGAAACCAGCTGCACGCAGTTGTTTCCGCCGGTCGCGGGCAAAGCGCCCGTTTCGTCGCCGGCGGCAACTCCGCCCGCAACGCCGTATCTCACCAGCTTGCGCACGTCTTTGCCCCACACGTCCGCCGTCGTCTTTCTGATTCTGGCAAGCAGCGGATTCACCTTCGTGTTCAGCGCGTCGCTCACCGCGTCAAGATAGTAGTTTTTCAAAGCGTCGTTTGCAGTAGTAATCGTAACCATAATTTTAAATTCTCCTTAATTTTAACTTTTAATTTTTGTTTTTTGCATGCAGCTTCCTATTCGAGCTGCTTGTTTTTCCCTTTCGGACAGGCTTCGCCTGTTTCGTTGTGCCGGCATTACCCTTGCTTTCCCCTTTTTCGCTTTTTCTCTTGGGGGAGAAAAGCGCGAAAAAACCTACGGTAGCGGGAATCCTTGCCGAATTGCCGTTTTAAGGCAATCTCGGCAAGTAGAGTGGCGCAAGGCGCCGAGAGAGGTCAGTTTAAATTCCGCCTTTTTTTTCAAGCCTTGTCCTTGCTCATTTTTCTTGCAAAAAAATTCGCAAAAATTGTCAGCCGCTACGCGCCTTCCCCCCTTGCCTGCATAAAATTTTCAGCCACTACGCGGCTTCACCTCTTGCCTGCATAAAATTTTGCTTACAAAATTTTCTTCGGCAAAAAGGGTAATCCTTGCCTTCGTCAAGGCTTCCCCTTGGGGGGAAGCTCTGCCGCAAAGCGGCGGTGATGAGGGGCAGTTTCATCTCCGATAAGCCATTCGGTCAACCTTTCTCTTGCTTTCCCCTTTGGGAATCCTTGCCGAACAGCCGCTCAAAGGCAATCCCGGCAAGCAGAGTAGCGAGCGTGTGCGAGCCGATAGCGGTCCGTTCTTTTTTACCTCTTCCCTGCCCCGCCGCCCGCAGCGCAGCCCGCAAGCCGTTTTGTCCGACTTTTATCCTCGCCTGAACGCCCTGAGCGCCATCGCCCCGGCTTCCTCCAGCGAGGTCGCCTTCGCGGGCGGCGTACCGAACGTTCCCGCTCCGCCCCTTGCAAGCGGCGCGGCGTTTTTCCGCAGCGAGTCAAGATATTCGCCGATAATTTTCAAACGCGTTTTCTCGTCAACTCCCTCGTCGGCGTCTTTCTTTTCCGGGCTTTCCGCGGTAAGAGCCGCTTCAACCGATTTCCGCGCGGGCACGGCAAAATTCGCTTCACTCTCTCCGTTCCCCGCGTCATCTCTCGCCGCGGCGCTCCCCGCATTTTTCATTCCGGAAACGTCGGATTTTTCCGTTTCCGGATCCGTCGTTCCCGCCGATGCGTCGGCTGCTGCTTCCCCATGTTCCGCAAATGCCTCTTCGCCCGCTCCAATCCCGTTTTCCGTCTGTTTTACCGACGTATCTTTACCGTCCGCAGCGTGCACACCGCCGACGGCGTCGGAAAACGATTTGTTGTCCGATTGCTTCGAAGCGTTTCCGGAATATTCTTCCGCACGCATTTCCAACTCCTTCAGGCGCTGACAGCGACGGGTAAATTCCGCCTGAAGAGCGTTGTAAGCCTCCGCGAGGGCGCTCACGTCTTTAAACTTCGGGGGCAAAGCGAACCTGATTGCCTTTGCGGCAGCTGCGTCTGCGCCGTCCGCTCCCCCGCATGTCTTACTCACGTGTGCGTTCTCCTCATTACATGTTTTTTGCATATAAAAAACCTCCTTTCTCTTTATAAAATATTACTTCTTTCAAAGCCATCCCATTGCCTGAAAAAAATTCAGTGAACTTCATTTTTTCGGCAGCATTCTAAGGCTTCCCCTTGCCTGCATAAAATTTTGCAAGCAAAATTTTCTTCGGCAAAAATGTTCAGCCACTTCGTGGCTTCCCCTTGCCTCATCGTGCTTGCGCACAATGAGGTAAAAATTGTCTGCCTTGTTCCAAGGCTTCCCCTCGGGGGGAGGCTCTGCCCGATAGGGCGGTGGTGAGGGGCAGTTCCGTTTACGACGCCAAAAAAATCAAAAATAAAAAAGCCCCGCTTTTTGAAAAACGAGACTTTTTCATACCACAATTTAATAAAAGTTTTTTCTGATTTGCGTATCATTACGATACAGGTAAAGCACAACAGTTCCGGAATTTTGAACGCCGGCGTATCCGTCAAAAAGCATACGGTGGAAACAGCCACGCACACAATGAAAACGGTTACGGGTATCCACGTTTTACGCCTGCACGCCGATATGCCGCACTTCAAAATCAGCACGATAAGGCTTGTTAACGTTACGGTAATCTCCCACGCGAGCGCGATATAAAATACGGTTCTATGCTCGTAGGAAAAACCGTTCTCGAAGTTCAAAGCGAACGCCCATTCGTGTGCGTCGTTTGTGAATATCAGAAGAAGCAATATCACGGCGGGTAAATATAAGAGATACCACGCTTTTGCGAGCGGTTTGCCCTTGTTGCTCTCTATGCTGAACGCCGCAAGCAAAATCGTCGGCGGAATCAACATTTGCGGAACGTAGTATGCGTACCAAAGATAGCGCGAAAAGGCGTCTGTGTCCTTTGTCAGTCCGTACCTTATCATCCGCAACACAAGGAAAAACAAAATCAGCACGGCAACGGTAAGGAAATATGCACGCAGATCTTTCCGCACCATTCTATGTATAAGAGAAACGCCCCACGCCACCACGAGAGAAATCAGGATCGTGTGCGCCAACAAAGCAAACAAGGCGTGCCAAAAATCAGGAAGGCTCGAATCTACCGCCTGAAATACGCCCGCTAAACAAAAGAAAAACGCGCATACGGCATATAGAACTATTCTTTTTTTGTTAATAGCAGTCCGCATTTCAGCGTTCCCCCTTTTCGCTAGTTACTTATATTATAGCATATTTTTCCGATTTTTTCAATCCATTACGCCCCATAAACGAAAAGTCGAATCGCTTGCCGTCAACCGTTTACCACTCCTGATTTTTTATGTTAAAGCACGCGGGAACGTAAAACGGGTAGGCAGTTAAAACCTACCTACCCGAAAATTTCCCACGAATAATTAAACTATTTATGTTATTCGATGTTTCTGACATTGAATTTCCTCCGATTGTATTTTTTTCGTTGACCGGCAAGTCATACGTTTATTTTAATACAATCGGAGTCTTTTTTTAACTCATCGGTAAACCTTTTTCCAACCACGCGACTATCGCGTGGTTTTTCTTTACAACAAAGCCGCTTTGATATTCTCATAGGCGATTTTTCGGGCGAGCGCGATTGCCGCGGCTTCGTCGTATTCGCCGTTTTTTACCCGCTCGCCGATAAACGAAGAAAGTATTCTTCTGTAAAAATCAAACCGCACGTACGAAGAAAACGATCTGCTGTCCGTAAGCATGCCGTACTGCGTACCGAGCGCCGAATATTCCGCCGCCGTTTCCAGTTGCCGCTTTATTCCGTTCACCGTATCGTTGAACCACCACGCCGCGCCGAGCTTCACTTGCGGAAACGCGCCCGTAAGCGCACCCAAAGCGCGTAAATCGTAATCGTTCAAGGGGTAGACAACGATTTTCGGCAACCCGCCGAGCCGCGCGTTCTCTCTATCCAGAATTTTCGCAAGCTTATCCGTATCGATTGTCCCGCGCATAATATCAAAACCGCTGTCCTTCCCGCACCTTTCGTACATTCTCGCGTTCACGTTGCGGAACGTGCCGAAATGCAGTTGCAAAATCATTTTCCGCTTATAGCAGTTTTCTATCAGCCACACGAGATTTTCATCCCCTTCGTCGATAAAATCAAAGCCGTAGTCCGCGATTTTACAACCCTTTTCCACAAAATAATCCAGCCGTTTTTCAAGCTCGCTTTTCACCGCGTTCTCTTTAAACCGCTGATCCGCACGGAACGTGGGGCGCACTTTTGTCCCGCCGATATCTCCGTGATTTTCCAGCGGCGAATACGGATCGTCCGTTGTGGCGATATATTCCACTTTAAACTTCTTCAAAAGTCCTTGCACCGAAAGCGTTTTCAAGGTTTCGTTCGCTTCTTCCCATATCTCTTCCGCCGTATTCTTGTTTAACGGCGTTGCTATCCCGAATATGCGGCTCAATTCCATCTGACACCACATATACACGGGATTGCCGCACAACAACGGCAATATTTCGGCGAATTTTAAAAATTTTTCTTTATAGTCCGCTTCGCCCGTGATATACTTTTCTTCCACGCCGCAAAGCCGCATCGCGCGCCATTTATAATGATCGCCCGAAAGCCACAACTCGCCGATATTCTCGAATTTCTTATCTTCTTTTATCGCCTTTTCATCTAAATGACAATGATAATCGATAATCGGCAAATTCTTGATTTCTTCGTAAATTTTCTTCGCCGCTTCGTTTTCAAGCAACAATTCTTCGCCGTAATACGCTTTCATCGTTTACACTCCGCTGTACGCCGAGAATCCGCCGTCTACGGGAATCACCGTTCCCGTTACAAACCCGCTCGCCGATTCGTCCGAAAGCCACAGTAAGCACCCGATTAAATCGGAAATTTCGCCGAATTTCTTCATCGGCGTTGCCGCTAATATCTTGCCCGTCCGCGCCGTAGGCGTGCCGTCCTGATTAAACAGTAACCCGCGATTCTGATTCGTTACGAAAAACCCCGGGGCGATTGCGTTGCAACGGATATTGCACGGCGCGAAATGCACCGCAAGCCACTCTGTAAAATTGCTTACACCAGCTTTCGCCGCCGAGTACGCGGGTATCTTCGTCAGCGGTCTGTATGCGTTCATGCTCGATATATTAACGATATTTCCGCCCGTCTTTACCATATCCGCCGCGAATACCTGCGTTACCAAAAACGCGCTTGTGATATTCAAATCGAATACGAATTTCAAGCCGCTTTCGTCAAGCGCGAAAAAGTCTTTGATTCCCGTCGTTTCCGGATACATATACTCGTTATCGCACGTGGCTTTCGGATTGTTCCCGCCAGCGCCGTTGATAAGATAATTCACCGCACCGAATTTTTCGTTTACCGCCGCTTTCGCCGCTTTGATATCCTCTTTATCCAGACAGTTGCATTTTACAGCGAACGCATTTTCGCCGATTTCGTCCGCTACCTTTTTCGCCGCCTCGTAATTTATATCGAGCAGCGCGACTTTCGCCCCGCACGCCGACAACGCCCGCGCAAATTCGCCGCAGATGATTCCGCCCGCACCCGTGATTGCTATCACTTTTTTGCTTAAATCTACTTTAAACGGTACTTTGTACATTGTTGTTTCCTTCTTCTTTGTTGTTATTTTTTTAAGTCTTTTTCGACGGCTTCAAAGACACCTTGTAAATACGCCGCCCCGAGCGCCCGATCGTACAAGCCGTACCCCGGTTTCGCGTCCTCACCCCAGATGTTTCTGCCGTGATCCGGACGAAGATAGCCGTCAAACCCGTTTTCTACGAGCGCTTTCACTATGGCGTAAATATCTACGTTCCCTTCCGACGTCTGATGCCCGTTTTCGTAAAAATCCGTTTCGTTTACGAACTTCAACTGCCGCAAATGCGCGAAATAGATCCGCTTCGCATACTTCGCCGCCATTTTCGGTAAATCGTTGAACCGCCCCGCGCCCAAACTGCCCGTGCAGAACGTTATTCCGTTGTGCGGATCGGGTACGGCGGCAAACAATCTGTCGTAGTCCGACTCCTTGCCTACAATGCGCGGCAAACCGAATATATCCCAAGGCGGATCATCCGGGTGGATCGCCATATTTACCCCCGCTTCGTTGCACGCAGGCATGATGCCTTTTAAGAAATACACGAGATTTTCAAACAATTTTTCGTGCGTTATCCCTTCGTACTCTTTCAATAAGCCGTTGAGCTGCTCGGATGTGTAGCTCTCGTCCCACCCCGGAAGGCGCAGATTGTGCTTATCCAACTTTTTGAAATCTTCTTCGCTGTACGAAAGAGAAGTACTGCCGTCCGCGTGCTTATAATACAGATTCGTGCGGAACCAGTCGAACACGGGCATAAAGTTGTAGCACACGCATTTCACGCCGACTTTGCCGCAGTTGATAATATTTTGCGCGTAGTTTGCGATAAGCTTATCCCGCGTGGGCTTGCCGAGCTTGATATCTTCGTGTACGGGAATACTCTCGATCACTTCCATTTCAAGCCCCGCGCCGTTTGCCAGCGTTTTTAAACGTTGCAATGCGGAAACGCTCCACACTTCGCCCACGGGTACGTCGTACACCGCCGTTACCACCCCGCTCATGCCCTGTATTTGTTTGATATATTCAAGGGGAATACAATCTTTTTCCCCGTACCATCTGAACGTTAGTTTCATATTATACCTCGCCGATTTTCACTTCTTTGCCGTTGCTTTCGTATACCGCCAAAATCAGTTTCACCACTTTCGCACCTTCTTCGCCGTTAATCCAAAATTTCTCGCCGCGCGAAACACAGCTGTAAAAATCTGCAATCAACGAATTATGCCCGCGCCCGTAATCGCATTTTCCGAAATAAGTGCGGCTTTCACCGATCGCAAGCATTTTTCCGTTCGCTACGGCGCAATCGGGCAGGAGCAACACCGCGCCGTTTTCCGTTTTTAATTCCACCGTAACGGGCAGATCGCTTGCGGCGCACGAAGTGGCGAAAAAATCAAAATTCGCCTCGCCTTTGAATACCGCCGTAACCGTATCTTCCACTTCGATCGCGCGCTTATGCAGATAATTTTCGCAATTTGCGTACACTTCACTCGGAAAGCCGCAAAACCATTGCAATAAGTCCAGCGTGTGCAACGCCTGATTGATCAGCACGCCGCCGCCCTCGGTGCGCTTTTTGCCCCGCCACGCGCCGCTTTTATAATACGCCTCGTCGCGCTTCCACGATACGCTGCCGTGCGCCGAAAGCACTTTTTTATCTTTTAAATACTCTTTAACGGCGATACTCGATAAATTGTAGCGGTTTTGCAGACACACGCCCAAAATCCCGCGCGAATTTTTTTCGGCTTCGAGAATTTCGGAAATCTCTTTGTGCGATATGCAAAGCGGCTTTTCGCAAAGCACGTTTTTGTTCTTTTTCAACGCGTAAATAATCATCTCGGCGTGAAGATAGTGCGGCGTGCAGATATGCACTACGTCAAAATCGCCCTCGTCGATCATTTTTTTATAATCGGCGTATTTTTTTACGCCCTGCAAATTTTTGATTTTGTTTTCATCGGTATCGCACACCGCCGTAACGCGTATATTCAGCCGCGCAAGCACTTCAAGATGCACTTTGCCGATTACGCCGATACCGATCACCGCCGCTTTCATTTGTTTTTCCATTTTACCGTACGTTCTATTGTTTTACGGGCGAAATCCAGATCCCGCCGCCGTTGTTGCCGTTATTATCGTTTTTGGCGATTTTTTCAAGCCCGGACGAGCTTTCCATACCCTTTAAAGATCTTTCATTTATCGTTTAATAAAACCTTCTGTCGTTTCTTCGTAGCCTTGTTTTTTTAATAAACTTTTCAGCGCGTTCACCGCGAAATCAAACGCTTCATCGTTCGTGTTAAAATGATATTTATTCTTCAACTCGGTATCGTCGATTGCCGCATACGCCTTGAAAAGCGACAAATGCGGCTCAATCGTAAACACTTTATCGCCCGTAGCAAGCGTAATCAGTTTTTCGATTTCGCCGTTTCCCTCGCCCGCGGGTACAATCTCGCCCGTGGTTTTTATCGCGTCTTTGATATGAAAATACGCCGCATCCGCACCCGATTTATCCAGCGCGGCGGCTACGTCTTCGCCTACCTGCACATAATTCGCGGGATCAAACACGAATTTCAGTCCGCTTACGTTCTTTTTAATCGCCGCTACTCTTTCAGCGGTATCGCCGTAAATGCCTTTTTCATTCTCGTGATACAGCGTTATACCGTACCCGTCCGCAATTTTCACCATACGACAAAGATTTTCAAACACTTTTTTGCTCTGACAATAAGCGTTATAAAAACTGAAAACTCGTATCTTATCGCACCCGAATATATTCGCGATTTCGCATACGCGGCGCACCGTTTTTTCGTATTCCGCAAAATCTGTCGATATATCCGTTTTGCCGAGCGGCGAACCGATTGCCCACACCCGTATGCCGCTTTCGGCAAGTTGTTTCGCATACGCTTCCGCCTGTTCGTTTGTAAAATCTTTCACGTTCACGCCGCCGACGGAACGCAATTCGGTAAGTTTTATGTTATTCCGAAGCAACGCGGCAATCTGCCCTTCGAGCGAATCGCTCGCCTCATCGGAAAACGCGCACAACCTGATCATTTTTATAAAATCCCCTTAGTATGTGCCCGTGGTATCGGCAATCTTTTCCGCCACGTTTTTCCTGCGCGAGCTTTCGCGCTTTTTATTCAACGCGTTCAGATACTCGTTTTCGTCTACGGGAATCTGCGTTTCCGCGCCGTCGCGCCAGCCCGAATATTCGATTGCGTTCATCAATTCTACGCTGCTTATACCGTCCGCACCGCTTACAAACAGCTTTTCTTTGCCCAGAATCGCCTGCGTGAAATTATTGATGATACCAAGATGTTGCGAATTTTTTCCGTCCGTTTCCACGGCGATTTTTTCTACTTTCGGTTGGCCGAAAAGTACTTCGTTATGCTTAGAAAATTCGTTTACGTCTTCCGATAAACGATAAAATTCTATTTTGTCGTTCTCGCAAAGCAATTTGCCTTTCGTTCCCGCAATTTCCAAACGGTTTCCGCCAGGCGCTTCGCCCGTTGTGGTAATAAATACGCCCGTCGCGCCGTTTTTATAACGAAAATACGCCGTTACTTCGTCTTCTACTTCAATATCGTGCCATTTTCCGTATTCGCAAAATCCGTTCACCGATACGGGCATTTTTCCCACTACCCATTGCAACAAATCAAGTTGGTGCGGACATTGATTGATGAGTACGCCGCCGCCCTCGCCGTTCCACGTGGCGCGCCAGTTGCTCGAATCGTAATACGACTGCGAACGATACCAGTTTGTTATCACCCACACCACGCGTTGCAATTCGCCGATTTCGCCGTTTGCGATTATTTCGCGCATTTTGCGGTACACGCAATTCGTGCGCTGATTAAACATCATTCCGAAAAGCGCGCCCGACTTTGCGGCGGTTTCGTTCATTTCTTTCACCTGCTTCGCATACACGCCCGCGGGCTTTTCCACAAGCACGTGAATGCCGCGTTTCAAACACTCCTGCGCCATTTCGGGGTGATAATAGTGCGGCGTTTCCACCATAGCCGCGTCAATCAGACCGCTTTCCAGCATCTCTTTATAATCGGTAAAAAACGCGATTTTCCGCCCCTGCGTATATTCTTTCGCAAGCGCGATTTTATCGGGATTGATATCGCAAAGCGCGGTGATTTCCGCGTTTTCAACCTTCCCGTGATTAAAAAATTCTTTTATGTACGTACTGCCTTGATTGCCAAGTCCGATAATGCCGAATCTGACCGTTTTCATTATAACTCCCTCCTGCAATAATCAATCGAATCCATAATCAAACGAAGCGGCTCCGGCTTTTCGCAAGCATCGTCCTGCTCGATTAAAAAGTATTTCGAGCCGCACTCTTTCGCCGTTTTCACCACTTTATGAAAATCGATGTTTCCGTAGCCCACACGCTCGTACGTCGGCTTTAAATCTTCGCGGTTGACTCCCGTAATCGCATAATCTTTCAGGTGAATACAACCCACTTTTCCGAAAAGCCTGTCTTTCAGGTAATCGGTAATGCACACGCCGCCGTGTTGCAACCAATATGTATCCGCCGTGATTTGCAGATGCGGCGCGCGTTCCAAAATCACGTCCAACACCGTTTTATTTTCGAATAAACGGTAAAATTCGGTGGAATGGTGGTGTAAATACAGTTTAAAGCCGTTTTTTTCCGCTTTGATCGCCGCTTTTTCCAAAGCCTCTATAATTTCAAAGCATTTGTTTTTATCGAACAGCCCCTCTGCGGGATAGCAACCCAAACCGATATTTTTGCAACCGAATATCGCGTGTTCTTCCATTAAAGTCTCTGTATCGTTTACAATACGCTCGTAAGGCACGTGCGTTAAAACGACGGGCAAAATTTCGGCGGCGTTTTTCAGTACGGTTACGTTGTAAAGCCCGCCCGAATATTGCACGTATGCCGCGCCCGCTTTTTTCAATGCAGTGAACGTATCATAAATCTCCCGCTCGGTTTGTAACATTGTTCTGAGCGAAAATAAATTCACTCCTACTTCCATTTTTTATTTTTCTCCGTGTTTAAAGTATTTAAAATTATGCTTGACTTTTCGGCACGAATCTATTATACTATAAAAAAGCTGTTTTGTAAATGGCATATTCAATTAAATAATCGCTGATTTGTGTTTTATTCTATCATTTTGAAGGTAGAGACCGATGAAATTAAGTTTATATTATTTTCGCCATAATAAACATCTTCCTTGTTATGTTCTCACAAAATCACGCATTCCGTTTTACGATCTTACGATTGTGCTCGACGGAACGTTAAATTACACTTTAAACGGAAAAAAGTACGCCGTAACGAAAAATCAGGTTCTTTTTCTTCCGCCGAACACGATACGTTACAGAGAGAAAGGCAACGCGCCATCTAACTATGTAAGTTTCAATTTCCTTTATGACAAAACAATTCCTTTTCCGATGTATTTAAAAAACGCGGTAGATAAAAAAATCATCGCGCTCATTTCTGCGTGCGATACCGTAGGCGGAGCGCTTGATACTCTGCAAAAAAATATTATTAAAAACATTCTGAAAGCAATCATTCTTTCTCTGCAAAAGAACACGGAAATTTCGAAATTCAGCAAACTGACGCAGGATACGCTTTCATATATTCAGAACAATTACAAAAATCGGCTGACCGTGCCGATGATATGCGAGAACGTATCCTATTCCGCGCCGCATCTGTCGCGAACGTTCAAAAAAGAAACGGGGCAAAGCGTAATAGATTATCTGATTACGCTGAGAATCGAAGCGGCTAAATCACTGATTATAGAAAAAGAAATGCCTATGAGCAAAATTGCCGCTCAGGTAGGTTATGACGATTACAATTATTTTACGCATTTATTCAAAAAGCGCGTAGGCTGTTCTCCGCTGAATTACACCAAAAATCTCAACAATTTAAACTAACTTTTTTGGTAATAAACTACGCGCAATCTCTTTTACAAGCAGGAGAATCGCCGAAAACGGCGGCAGTACGTTGACGAATACCCCACCTCACGTTTGCGCTGATATTCTCGCTTTCCGCTTGGGCAAGGACACTATATAAACCT
>ERZ1106952.494-NODE-494-length-17918-cov-2.867268_pt1 | contig 17918 bp, 16 predicted proteins | sample MGYA00403677_ERZ1106952 | MGnify/ENA primary metagenome ERZ1106952 (study PRJEB35170, sample SAMEA104062415) | human gut metagenome | biome: human gut; feature: human-associated habitat; material: faeces | place: Denmark | collected 2012-05-14 ...
AAAGGCGATGGCCGCCGGGCCATCCCACGGCTCCATGAGCATGGACTGGTAAGCGTCGTAGGCGCGGCGCTCCTCACTCAGGCTGTCGTTGTGGTCCCACGGCTCGGGCAGCAACATGGATGCGGCGCGCGTGAGCGGACGACCGTTCATGACCAGGAACTCAAGTACATTGTCCAGAATCGCGGAGTCGGAACCCTCGCGGTTGATGATGGGCATCACACGCTCAAGATCATGCTGAAGCACGGGGCTGTACAGGTTGGGCTCGCGGGCGCGGATCCAGTTGACGTTGCCCTTGAGGGTGTTGATCTCGCCGTTGTGGATGATAAAGCGGTTGGGGTGTGCGCGCTCCCAGCTGGGCGTGGTGTTGGTGGAGTAGCGCGAGTGAACGAGCGCCACGGCCGTCTTGACGGCGGCGTCGTTGAGATCGATGAAGAAGCGGCGCATCTGCGTGGCGACCAGCATGCCCTTGTACACGATAGTGCGCGAGCTCATGGAGCACACGTAGAAGATCTTGTCACGCAGGGCAAACTCGGCGTCGGCCTTCTTTTCGATGGTGCGGCGACACACGTACAGGCGGCGCTCAAAGGCATCGCCGGCGGGCGTGTCGTCCGGACGGCCCAGGAAGGCCTGCAGGATAGTAGGCATGCAGGCGCGGGCCGTCTCGCCCAGGTCGTGCGGGTCGATGGGCACCTCGCGCCAAAAGAGCAGCGGCACGCCGGCCTCGGCGCAGCCCTCCTCAAACACGCGGCGGGCATCCTCTACGCCCTTGTCGTCCTGCGGGAAGAACAACATGGCCACGCCATAGTCGCCCTCCGCCGGCAGAATCTGGCCGCACTTTTGGGCCTCTTTACGGAAAAAGTGATGCGGAACCTGGAACAGGATGCCAGCGCCGTCGCCGGTGTTCTTCTCGAGTCCCGTGCCGCCGCGGTGCTCCAAGTTGACCAGAATGGACAGTGCATCGTCCAGAATCTGGTGATGGCGCTCACCGTTGATATCGGCAAGCGCGCCGATGCCACATGCATCGTGGTCGAATTCGGGGCGATAAAGGCCCTGCTGCTGAGCGGAATCTGCCTGCATCGCGATCCTCCCCTAGATATTTTGACAGTCAGTTGAATAGGCATACTAGGGACATCGCCGGCCCGTTGTGTTTCCCACCCGTTTCGAAACAATCGCGTAACGCACGCCCTACGAGTGGACACCGCCGACCTCAAGGGCGACAACAAGGGCCCCAGGTTTGGCCTGCAAGCTCACCGCTTCAAACATCTCAATCTGTAACAGGAAGACCCAATTTTGGCGCCTAGATGTTACAGATTGAGATTTTCTGCAGGACGGTTTTGGTTTGTCTCGATCTGTAACACGACGGGCCGGTTTTGGCGGTCAGCTGTTACAGATCGAGATTTTCCATAGGACCATTTCTTCCTGTCTCGATCTGTAACACCTAGACCCAATTTCCATCCCTAGTTGTTACAGATCAAGACATTTCGGCAGCCCCCTTTCACCATCCTATTCAAATACAACATTTTTGTTAGTCGTGGTTAACTTTTTAGCCTAAAACGGGTATCATTTGCGGCGTCAAACAAACAGCACGCAGGAGCGCACCATGCTCAACCATCTCAAACAACACTTTGGCTCCCCGCGCACCGGTGGCCACGGAGGCTTAGACATTGCGCGGCATATCGGCCCCGGGCTGCTCGTGACCGTCGGCTTTATCGACCCGGGCAACTGGGCCTCCAATATGGCCGCGGGCTCGCAGTTTGGCTACGCGCTGCTGTGGATCGTCACGCTGTCCACGATTATGCTCATTGTGCTGCAGCACAACGCGGCACACCTGGGTATCGCCACGGGCGCCTGTCTTGCCGAAGCCACGACACGTTACCTTCCCCGCTTCGTTGGGCGCACGGTGCTCGCCAGTGCCTATCTCGCGACCATCGCCACCGCCATGGCCGAAGTCCTGGGCGGTGCGATCGCGCTCCAGATGCTCTTTGGGCTGCCCGTGCGCGCGGACTGCATCATCGTGGCGGCAGCATCGATGGCGATGCTCATGACGAGCTCCTATAAGCGCGCCGAGCGGTGGATCATCGCCTTCGTAGGCGTGGTAGGACTCTCGTTTTTGGCCGAGCTTGCGCTGGTCAAGGTCGACTGGCCGCAGGCCGCCGCAAGCTGGATCACACCCAGCATGCCCACCGGCTCGGCCGCGATTATCGTAAGTGTCCTAGGCGCGGTCGTTATGCCACATAACCTCTTCCTGCACTCCGAGGTCATCCAATCCATGCACTTCGAAGGCCAAGGCGAGCAGGTTATCGAAGAACGTCTACGCTATGAGCTCTTCGACACGCTCTTTTCGATGGGCGTGGGCTGGGCAATCAACTCGGCCATGGTCATCCTGGCCGCAACGACCTTTTTTGCGCACGGCATTGTCGTAGACGACCTCGCCGTCGCGGCGGCCACGCTCTCCCCCATCTTGGGCCCGGCGAGCTCGACCATCTTTGCGGTGGCGCTGCTGTTTGCGGGCCTATCGAGCAGCGTGACGGCGGGCATGGCGGCGGGCACCATCACTGCGGGCATGTTCGACGAGGAATACGACATCCACGACCGACATTCCTCGATTGGAGTGACGACCTGTTTCGTCGGTGCAGTGGCGGCGTGCCTGGTCGTCCCGAATCCTTTTGAGGGTCTCATTTGGAGTCAGGCGCTGCTGTCGCTTCAGCTGCCGATTACGGTCTTTGTGCTCATACGACTCACCAGCTCACGCCGCGTCATGGGCAAATACGCCAACTCGCGCCCGCTCAACGCGTTGCTCGTAGGGATCGGTGCCGTCGTAACGGCGCTCGATGCCGTGCTGTTGACCGGGATGTAATGGGACGGGGTACCTACTCAGGCAAACGTCTCGATTTGTAACATCTAGACCCGCTTTTGATGTTTAGATGTTACAGATCGAGATCATTCCGAGGGACAGCTCCGTTTGTCTCAATCTGTAACAAGTGGACCCAATTTCCGCTTCTAGATGTTACAGATCGAGACATTTCTTCGGCTCCAACCTTTTGTCTCAATCTGTAACAGATAGACCCGTTTTAAGCCGCCACATGTTACAGATTGAGACAAACGGTCGGCCGGGCTCACAACAGACAGAATCGGCTAACAGCAGCCGTGATCCCTTGGGGAGGGAGGAAAAAGGGCCCCGGCCGGGATGACCGACCGGGGCCCTTGGACAGAGCTATGTATTGCTGCAAGTCGTGTGTCTACGAGCTACTCCTCGACGAGCTCAAACTGATCGGGACCGACGCCGCACACCGGGCACACGTAATCCTCGGGCAGCTCGGGCGTGTCGACCTCAACCTCGTAACCGCAAACGACGCACACAAACTTATACGTCTTTTTCTCCTCAGCCATGATGTTCTCCTCTCGAACGAGACTGGTGATGTACTTCGCTTATTAGTATATGTTCTCAATAAAATAATGCAAGTGTTTTTACAACAATTCTAGCCTTGATAGGACGAGGCCTTCGGAGGCGTCTTGCCCTTCAGAACCTTGTGATAGTAGTCGTACGTCAGCGGCGTCTCGTCGCTCAGGCGCTCGGCATCCTCGACCTCGCCGATAAACAGTAGATGCGTGCCCACATCCACAGTGTCGATCAAACGGCAGCTAAACAGGGCCGCCGCGTGCTCGGGCACATAGGGCATGCCAAGGGCAGTCTCGCGAGTCTCATACTTGGCAAATTTGTCATAATCGCTGCTGGTGCGGAACCCAAAGTTACCGATGTAGAGCATGTCGGCAGTCTGATCGATCACGGTCAGCGCGAACGCTTTGGCCGATGCGATGACGCCCGAGGTAACGTTGTCCTTGTTCACGGCAACCGAAATGCGCGGCGGCATGGACGTCACCTGCACCGCCGTGTTGATGACACAGCCGGCGCGCAGCCCGTCTGCCGCGGCGCTCACCACGTACAGACCGCTCGGCATGGTAAAGAATGCAGTTTTATCCATAACAATCACTCCCCTAACCCGGGTTGGAACCTCATGGATGTATGTACCCACAAAAAAGGCGGCGCCCATAACGGACGCCGCCCCATACACATATGTGCCAAGATTGCAGGTCAGCCAAGTCCCTCCACCAAGTTGCGGTGAAATAGTTCCTGTTTGTCGGCTATTTGGCCTCAAACAGGAACTATTCCACCGCAACTTATACAGAGCGCCTAGCGGTTGCGTTCCTTGAGGGCGCGGTCAATCTCGCGCTGAACGTCGCGCTTAGCCATATCCTCGCGCTTGTCGTAAAGCTTCTTGCCGCGGCCCAGGCCCAGCAGCAGCTTTACACGGCCGTCAGTATTAAAGTAGAGCTCCAGCGGCACCAGGGCATAGCCGCGATTACGCAGCTTACCGTCGAGAAAGTCAATCTCCTTGCGGTGCAGCAGCAGACGGCGCCGGCGATCGGGATCACGATTCCACACACCACCGTGGCTGTAAGGGTGAATATGCAGGCCCACGAGCCAGCACTCGCCGCCACGAATCAGTGCAAAGGTGTCAGTGATCTGACAGGCGCGCTCGCGAATCGACTTGACCTCGGTGCCACTCAGCTCAATGCCGCACTCAAAGGTCTCATCGATAAAGTACTCGTGGTGTGCCGAGCGATTCTTGGAGATAAGCTTGCGTTCGCGCTTACTGGGCATCGCCGGCCTCCTTGGCCCCATCGGCGTTTGAGCCCGCGGCGTCGCACTTTGCCTTGCGCTCAGCATTGAGCTCGGCGTCGCTCTCGCGCACCAGTTTGATAATCGCCGCGCAGGCCTCCTCGCCCACCAAGTCGCGAGCACGCACCGTCAGGCGCGTCGCCTCCTGCTTGTCGCCGTCGCTTGCAGCATCGGTCGCGCACATAATCAGGCAGATGGCAATCTCGGCCGAAGGCGAGGTCGGCACGCCCTGCAGGGCCAGTTCACCCATCACGTGGTCGTCGCTCTCATCGGCGGCATCCGGATAAGCAGTATGGATCTTGTTGAGCAGGCGTGTCGTGTGCGCATCGTTGGGCGCTAAGCGCAGTGCCAGACGAGCACATCCCACAGCAGCCGAGACGTTCTCGGTCTCGGGCTCAAGGAAATACTGGCCCAAGTTGGCGTAAGCGCGGGCGGCGCACTTGCCGTCGCTCGCACGCTCCAGCACCGAGAACGAGAGCGATGCCCATTCCTGCTTGTCCTCGAGCGCGCGGAACAGCTCGGCCAAGTCCAAGCGATAGTTGCAGTTCATGGGGTCCCAACGCACAGCCTGCATCAAGGCGTTGCGAGCACTCACATAATCCTGCTGGCGAATGTAGGCAAACGCCATGTCAGAGTACAGGCGGTCAAACGGTACCTCGACCTGCACGAGCTCGCGCGGATCCTTCTCCACGCGGCGATAGGCCAAGCGCTCAAACTTGCTATCGAAGCTAAAGTATTGGCGCTTCTCCTCCGTCTTGCACTCGGCGTCGATATACTCCTCGGCGAGCTCCACCAGACGCTCCAACAGCGGCGTCGCCGTAGCCAGGTCGCCCTGCGCCAGATAGTTCTCGGCATACGTGATGTCTTGCAAGCTGATGGGCAGATCCATGGCTACTCCTCGATCTGAGCGAAACACGGCAGGCGCCGTATATACGGTCGATACACAAAACCCGGGTCTCTTGCGAGGCCCGGGCGTTCATTTGTGGGTAGCCCGTACCAGATTCGAACTGGTGATCTCCGCCTTGAGAGGGCGGCGTCCTAAACCGCTAGACGAACGGGCCATATGTAGCAAATGCAATGGCTGGGATGGAGGGAGTCGAACCCCCATTGACGGAACCAGAATCCGCTGTCCTGCCATTAGACGACATCCCAATGACTGCATCGCTGCGCTCGGCTGTGCCTTTGCGCAAGAAAGAAATATACGGGAAGTCTCGCCGTGACGCAAGCCCCAATTTTGACTTTTTTGAAATTCAGTCAAATTGGCCTAATTTAGTCCAACCCGTGAAGGACCTGTGAAGCCGACCGCTGTACACGAAGGGCAAAACGCCGCGAGCGGTAGCCGTCAACCGTTGGCAGATTCTACCGCGAAACCGATAGCACCAGACAACACAATCGAAGTATCAACGATCGCGTAGATATCGAGGCGCCATGGACGAAGAGCTTGATTACCTATGGGAGACCCTGGGCCTCGAGATCACTGCTGACCTTTGGCCCGAACGGGAAAAAATCCATCCCACACTGCGCCCCGCCATCACGGTGATGCAGGCAAACTACCGCCGCGCCTCATTTTTGATCATGCGGACGTCATGGCATGCGGCGCTCCCCGACCTCAAGCGCATCCAGGCAAGCCTCGTCGAGCTGTCCGGCATGCCGACCGTCATATCCGAGACGAACCTGGAGCGGCGGCAGCGCGAGCGCCTGCAGCGGCAACGGATTCCGTTTATCTGCCCCGGCATTCAGGCATACCTACCCTTTATGGACGAAGAGTACTGGAGCGACACGCCCGACAAGCACGCAAAGATCTACGACCCACACGAATGGGCGCAGCTGGAGGACTGACTGGGGCAGGTCCGCCGGCGGAAAGCGCGTCCCAGATTTCAAGCTCAAACTGGTCCCCACTTTCCCGTCGAGCCCTCAATCGGAAACCGTGTCCCGGAATCAGCGCTCGAAACGGGATGTCATTTCCGATAGAGCGCTCAACCGGAAAGTGCATCCCGGAATCAGCACTCAAAACGAGACGCACTTTCCGCAGACGCTACAGCAACGCCTCGGTCCAAGCCGCTTCCCTAAAGCCGGGAATCGCAAAGTCGTCGCCCACCAGCAGCGGGCGCTTAACCAGCATGCCGTCAGTCGCCAGCAGCTCGTAGCACTCCTGATCCGTCATCCCCGCGTCCAGGCGCGCCTTCAGGCCCAGCTCTCGATATTTCATGCCCGACGAGTTAAAGAAGCGTCGCACCGGCAGCCCCGAACGAGCAATCCAGGTCGCAAGTTCATCGGCCGTGGGATTGTCCGTAACGATATCGCGGTCGATATACTCAACCCCATGTTCGTCCAGCCATGCCTTGGCCTTTTTACAGGTCGAGCACTTGGGATATTCAACAAACAGTACGGTCATGGGAATCCTCCGAATATAGATCAGCCAACGCAGGTACACACCATACGAGGCGCCTTCGCATGATGAGGCAATTGTAGCCCACGGGCCACACGCTAAACGAACCGTACCCCGAATCCGCGTTTGATGAACGGCAACAGCTCCATTGCCTCGGGCGTGATATGGCCCGCAACGTTCATGCGCTCGTCACCGGGAAGATCGACCCGCGCAATCTCAAGCTCGCCTTCGTAGCGCCCATAGCCGCTATTGCTCACAGCGATCGACCCCGCCTTTCGCGGCAGGCCGGCACCGGTATCCGTCGGCACGGAATCCGGCTTAAGCGTCGTGCGCGACTCCTGAGACCTAAAGACGAGGGCGCTCGAATCGGGCCGGTCGTGATGAATCTGCCCACGTACATAGGCATAGCCGGACTCAAGCTCGCATTGCACATCCACGTATCCGGCAGAAACTTGAGCAAACTGTGCCCAACCCGCTTCGGAAAGATCGGGGTCGCCGACCAAAACAATGTCGCAATCGGCGCCGTGTGCGAGCTCAAGCATGTTGAGGGCAACCTTCGACGCGCGACCACGCTGCGCCTCAACCGTCGGCAGTCCCTCGAATACCGGCCCGCGAACGTTGGCATCACCCGGCACAAAAGCCATGATTTCGAAGCCAAGCGCCGCAAGACGAAGATTCGTCCGAGCAATGTCCTCCAGAGCTAAACCGGTATAAGGCTTGGGATAAAAATTGTGGCAGGCGGCAAAACGAGTCACATCGGCACCGGCTTCTCGCCACGATGCGATTTCATCAGAACTCACCGTCGACGCATTGACCACAATGCGAAATTCACCGGACAGCTCCGCGACCCGCTGGGCGCTAAAGCCATAGTCCAAACGAAGGTATTCCAGCCCCAGATCGCGCAGATCTTCGATACGCTCAAGCCCGAGCAAATCGCACGTGCGCGGCCCCACATCGGCAATGAGCGCAATGCCGCGGGCGGAAAGCAGCGACAGCACATGACGGACCTTATCGGCATACGCCGCTCCCCCATCCTCGGGAATATGCAGTGAGGTAAACGCATAGCGCGCACCTGCCGCAGCACCACGCTCAATCGTCCGCTCAATAGCCTGCAGAGGACTGGAAAGATAGACAGATATACCCGTTCTCACGCTTCGATTCTCCTTTAAAAAGGCCGGCGGAGCAGTTAGCCCCGCCGGCACAACCATAGCATCAAGAGATCTGCGGCACGTCAAGACGCTCGAATGACATAGTGCGCAGCATCAGGCTACTCGCCAAAGAACTCGTTGATCTTCTGCTCGTCGACGCCGAAGAACCACGTCAGGACAAAGCCGGCGGCATAAGCAAGCAGCATAGCGGCAACGTAGCCAAGCTGCTGGCCAGGAACGACGATCAGCAGGCCAAACAGACCGGAAACGCCCTGAGAAACCGTACCGATGTGAAGCAGCGCCGCGAGCGCGCCGCCAAATCCGGCACCCAGGCAGGCCGTCACAAACGGACGAACGAGCGGCAGCGTAACGGCATACATCAGAGGCTCGCCCACACCCAGGATTCCAACGGGAATGGACTCTGCGACGTACTTCTTGAGCTTGGCGTTCTTGGTCTTAAAGTACAGCGCCAGACCGGCACCGACCTGGCCGCCGCCAGCCATCATAAGGATGGGCAGCAGGTAGTTGATGCCCTTGGTAGCGCCGTCGGGATCGTTGAGCATAGCGTGGATCGGCGTGAGCGCCTGATGCAGGCCGACGGACACCAGCGGCAAGAAGCCTGCCGACAGGATATAGCCGCCCAGGACGCCCAGCTTCTCGAAGATAAAGGTGAGGACGCTAAAGATAGCAGTCGTCAGCCATGCGCCAACCGGCTGGATGACGAGCATCAGAGCAAAGGCGCCGATTATGAGCACCAGCAGCGGGGACAAGAACGTGTCGAGTGCGTTGGGCATAACCTTGCGAATCTGACGCTCCATCCAGGCAAAAAATGCGCCAGCGATGAGAGCCGCGATCATGCCGCCCGCTGCGGGGTTGTACTGCGCACTGGTGAGGGGCAGCAGAATGGCAGTGGCAGGATCAGCCGCGCCAGGCGCAAGCAGGGGCATGGCACTGTTGGCGATACACATCATGCCGGCGATGCCGCCCAGCGCAGCGGAGCCACCAAACTCACGTGCCGCGTTATAGCCCACCAAGATGGGCAGATAGGCAAACAGGGCCCAGCCCATGGAACGAATGCCCTGGTACCACCACTCGCCTGCAAGCGCGCCTGCCGTCGAGACGTTAATGACGTTGCAGATACCGTTGATGAGGCCAGCCGCAATGATGCCGGGAAGCAGGGCGACGAAGACATTGGAAATCTTCTTGAGGAAGGCCTGAACCGGCTTAGACTCGTACTTGGCCTTCTGCGCGGCCTTGTTTGTGGCCGCAGCGTCAACCACGCTCTCGTCAGCAACGCCTTTCGCGAGGCCGGTGAGCTTGGAGAACTCCTCGAGCACCTTATTCACCTTGCCCGGACCCAGCACGATCTGCATCGTGTCATCCTCAACCAGGCCCATCACGCCGTCGAGCGCCTTAATACCCTCCGCGTCGACGTTGCCAGTGTCTTTGACGGTCACGCGCAGGCGCGTCATGCACGCCGCGTTTGCGAGCACGTTGTCTTTACCGCCCAAAAGGTCCAGCAGCTTTTGAGCCAGCTCTTTGTTCGTCATAACTCCTCCTTGTATTGGATATCTCGTCTGGATGTCATATCAGCTCACGCCGTGCACCTATTGGACATCGGCATTGCTCTTCTCATGGCCACTCACCGCAGTACGGACATGGCCGTGCGCCCGTTCAAGAGCTACCGCAGCCTGCTCGGCATCGCAATCCAACAGCACCGAGACAATAGCGGTTTTTACGTGGCCGCCGGCATCCGCAAGCGCCTGAACAGCGCGCTCGCGCGTGCAGTCGGTCGCTTCCATCACGATGTTCTGGCCGCGCACCACCAACTTCTCGTTCGTCTGCTGCACATCGACCATCAGGTTTTGGTATACCTTGCCGATCTTGACCATGGCACCGGTCGAAATCATGTTAAGAATGAGCTTTTGGACCGTTCCCGCCTTGAGCCTCGTTGAGCCGGTCAGCACCTCGGGACCGGGCACGGGCTCAATGGCAAGATCTGCGCTCTCCCCGATCTTCGACCCTTGGTTGCAGGCAATTGCAATGGTCTTGCACCCAGTTGCCTTGGCGTACACAAGGCCGCCCACCACATAAGGAGTACGACCGCTTGCCGCCAGGCCAACGACAAGATCCTTGTCCGAGAGTCCACGCTCCCGCAGGTCGCTCGCGCCAAGCTCCTCGCTGTCTTCGGCACCTTCGACAGCCTTGATAAACGCCGTCTCGCCTCCGGCAATGAGCCCGACAACCAAATCGGGCGATACGCCAAACGTAGGCGGGCACTCCGAAGCGTCAAGCACGCCCAAACGACCACTAGTGCCCGCGCCCATGTAAAAGACGCGACCGCCGCGCTCAAGCGCCTCGGCAGCCCAGTCGATTGCCGTGGCAACCTGTGGCAACACTTTCGTAACCGACTGGACGGCGCGAAGGTCCTCATCGTTCATCGTCGTGACGATTTGCAGCGATGTCATCGTGTCGAGGTCCATTGACTTTTGATTTCGCTGTTCTGTCGTGAATTTCGTTAAATCAAGCATTTCATTCACCTCATCTTTCCTGTTTCTCGATGTAGTTTTGCTTGATGGCATGCGTCGCCCGTTCGTAATCGCTCGCAACGTAAGCAGCGTAGAGGGCATCGACAACCATAAGCTGGGCCATACGCGAGGCCATGGCACCGCTGCGGACCAAGGGCTCGCTTGCAGCAACGCCGAGCACGGCATCGGCCACGGTGGCAAGCTTGGACGATCCGTCTACCTTGGTCACGGCCACAACGGGACAGTTGTGGCGTTGGGCCTCGGCAGTGCAGTCCAGCACTTCTTGCGTTAAGCCCGAGTAGCTAAAAGCAATGCCGATATCGCCTTCGTGCATGTTCTTGGCGCACAAGAGTTGGTCGTGCCAGTCATCGTACAGATGGCATTCCTTGTCGACACGCATGAGCTTTTGTGCCAGATCGTGAGCAACTAAGCGAGAAGCACCAATACCGAACAGATTGACCATGCGCGCCTGCTTAAGATAGGCTGCGCATCGTTCCAAAACGGTGTAATCGAGTGTTCGTGCCGTCGCCTCGATCGTGCGCACGTTGCTTTTCATCACCTTCCCCACGATTCGCTCGACGCTGTCATCCACGGAGATGTCCTCGAGGGCAACGTCCTTTCTGTCGCCCAAGAGCGCAAGTTCGGCAATCAGTTCGCGCTGAAACTCCTTGTAGCCCGCAAAACCCAAGCGCTTGCAAAAGCGCAAAATGCTCGAGGGCGAGGAGAACGTGGCATCGGCAAGACCGCGGACGGACAGTCCGACCACCTCATGCGGATGAGCGCTCACATATGCGATGACATTGCGCTCTGCCGGGCTCGCACTGAGCTCACGCTCACGAAGCCTTAAAAGCAATCCGTTTGCCATCTCAAACACCTCCGTTGAGAAGAATTAAAGACCAAAGAATGATTCGTACCGGATATAAACAGCTTTTACGGTACATTGTGCCGCATCATGGCGCACAAGGGGCGAGCGTTCTACCGCTCGCCCCTCAAATCCGACCGCTCGGAAATACACGCGACACAAAATGATTCATCGAGGTCGCATTATTCGTAACAGAGTTGTTAACGGCGTCTCGCATGGGCGCCAATGGGACAGGTCGCGCGCCGAGCCAGCGCGGCGGCCAACAGCACCAACAGCATGGCGACAACGTAACCCGCGGCATCGAAGCCCAGGTCGATCATGTCGAAATGACGACCAGGAACAAAAATCTTGTGCACTTGGTCACCGACGGAGCAAACGGCGCAAAAAAGCAGAGCGAGTACGTACCGGAATCGCGCGCACGGCAGGCACTCGCCCAGGCACACCGCCGCCGACGAAGCAAACAGTCCTACAAAGAAGAACTCAACGGTATGTGCGACGCGACGAATGTTGGCACCCATCCACAGACGAACGGGCGCAAGCGGGTCGGGATGAACGGAGGCAGTCGTTGAGTCCGCGTCCCCGGCGGCATCTCCCGCCTGGGTCTCCCCCGCAGTCTCGGGCTGCACGCTGGCGCTTTGCCCTTCCACCGCACGCGCGGTGGACTCGCTGAGCGACGACGTCTGCTCCACGTTTTGCTCCGTCAGCATCCAAATACTTGCCAGCGTCACGACCAGCAGGACAACCGAAATCCATCCGACTATGTGCTTCACACGCGCCAAGAGCTAACCTCCGTCATTTTTTGAGCAGCAGCGAGTGTACCCCCAAATGCAGTTGTCGCCGTAGCGGAATCCAAAATGTTCGAATCGGGGCGCCAAAGGACCGTGGCGCCCCTACTCCATCTCGCGCATCCAGCGATCGAACGTCCCCACGCACACGCCTAGCCGCTTTGCCGCCTGGCTCCGCGTGATATCACCTGCCTCGTAGGTATCGCGCACCAGCTCGAATTGCGGAGGACAGGGCTTGCGGGGCCGGCCAAAGCGCACGCCGCGCGCTCGCGCCGCCGCAATGCCCTCGGCTTGGCGCCGGTGAATGTTCTCGCGCTCCACCTGCGCCACATAGCTCAGCAACTGCAAAACAATATCGGCAATCAACGCGCTCGTCACGTCCGACCCACCACAGTCTCTGGCGCGCGTGTCGAGCAATGGCATGTCCAGCACCACGATGGCGACGCCGAGCTCTTTGGTTATGCACCGCCATTCCTCGAGGATCTCGCTGTAGTTACGGCCCAGCCGATCAATGGAAAGTACCACCAGCACATCACCGGAATCCAACGCGCACAGCAGCTCGCGATACCGCGGTCGATCGAAGTCCTTGCCGCTCGCATGATCGGCAAAGATATTCGCCGGTTCCACGCCATAGGCGCCCAGCGCATCAAGCTGCCGATTCAGATTTTGATCACGCGAGCTCACCCGCGCATACCCGTACACCGTTGTCATCTCATCCCCGCTCTCTCGTAGACCTCCCAAAAAGGAACAGGTTTATTTTGGTAGGTTCTATCTCCCCTAGAGCAGGCGGAAGACGCAAGCGCGCGAGCGGCAAGGCGATTGAACCGTCACAAAAAAGGCGGCCCCAAAAGACCGCCCCGTTCTCTATCAATCACCAAATTCCGGCTAATGAATAAGCCTGAAATCCAAGTGCCCGCGCGTGGTGTTGACGCGCGAGACCTCGATGATCACGCGCTGCCCCAGCTCATAGCGAGTCCCCGTGTCGGCGCCCGTGAGCGTGAGCGCGTCCTCATCAAACTCGAACCACTCGTTGCCCAGACTCTTGATCGAAACCAAACCCTCAACCTGTGTCAGATCCAGGCGCACAAAGAGGCCCATGCTGCTGACCCACGAGATCGTTCCGGCGTAGCGCTCACCCAGGCGGTCCTCGTAGTACTGGGCGATCTTGATCTTTTGCGTCGCATGGCTGGCGGCGTCGGCCGCACGCTCGGCATCGCTGCACGCGCGGCAGATTTGCGGCAGGATGCGCGGCAGGGACTCGCGACCCTTACCGATCAGCCGCGGCGTACGCACCAAGGCGTCCTTGCCGCCCAGCCGCTCGTAGGCCAACTGCAGCTTGAGCACGCGATGCACCACCAGGTCGGGATAGCGGCGAATGGGACTCGTAAAGTGGCAATAGCACGGCGCGGCGAGCGCAAAGTGGCCCTCGTTGCGAGGCTTATACAGCGCACGCTGCATGCTGCGCAGCAGCAACGTGTTGACGAGCGGCGCGTTGGCCGTACCGGCTGCGGCATCAACCGCCGCCTGCAGCTCGTCGGGACTTCCCAGAGCAATGCCTGCCGCGCGACGGTCATCGATGATACCCAGCTGTGCCAGCGCCACGGCGGCACCATGCAGGCTGTCGGGGCTGGGATCGTCGTGCACGCGATAGCAGGCCTCGATATCGCGGTCGGCCAGCCACTCCGCCACGCACTCGTTGGCCAGCAGCATGGCCTCCTCAATCAGCGACGTGGCGCACGAGCGCTCACGGGCCACGATCTGCACGGGCACACCGTCCTCGTCCAACAGCGCACGGATCTCGGCCGTATCAAAGTCGACCGAACCACGCGCGCGACGAATACGACGGCGAAGTTCGGCGAGCTCGTTGGCAGCTACGAGGAAATCCCCCAAGTCGACGTTATGGCCGCGAGCGGTTTCCTCGCACGCAAGCCCGCGCTCGAGCGCTTCCTCGCGCGAGGCTTCAACCGCGGCAACATCCTCGGCGGCACCCTCCAGCACCGAATACTCCACCGCACCGGCACGCACTAACAGCGCCTCGGCGCCGTCGTAGTCCATGCGCACGCGCGAGCGAATCACGCTGGGATAGGGATCGTAATGGCGCACGCGACCCTGCGCGTCGAGCTCAATGTCGACAGTAAACGCCAGGCGGTCCTCGTCGGGACGCAGCGAGCACAAATCGTTCGACAGGCGCTCGGGCAACATGGGCAGCACGCGATCGGCAAGATACACCGACGTCGTGCGATGGCGGGCTTCCAGATCGATATGTCCGTCCCAGGCAACATAGTGCGAAACGTCGGCAATATGGACACCCAGTTTGTAACCACCCTCGGGCGTGCGCTCCAGCGAGATGGCGTCGTCAAAGTCGCGCGCGTCGACCGGGTCAATTGTAATGACAAAGCGGTCGCGCAGGTCTCGGCGGAGCGGGTCCTTGAGCGCCGAGGCCACATCGAGCGAAAGTGCCTCGGCCTCGGCTAGCGCGGCCTCGGGATAAGTATCGGTATAGCCATAGCGCGCCATCACATACTGAACGCCCAAATCGGGCGCATCATCGCCACCAATACGGCGCTCGATCGTCACGGTGCCCGATTCCAGGCGCGTCGGATACGTCAAAATGCGTGCGACGACCGCATCACCCGGATGAACGCCCAAGCGCTCCGCCGAAGTGTCCTCCGGTAGAATAAAGAAATCGGCCTTAAGGCGAGAATCAAGCGGCTCGATCACCCCGAGCGGGCCGGCGGTCTGGTACGTGCCCACCACACTAATGGCCGCACGCTCGACGACGCCCTCGATTACGGCGCGTCGCTCGCCATGCGGGCTGTTCTTAATGCTCACGGCAACGGTATCGCCGTCCATAATCTCGCGCTTGCCGCGGCCCATGACCTTGTAGTCGCCGTTTTCGGTTACAACGTAGGCGCTGTGCTCATGGAGCTGCACGCGTCCGGTCAGACTCGGGCGACGCTCGCTGCGTACCGGCCCGCGCTTATTGCGAGCCCCACGCTTATGCTTGTTATTGCGCCCCATGGCGCCTCCTTACCATCGATGGCCGTTTACACCCCAAGAGTCTACCCAAATGATCCCTAGGGGACGGCAGGATTGCGAATCGCATAGATAGACCAGCGCCACGATGATCCGTATTCCACCGTCCCCTAGGGATCAAAAAACGGGCCGCCCCCAAAAGAGACGACCCGTTGAAGGAACGAATTCCAAGCACGCCTACACGCGCAGATAGCGGCGCATGGCGATGGCGGAACCAAAGAGACCGATAATGACGCCGACCAAAATCAGCGCGGCGTAGGTCACCAGGTAGTACTGCATCGGCAGCGCAAACGACATCCAGCCGATGCTCTCCTGCAGACGCGGAACCATCAGGTTACGCAGCAGCTCCAGCACGCCGATGGAAAGCAGCGAGCCCAAAATGGCCTGCAGCACGCCCTCGGTAATGAACGGCCCGCGAATGAAGCCGTTGCTTGCGCCCACCAGACGCATGATCGCGATCTCACGACGACGCGCCGTAATGGACAGGCGAATCGTGTTGTTAATGAAAATGAACGCGATAAAGGTCAGCAGGCCGACGAGCACCACAGCGGCGATACGGATGTAGTTCGTCACCTGGAACAGGCGGCTTACTTCCTCCTGGCCGTACAGAACGCTCGCGTTGACGTCGCCGTCGTCCGCGATCTTCTGAAAATCGGCATTCTTCTTGAGCTTCTGGGCCGTGCTCTCGACCATGGACGGATCGTCCATCTCGATGGCAAACGAAGCCGGCAGCGGGTTCTGACCGTCGAGCGCGCTCATGGTAGCGTCGGCGTTACCCGACATCTTGCTCGTGTACTCGGCCAGCGCGTCGTCCTTGTCCTTGTACGTCACGGACTTGACGTTGCTCCACGTCTTGAGCTCGGCTTCAAAGGCCTGAACATCTGCCTGGTCGGCGTCATCGCTAATAAAGGCGTTGATGACGACCTGATCCTCGACGGTGCCGATCACGGAGTTCAGCATCGCAGAACCCATGATGAACAGGCCGATGATAAACAGCGAAAGGAAAATCGTGATGACGGCGCCGAGCGAGGTGGTCCAGTTACGGAAGAAGTGGCTGATTGCCTCTTTGAGCGAGTAGCCCACGTTAGTTGGTGCCATAGTTGCCGTAACCTCCCCTCTCCTGGTCGCGGATTACGTGGCCGCCCTCGAGGGCGATCACGCGACGGTGCATGCTATCGACCATCTCGCGGTCGTGCGTAGCGACGATCACGGTGGTACCGGTGCGGTTAATGCGCTCGAGCAGCTTCATGATGCCCAGCGAAATCGCCGGGTCGAGGTTGCCCGTGGGCTCGTCGCAAATCAGCAGCGGCGGGCGGTTGACCATAGCGCGGGCAACGGCCACGCGCTGTTGCTCGCCACCGGAAAGCTGATCGGGCAGCGAGTCCATCTGGTCGGCCAGACCGACCAGACGCAGCACCTCGGGCACCTGGCTGCGAATGACGCCCTTGGGCTTGCCGATGCACTGCAGGGCAAACGCCACGTTTTCGTAGGCGGTCTTTTGCGGCAGCAGCTTAAAGTCCTGGAACACGGCGCCAATCTGACGACGCAGGAACGGAACCTTGCGGTTCTTGATCTTCATGAGATCCTGGCCGGCGACCAAAATGCGACCGCTTGTGGGCTTGACGTCGCGGTTGAGCGTCGACAGCAGCGTGGTCTTACCCGAGCCGGAGTGACCGACCAAAAAGACGAACTCGCCCGGATAGATCTCGATGTTGATGTCGTCGAGTGCGGGCTTGTTGGGCTGCGCCGGATAGATCTTGGTGACGTGCTCCATAAGGATGACGGGCTCGACACCGGCCTGCTTGGCCATCTTTTTGCGGCTGGCTTGCGGGTCGATGGGCGCAAACACCGACGTGAAATCGGGGTTGTTGAGCGCGTTGTCGAGACTTGCGACCTCGGCGGCCTGATCGCGCTCGACCACGGGAGCCGCAGGCTGCGTGGGGTCGGGAATGCCGGCAAAAAGACCGGACTGCGCGGGCTGCGGCGCGGGAGCCGCAGGGGCCATGGGATCGGGGATGCCGGCTATGGTGGGCTGCGGAGTGGCAGCGCTCGTCTGAGGCTGAGCCACGCGGGCGGTCACCGCCTGAACGGGCTCAAAGCCCGCCGTGCCGGAAAGCGCAACATCGTTGTTGGGGTTGTAGGCAAAGGGATCTGCCGCCGGCTGTGCCTGATCTGCCGGCTGTGCGGGGATCGGGCTAAACAGCTGATCCTCTGAATCCGGAGTGGCGAAACGACTGCCCGCGACGCTCGGCTGCGTCTTGGGGGCATCATCGCCCGCACCGGAGGTACGGAAGTGGTTACCCACTGGTGCTCCTTATCGTCGTGCGTTTAAACTACATGAGCGCTTTGTATTTTAGCAGGATTGCCTTTGCTGCACATAAGACGCACGGTTTTGCGACTCCCACCAGCCTCTGGGTGGGGCACGCTTTGAAAACGTCCTCGCGCATGAAACCCACTTATCTTGCTCCTACGGAGCTCCAGATAAGCGG
>ERZ1106952.495-NODE-495-length-17913-cov-24.612163_pt1 | contig 17913 bp, 13 predicted proteins | sample MGYA00403677_ERZ1106952 | MGnify/ENA primary metagenome ERZ1106952 (study PRJEB35170, sample SAMEA104062415) | human gut metagenome | biome: human gut; feature: human-associated habitat; material: faeces | place: Denmark | collected 2012-05-14 ...
TAAGCCGCATGCATTACGACGCGATTGTTACTTGCTGCCCGTAAAATGGACATCCCTGTCCTTAACTTTCTAGCTTCATCGCTTTGCCACTCTTTAATTATTGTTCCTTTTACTTTTCTATCCTCGCTTTTTCTTCTCTCTTTTGCATTCTTGTTGCCTTCTCTGCTCTTTTTTTTGATCATCTGCAAGCCTCTCTTGAACCCGCGGACGGAATATCCGCGGATTTTGCTATACAAAAAAATGTGGCAGGCGGGCATTCGCGCCAAAACGACTACAAGCTGAATTACCCAGGTAAAGTAAAATATCTATTTAAAAGCAACTTTATAGAGATTGTCTTTTTATAGCGCGCATAATTCAAAAAAATACTAATTTTTGTCTGTTTTAAATACCTCTCAAAAATATTTTATATTAAACCGTCAACAATCATTTGCATCAACCGATATGCTCCCGTTTTACCGACAAAAGGTATTCGGAAAGGTATCTGTAAATGATAATCCAATCCGCTCTTTTCCAAAGAAATCGCATGCGAAAATTGTTTTGCAAGACGATCAAAGCCGATAAAAAGCACATCGTTTCCTTTACAAAAAGATAAACATTCATCTTCGTTTACGGTCTTGAACCCGGTCGTAAAATAAGGGCACCAATATTCTGCATCCACATTAAATAGCTGCAAAAAGCTACGCAACGCCCGCAATTTATCGGCCGTTGCAAAACAAATGATTTTTGTTTTAAAAACCGATAAAATATTTCCGAATTCTCTGCATACTTCCGCAAAACGAGCATCTTGCCTTGTTCGAAAGGGAATGCCGAAAAATGCGGCAATTTCGGAAAGTCCGTCCGATTCCATATTTTCTCCCAGCGGATAAAAACGAAGGTATGGAATACCACATTGCTGTTGCGCCTCAACGGCAAGCTTTACTCCAGCATCCGAACAAACAATATTTAATCCCGCTCTCCCGAAAATCTTCCAATCCAGGACAGAAGCGGCCTGCGACAAATCGAAATTACAGACAAGCCCGAGTTTTTTATACAATAATTTTTTTATATACGCCGCATCTGCCGCCGCAAAGCAATCGAAAGGCCCCGCACAAAGCAAATTATAAGTGTACTCTTTTTTTAATTGATTCGAATCCGCCATTTTTTTAAACATATTCATATAAAAAAGTTGTTGTCCATCCATAAAATTTGCATCCTGATGGGCATCAACCGTAAACACAGGCAGATTGAATTTCTTCTCGGCTTCTTCAGCCATAGCCGAAAGATCTTTTCCCAAAACTCCGCCAATCACATTCGGCAAAACAAATACGCCGCGATAGCTCCCGCTCTCCGCCAGCTCTCCCACGGCGTTAAAGAACCTTGAATCGTCGCCGAATATGATTTCCGATTGCGTTAAATGCGTGGAAAAAGCATTGTTCCCTTCAGGCCTCGCCGCCAATCGGGTCAGATGTCCGTGATTATATAAAGCATGCCCGAACGTGGAACGATCTAAAATAGCCAGATCTTTAAACTGAACCGCACAATAATACATAGCGGAACGCGCCGATGGCAAACAAAATAATTTTTTCAACGGCATAATGCGACCATCCTTTGGAGCAAATGCAGAAGTTCCCTGAATCCGAACCGCACCCCTTTTTTATTTTCTTCATCAACAAGATCGAGTGTCTTCACATCATCTGCCGATGGCAAAGCCTCTGCCGCGTTTATACAGATCTGCGTCTCTCCGAGCGTACGACAAATTTCATATTCCGTACGCGTAAAACCCGCCTGTATGAGAAAAGAGCATTCCGCCCCGCAGGAACGTAAAAAAGAAGCGAGCGACAAAGCGCGCGCCGAACGTATATTCCACCGGCTGCCACGCAAATCCTCTGCCAGCCGTTCCATTTCAAGCATTTCCTCGCCGGATATATCAAGTTCGGTACGTGCGCCGACATAATCCGCCAAAGGATGAAAGCAGGTATCGTCGAAAATATGAATATTATATGTTTTTGCCTTTTCTGAAAGCATTTTGCGATATTTGCGCTCGCATATAATATGTTTTTCGGCCTTCAGGAGATCGGCAGCCGCGGATATGCTTGCCGGGGTGCCCCGCCAAACACTTTTCCCGCCCTGCGATCCCGCCGGAAAACCGGCAAACAGCACGCTGTACAGATCTTCCAATATATCCGACGGATCAATGCGTTCGTAATCGGCGGCGGAAAGATATATGGCCCCCGTCTTGTCGCATAATGAAACTAAATCGAGTCCTGTAAGCGATGGAATACAGGTTGAAATACAAACGACTTTTCGACCCGATTCCGCCATCATACGCAAAGCCGTTTCAACGCCACCAATATCGCCAAACACGACTTCACGATCAGAAAGTTCATAAGCCCAATTCAAACGCCCGTTCGGAAAAAGATTTTTACGCGAATAATAGGCACACTCGCCCACGCCGACAACAAGCACATCGGTGCCGTCCATATAAAATAATTCTTCAAGGGCAATGTGCATGGCGCAATGTTTCGGGGAAGAAACGGCACAGAGCGGCAGATGTGGAAACATCTTTAACGAATTTGCTTTGATAAATTTATCCATGGGCTATTTTCTCCGCAAGTTTTTCGTATTCAGCACACATTTCGCTTCCAGGAAAAGCCTCAACCACCGTTTTGCCCAAAGCCTCGGCTTTTTGTACTTCCATACTGCGGGGAAGAGTAAAGAAAACGGGAACGCCCATTTCTTCCGCTGCGGCGGCTACCTTTTCTTCTTCCCTCTCAATATTTTTTTTGTTGACGATGATCCCTTTCAGCAACGCGCGGCAAGGGTTTCCGATATTTTTAACGGCACGGACAATATTTTCCGCCGCATATAACGACATCATCTCGCCGGACGTGACAATATAGACTTCGTCGGCATAGCCGCCGCGAAGCGGCATTGCAAACCCGCCGCACACTACGTCGCCGAGGACATCGAACAATACAAAATCAGGGGAATATTTTTCATATATATTTAATTCAGAAATCCGTTCAAATGCAGCAATAATACCGCGCCCTGCGCATCCCGTTCCGGGCTGCGGTCCGCCTGCTTCTATACAGAACACACCCGATGTGCCCCGAAATAAAAATTCCGACTCATCTTCGCCCCCGCCCGCCCGGATACATCCCAGCACCGTAGCCGGACGTTTTCCCCCGTTATGCATGACGGTGGAATCGGATTTCGGATCGCAGCCGACCTGAAATACTTTATATCCCTTTTTTGCCAAAGCGGCGGCGACGTTGGAAACGGTCGTCGACTTACCGATTCCCCCCTTGCCGTAAAACGCTATTTTTTTCATTTTTTCTCCAATTTTGCAATGCATGAGAAAAATACTTTTCCTCATGCATTGCATCGGTTTTTCTTTTATATAGTCTAACGATTTATGCCGCCTCGCCCTGTAAATACTCCTCAATAAAACCGACTTCCGCCTTTCCTATTTCACTGACCGTAGCCGTGCATAACCGTTCAAGGCGCAGCATACTTGCTTTGTAGCTGCCGGAACTATCTTCTATCGTACCGCTTTTAAAATCGATCTCCAACGAACTGCCCGCCCAAAGAGAAACGGAAAGTTCACCGTCCTTCAATTCCGCGCTATAACCGATGACCGAACCTTGTTGTTCAGCAAGGAAAGGCACACATTCATAAGGGATCATGTCGCACCCCGCCGCGGAAGCACGCACAAACCACTCGGAGGAATTCGGGATACGAAGCGCGCCCATGCTTTCGGAAAAGGCAAACCCGCCCATGCCGAATCCGCCCGCCGCTTCATAAATACTCGTTACGGGACCGAGCGGGCCGGTTACGGCGCCCGTAAGAACGACTTTTCCGTCCGCCGCCGTAAATTCATATACGGCTCCGTCTACAAGAATGTATCCCCGTTTTCCGTTTGTGTCATAAAAATATTCGGACGTATAAACGAATTCATAACTTTCCCCGCCTACGGTAACGGTCAATTTATACGGCTTCGATTCACCGTACATAGCAACGCCGATTTGTTCGTCTATAAAAGTTACAATATCATTGTTTTCAACGGCTGGCCGAAAATTTTTCTTCTCCAATTCGGCGTAACGGGCTTTCAGCAAAGCAATGTATTCGTTGCATGAACGCTCTCCCATTTCTCCTTCTGCCGCCGCCGCAGCAGCGTTTCTCACCGAATCGAACGCATCGTAACTTGCAGCCGTATAGTCTTGCGCATTTACCCCTGCGTATTGTTCGAGCAGTGCTTTCAGGCCGGACGTATCCGCAATGTTTTCCAATCCGGCAACGGCTGCTTCAAGAGCGGCGATCGCCTCTTCGACCTCGTCCTCCGTAATCTCCGCTTTTTCCGTCAGATCTTTCGCACCGAGCAATGCGGCTTTCCAAGCCTGTATGCTCGCGGATGTTTTACCCGCTATGTCTACACTCTCAGCCGCTGCAACGGCTTCGGCGAGCGCATCGCGATTTCCCAATTTCACCAGATACCAAATAGCGTCATCTAACGCGGTATATAGTTCCTGCACCTTCGACGCAGAAAGATCGCCGGATGAAAGATATTCCTCAGCAGCCTTGATCGCCGCCGTAAGATCGGCAAAACTCGACGCCGTATACTCCTCCCGGGAATATGTTTTGGCTTCTTCGATATAAGCCCGCAGTTCGGCCACATCTGCCTCGGAGGCCCTTTTCTCCAAACCGTTCACCGCGGCAGTCAGCGCAGAATATGCCTCCCGCGCCATTTCTTCGGTGGCGCCGCTTGCCGCCAGAACATCTTTCGCCTCGGTCAACGCCGCCGAAAAAGCGGAAAAACTTGCCGAAGTATAGTCGTTTTGAGAATAATCTTTCACTTCGTTGACCAGCGCGGACAACATTGCGAATACATCCTTCTGCCCTTCAATAAACTGTTCCACAATTTCTACATGAACGTTCTGCCACTCTTTAAGCACCGCGCGCAGAGCAAGCATTTCGCGTTCCGGCTCGTTCTGATAGTATTTACCGGTTTTCCAAAGGGAGATCACAAGTTCCCTCTCCGCGCTTTCAGTTATAGACACTGCCACTATAGGTTTATTTTCCGCATCGTAATTTTCTATCCCGAAAAACCGCACGAGAAATTCCGTGAACCCCTGCGCACTTGTGAGATCGAAATAAAATTCGTCGGTTTTATCGCGTTGTTCCAATCTGTAATAGTCATATGCGACAGGCTCGGCAAAATTATAATAAAATTCGATATCGTCAAGAGTGTACCCGCTCTCTCCGGCGATCTCCAAAGTTCCGTTTTCCGTAACAAATGACTGCGAAACACCGTACAAATCGGCAATACCGCCGCCGGTTGCCGTGGAATACCAATAATTATATCCGTCTTCGTTATACACGTTATATACGCTGTAATTCGTATACTTTTCCGCCTTGTCGAACATATCGGCGTCCGGATATGTATTATAGACCTCAAAACGCATACCGTATGCCCCGTCATCAAAGCCGTCGACAAGAGCGTATAGCCCGTCGTTCATTGTGGGATCGGCGGCCGTTTCATAGCCGGGATTATTTTTGATATATTCTTCTATTGCAGGTATATCCGTGCTCCCTATATCGGTGACTTCGTATTTCAGCAAGAGATCGTCGGCCGACTGCCCGTAAAAACCGAAAGTAAGCACGGTCCCCTCGTCGTTCATTTCCAGCGAAGTACCCGAAACTTTTTGTTCAAAATCCGGCTGCGCGTCATATCCGGAAAGCGTTGTATTCATAAAATACCGGACAAAATTGGGGTTTTCCGTATAATAAACGTTTGTGCCCCAAATATTGTCATATCCGGCAGACGCCTCTATCTCGTAATCGTAAAAATCGCCGATACTGTACGCCGCGCCGAGTATTTCGTCTTCTTCCAGATAGAAGGGCGGCGCCCAATCGAGCAGATACGGGCCGCCCATGCGCACCTGCCCGTTCTCCGTGCGCCAGGTATGGACATAGCCGTCATAAGAAACAAAACCACTCTGCGTATATTCGTTATAACGCGCGGTATCCGTGTAATAAGTTTTATATTCGAGCGGCTTTCCATCCGTCCCTCCCAAATAGTCGGTAATGCGCAGCGTATAATTGTTTTCAAGCTGCTGAATGTACGCGGCGATAGCCGTAAGCGAATAATTCGGCTCAAACGTGGGAACAAGCGCTTCGACGGCGGCGCGAAGGGCGTCTTCGCAGGCGTTAAGTTCCTCCTGCGTTGCCGTTCCCTTCTCCAAAAGAACCCGCGCGTCTTCCAACGCCTCTGAAAGCGCCGCAAAAGATTCCTCCGTATAACGGCCTTCTTCGTTGTCCGGATAGTTGTTTTCAACATATTCCACATAGCGTTCCAGCGCAAAACTGCTGCCCGGGCCGCCCTTGTTTTCTGTTCCGTCATTGCAGGCGACGAGCGCAAACCCCGCCGCAAATACAAAACATATCGCCAATACAGATACAAGCAACACGCTGAATTTTTTTCCTTTCATATCGGATCCTCCTTTTTTTCGTTATTCGATCATAAAAAAGTACAGGCAAAAACAGGTAAACCGTCAAACATTCGCCATACTTGCACCGCATACTGCGGAAACAAATCTTTGAACGCCTCCCGCAGGCTTTCCGGCGTAACGGTTTTTTCCGCCCAAAATTCGATTTGCCGGTTTTTCAGCGAACCGTGAGTCTTTTCCGCCGCAACTGAAAAATCAATCGCTTCTTTCGCCGAAGAAATGCGCAGACTTTTTCCGTCCGCCGTTTTCGTTTCGCCCCAATAATCGTATGGCTCCCGGATCTGTGCGGCTATTTCGGGATACATTTCGGAGCGATACGTCCACCGCTCGCCGAAAGGCGTGCACAGATCGGTAAGGAACATACCGTAATCCGGTACGATCGCCCGGATCGTTCCGCCGTCTGTTTCAAATTCGGCAACGGACGCCCCGTTCGTCGTACAGGAAAGATACCATTTCCCCTCCGCCATCACATAGTTATATGCGTGGGCGCTGAAATCGCGGTCCACATCCGTTACTCTTACGCAGGGAATGCCCTCCAACGCCGCGAGCAGACAGTACGCCTTTGCCTTGCCGTCGCATACAGCGCGACGGTTGAAAAATACGCCTTCCAGAAAAAAACACTGGTCGCGGATAGAATCCGGCATATCGCCCGCCCCGTATGTTTCATAGTCATATAACACATCTACGGAAAGAAAAGCGTAGATCGCTTTCAGCTTTTCGGTATCCGTCATCCCGTCATACACGATCGTCCGCAGCACTTCTTTTGCGTCTGCAAGCAATGTCTGCGCCGTACTGCCGGCTGCGGGGACGGGCAGATAACCTTTGCCTGCGGCATACCAAAGTTGTTCCGAATTTTCTACCGTGACTTCCCCCCGGTTTTTGAGCGCAAGGGGGAAATCCTCAAAATCATCCGCCCGCTCGCGATAATACAAATAGCCGAAAGGCTTTATGACAGTACCCGAAACGCTTGTTTCGCGAGGAGGACGATCGGCAAAGTCGCGGCATTGAAAATCCAACGCGACAATGCGATGCGTATAGTAATCTTCGTCAATGACTTTTACCGGATAAAGCGCCGCCAGATCGGATACGCCTATCGCGCGCATACACTCCTGATACACGTTGTAAAAAGTTTTTGCGTACTCTTCGGAAACGTCGAACGCCACCGCCTCGCTTATGCGGTAAAACGCGAGATAATCCGCCGCATATACAAGTTCGGAAAAACTTCCGATCTCGCGGGCCGGGCGGGGCAGATCCGTTTCGGAAAGCCCGTCGGCAAAAGTGTATCCGGCGGCCGCTTGTTCATACGATTTATCCGAGGAAAAAGGTTTTTCAGGTGAAGCGCAGGCGGAAAACAACATCAGTACGACGATCGGCAGCACCGCGAAAAAAACCGACCGCCTTTTCATGCAGTTCCTCCTTTGCCGGCACGGAACAGGAACGCGTAAAGCAACTTTCCGCCGAAACTGCCGTTGTTAAATTTTTCCACCTCGTATTCGTTTTGTATGCGGCTCATAGCTTCGTTTGCCGTATCGTAAGAGCAGTTCAGTTCGACCTGCATGGTAATGCCGCTAATCTTTGCCGCATCGCCTACCGTCCTTAAAACCGCCTCCGCCTCATCTGCCGAATCGGGCGAAAAATTATATTCCCCCGACCGCGTTTCTATCTTCGTTCGCGCCCAAAAATCATACTTTTCAACTTTCTTGACCTGCTCGCCGATAGCCGGACGCACGTCTGACGCATATCCCCATGAAGGCGAAGAAGTTTCATAATCGGTAAGGAAAAAAGCGTCCGTATGACAATGATAACGCAAGCCGTCCAACGGTTTTACCTCCGAGCCGCGCGTGGGACAACACAAATAAAATTGCCCGCCCACATTCACATAAGCATACGCGTGCCCGCTTCCGTTCGACACGGCGCCGATGTGGTACGCTTCGATCCCTTCCAGCCCGCACAGCAATACGAGCGTTTTTGTCAAGCCGTCGCATACGGCGTTATGATATTCAAACACCCCCTCCAAAAAATATGCCGCAAACTCAAAATGCTCGTATTCGCTGTGACGAACCGCTTCGTAATCGTATGTGTTTTCGCAAAGGATATACTGATAAATATTCTGCACTTTTTGCAGATCCGTCATATCTTCGCGCAACAATCTGTTCAGTATCCCGAGGGCGTCCGAGAGGATCTTTTCCGCGGCGCTTCCTTCTTCCGGCACGGGCATATATCCGCACTGCACCGCATAAAACAGCTGCTCGCTGCTCCCGACGGGAACAAAGCCTTTATTCTTCTGATACAGCGGAAAGTCTGTGAGGGAATAACCTCTGTCCCGCGGTTCGGAAATGACGTCGCGGTAATATATGTAATTGACCACTTTGACGTCTTCCGGGGCGTTTTCATGGCCGCGGTACCCATACGGAAAGGACGCGGCGCGCACGCCGACGAGGTTTTCCGAAAGCCGTCCCGTATCGGCGACCGACCAGAAATTGTGAGAAAGCGCTCCGTTCTGGCCCGCCCACAAACTTTCCTCCCAAAAACCGTCTCTCAACTTCCGGCCATATTCTTCTCCGACCGCAGCGTAGCGCGTTTCTGTGCTCGGATAAAAAATACAATAATCCATAAAATCGCTCAGATCCTGGCGGCTGTTTATACTTGCGGGCGGGGCGAGTTCACACAGGTCGATCCCCGCCGGGAAATCCGGCTGTACCGGAGAAAACCCGATGCCGTCGAACCCGCCCGCGGGGCCGGAACATCCCGCAGCCCCGAACAAGCAGAAACCCAGAAGAACCGCGGCAACTACCGCGTAAAATTTTTTCATACCCCCTCCTGCGTTTCCCGCGGCTGCAACAGATCAAAGGATATGCACATCGGCTTGCCGCTCCGCGGGTCGGAAACTATATCTCCGTCTATGCGGAAACAATCCGCCAGCATTCCGTGCGTCATCACTTCCTGCGGCGTACCGAATTTTTCGACTCTGCCGTTTCTCATCGCCAAAAGATAATGCGAATAACGTGACGCTAAATTCAGATCATGGAGAACCATCACGATCGTCGTACCCTGCGTTTCGTTAAGTTTTTTTAATAACTCCAACACTTCCAGCTGATGGCACAGATCGAGATACGTCGTCGGCTCGTCAAGCAATATGATCCCCGTCTGCTGTGCCAACGCCATGGCGATCCATACCCTTTGCCGCTGTCCGCCGGAAAGGCTCGCGATCTCGCGATCGCTGAAATCCGACATGTTTGTCACCGAAAGCGCCCAATTTACAATTTCCTTGTCCTCTTTGTTAAGTTTCCCGAATCCGCGCCTGTATGGAAAACGGCCGTAAGCGACAAGTTCCGCGCACGTCAGCGTACCCGGTGCGTTCGGCGTCTGCGGCAGGATCGCCATCTGCTTGGCGATCTCCCTGCTTTTTGTGCCTTGCAGATCCATATTGTTAATGATGATCGTGCCGGACTTTGAACGTATGATGCGCCCGATTGCTTTCAGAACGGTCGATTTACCACACCCGTTAGCACCGATGACCGAGGTTATTTTTCCGCTTTCAACGGCTATATCCAAAGACGGAACAATTATATTCTCATCATATCCTATCTTTAATTTTTCGGTAACGATACTGTATTCCATAAGATTATTTCCTGACAAGAAGATATAAAAAATACGGGACAGAAATAACGGAAACAACGATGCCGGTAGGTATCCCCGCGAGGAAATCAAGCGATTTTACAAGGATATCCGCCAGCAATACGATGATACCTGCCGCGGCACCCGCGGCGGGCATCAGCACCCGCGCGTCCGTCCCGACCAATTTTCGCGCGATATGCGGCCCGATGAGCCCGAGAAAGAAAAAATTCCCCCCGAACGCCACCGCCGACGATGAAAGAGCCACCGCGCAAAAGGACAAAAAGACAAACTGCCTCCCCACGTTTACGCCCAGCCCTCGGGCAACGTCGTACCCGATGTTGATCACGTTCAGAGTCATTCCCCCGCGGAACGTTAACAAACCGAACACCGCGATCCATATTGCCAATACCGTGACATATTTCCAATCCGTTCCCCACAACTCGCCGGACTGCCAGCGTTGTAAAAATTCCATTTGGTTTTCATCGAGTATCAGCATCAGAAACGTACTTACCGCGCTATACGCGCTGCTCAACGCTACACCTGTCATAATGAGCCGGGTAGGTTGTAAAGCCTGCTTGCGTTTCGTACCCAAAAGAAAGATCAGGCCCGCAGAAAGAAGGCCTCCGCCGAGCGCCAAAACAGGCATCAAAACGGCGTTGTTCGACTGCGTCCGCAGCAAAGCCACATATAATGTGACAAACAATCCCGAACCGGCACTTACGCCCAAAGTTCCCGGAGAAGCCAAATTATTGTGCAGAAGGTCCTGCATCACCACGCCGGATACGCCCATCCCCAAGCCAACCAAAATTGCCAGGCAGACACGCGGAAGCCTGTATGTAAAAAGCGCCAAATTCATTTCACGCGTTCCGCCCCCGAACAATGTTACGAAAACTTCCCGCACAGACATCGCAAACCGCCCCGTATTGCAGCCGAGCAAAAACGTCGTCAATAACAAAACCCATAAGATTATATTAACGATGACGCCGCGTTTTAATGGAGAAAATCTTGTTTTATTAAGAAAAATCCGTTGTCCTTCTCGCATATGGATCCTCAGTCAAATGTGTCGCTGCGTTGCCGGCGGGAAACAAAAATAAAGAACGGGACCCCGACCATCGTAATCAGTATACCGACAGGAAATTCGAGCGGCGCAATGACGATGCGGGCAATAATATCTACGACAACGACTAAAAGCGCACCCAGAACGGCAGATGCCGGCAATACATAACGGTAATCCGTCCCTACGATCGGACGAACGATATGCGGGATCATAAGTCCTATATATCCGACGGGGCCGATAACGATGACCGCGAGGGCTGAAAGAACGAGTACAATGACGGTACTTGTCAATTTGATCAATTTCACGTTTGCGCCGAGACCCGTCGATACGTCTTCGCCCAAATTCATTACCGTGAGCGACCTTGCGATGACCAGCGAAAGCAATACCCCCGCGATAAAAAACGGCCCGGCGACCCGGATATCCAGCCAAATGGTACTTGCGGAACTGCCCGCAGTATATTTCATCAATTCGCCGGAAAGCCCCTCTTTCAGCACGATTCCCGTAGTGACCGAACTGAACAACGTGGATATAGCCATGCCTGAAAGGACCATGCGCTCCGCCGTATGCCCGCGCCGCCCGATCATGGCTATACCGTAAACAAGCAAAGTTGCGACCCCTGCCCCCAAGCAAGAGATCCCCATGCGCTCCAAACGCGAAATATTCGGCATAAACGCCATCGCCACGATAATGGCAAAGACCGAACCGGAACTGACGCCCATCAACCCGGAATCCGCCATCGGATTTTTCGTGTTTCCCTGCATGATCGCCCCGGCGAGCGCGAGCGACGCGCCCACGACGACGTCAGCGAGCAGGCGCGGAAGACGGATGTCCCGCACGATGACGTCGTTGAAATCCGTTTCGTCATACCGGAACAATCCTTTTATCACATCCTGCAAAGTGAGGCGTTCCGCTCCCAAAACGATAAACAGAGCGCCGAACAGGAGCAGCGCCGCACCGCCGCAAACGATAACTATCAAAAACTTAAAACCGTTGGAAAGTTTCCCGGTCTTTTGCGTTAAAGAAACAGGTTTCATTCCGCCATTCCCTGCCGCAGCGCCGCCAATATCCCGTCGTACTGCGCTCGAAGATACAGCACGTCTTTATCCGCATACAGCATTCCGTCCAAAAGGCCCACCCTGTCCTCTTGCACCGCTTTCAGGCTGCGCCAGCCGGGATTGAGCGTAAGCTGTTCGGGGACGGAAGGCCCCGCGCCGAACACCGAGGACATCACGTCTGCATAGATCACGATATCTCCTTCATAGCGGCGGAGCACCTCGTTGCTGATGGGAGAAAACGGCGTGTTGTTCGGGTCGTCCAGAAACTCCTTCGTAACGTCGAGTTGTTTCAGCCCGAGATAATCGTACAGGATCTTGTTGAAATACCAATAATCCATCGGCGGAACGGAAACGCCGTTATTCCCGTAATAAAACACGGAAACGGTTTTGTTCTCTATGCCGAGAGCGCGTATTTCCTCCAACGCCTCTTTCTGCGTAGCTTCCGCAAATTCGATGAGCGTCTGCGCGTTTTCCGTAAGACCGAATATCTCGCCTATATACGACAGCCTTTGCTCGAAATCGTATGATTCGCGCCACAACGGAATGACGGGAGCGATCTCTTCCAAGCGTTCAATATTTCTTTGCTCCATCAACTGATTAACCAAAATAAGTTCCGGACGATAACTCAAAATTTCTTCCGGATCAAAAGGTTGATTTTCTTCAAGCAGTTCGACCCCCTCGAAAAAAGATTCGTACCCCTCCGTGATCGTGTAGCCGGACACCGCGAGCGGGCGGATCCCAAAAGCCGCCAGATCTCCCGCGCAGGCGACCGCCACGATGCGGCGCGTATTCATATTGTAAGTGACCTCGTTCCCGTTGAGGGTCGTGAACGTATTCATCTGTTCCGTTTCCGGACGCGTGTCCTGTAAAACAGGAACTGTTTCATAAGACGACCGGTCATTGCTCTCATTACAGGCGGAAAACACGCCGAACAATCCGATCAAACATACCGCCGCCAAAAGCAAAGCGAACCTTTTCATAAAAACCTCCGTTAAACTTTTTTCTATTCAGCCGAAAACTCCGTAAACAGCTTTTTACGCCCGCCGGCACGCCACTGCCTCGGTCAAAGTTCCATCCCCCTCCCAAGTTCGCCAACGCGAACGCCTTCCCCGAAAGACGGGACGCCTTTTAAGCGCCCCTGCTTTTGCTTGCAGTCCGCATATGCGAACTCATACCCCGAAAAGAAAGCGCCCCCGCGCCCGTTCGGGAAAGGTGTACTTTTCCCAAAATTTGCTTTTGAGAGAGTAAACCATATTTAACCATTACAGAGTATAGCACATACGGCGCCTTTATAGCAAGCGAATGAATGCTGTAAAAGTACACTTTTTCAAAAAATTTTTCGGAGCGTTCGATAGCGGATGCTCTTTTTTCTTATGCGCTTATCCGCCCGTCTGCTCCCTTTTTCTTTGCAATCTGCTATGCTTTCATAAAAACGGAGGTATTTTCATGACCTATGCTTACGCCCGCATCTCTTCGCGCGACCAGAATCTTGACAGACAGCTATCTGCTTTCCGTTCCTTCGGCATTCCCCCGAAACATATCTTCTGCGACAAGAAAAGCGGCAAAGACTTCGAACGGAAAAACTATCTGCGCCTTATACGAAAACTCAAGTGCGGCGACCTGCTCGTCATCAAGTCCATTGACCGGCTGGGGCGCAGTTACGACCTGATCATCGAAGAATGGAGCCGTATCACCAATAAGATTCTGGCAGACATCCTCCTTCTGGATATGCCGCTTCTGGACACGCGCGCAAAACCTTGTTCCCTTGTCGGCAAATTCATCTCGGACATTGTATTGCAGGTACTGTCCTTCGTGGCGGAAAACGAACGGGAAAACACCCGCGCTCGGCAAGCGGAAGGCATTGCCGAGGCAAAACGGAAAGGCGTCCGTTTCGGTCGTCCGCCCTTCCGCTATTCGCAATCCTTTCTCGAAACAGCCGAGAACTATTACAGGAAAACCATCTCTCTGGAAGACACCCTTCTCCGCACGGATTTGACTCGTTCCGCTTTTTACTACCACTATTACAAACTTTGCAATTTGGGTATATTTGCCTCTGTCCATTGACAGCCGTTTCCCTTCTTATGCAGTCCGTTCGGTATCGTAATTCCGCCCTTTCTCTCCCCGTAACGCGCGACCTTTTTTATTATATATAAAGTTTGGGTAAAGTTGGGGAAAAGTTTGGGGAGTGGGATTCTGGCGTGTGCTTGTCTTGAACAAGTCGGCGGCTTCGCTGACGTCGCGGCTGCGCCGCGACGTCACCCGCGCGCTAACGCGCGCGGGCGCCGAGACAAGCACACGCCCGTCAAAAGAAACCGCACGGAAAATCAAACCGAAAGCGCGGCGGAGCGGAGCCGCCCCCGCTGAACCGCTCCGGACCGGCTCCCGCTTTTTCCGCCGCGCACGGCTTTCTTCCTTTGATTTTTCCCGTTCCGTGTTCCTCTTGAATTTTGCCTCTTTCGGTCGGCTATGGTAGCATAGCTCCTCGCGAAAGTCAACGGCCGCGAAATCGTCACTTAAAACACCCACAGAAACGAATTTTGAACCGAGTAAGGTGTGTTTCCTTATCCCGGCTCTTTTTGAGCTTATAGGCCGTTTTTACGAGCCTACAACGCAACGATTTTGTCTTTGCCCCGTTGACTTCCGCACACCGACAGAGATTTTGCCCGCTTTCCACCGTCCTATGCACCTCCGCCTCTTGCCCGAAAAAGGCAAATACAAAATTCACGGAGGGACATCTCAAATGGAAATGTTGGTAACCAAGTTCTCAAAAGATAAATATCGCAACGAAAGCGATTTGTTCGCAGAACCTATCTCTTCACAAAACGTCAAACTCATGGGTGAGATGATAGCGTTACAAGCGCTGCGTACCGTAAAGAAGTTCGATATGAAAATCGCGGATAAACTCTATATCGGTCTCATCAAAGACCTGCACCATATGAGCGAGATAGACTATATCGTTTCGGACGGCTATGACGTGGCACAGACCGCTGTCTGTTTCCTGTATCAGTTCAAGGGAAGGAATGTTCACGAAATCTACGGCAAAGACTGCAAAGGAAAAGACATCTCCATTAAACTCGCCTGCTACCGTGAGGTAGATCATTTTATCAGCCTTCTGCGCAACAGACCCGACAGGAACGGAAAGATCGAATACATTGACTTCGCGGATTATAAAGCTCTCCCTATGGATCCCGTCAACTGCTTTGAACAGGAACAGACAGATTATACGAAATACGATGAATTTGTCGGCGCACTGCAATTATCCGCGTTGGAACTTGCTATCCTGAACTGCTATATGAACGGCATGGTGCAATCCGAAGTCTGTGCAGAACTCGGTATCGGCAGAGGCAAGATCAACAGCAGAAAGGCGAGCATCCGTCAGAGATATTACAACCTTTACGGAACGCTTTGATATGCCGCTCAACTCAATCTTTCATTGAAGGCAGACGTTGTACGACGCCTGCCTTTTTCTATGTGCTGAGTTTAGGCAAACTATTACTTTGTTGCAATTTTACCTGGCTAAACTACGGAAATTGCCCGGGTAAACTACCTTCCGCCTGAATTATATTGCCGCTATACTGTTTTCCGTAAAGATTTTGTCTTTCGGCCGGAGAGTGTAAACGGAAACGCCCTTTCCGTCAAGGGTAAAGTGCATTGCCTTCGGCAACCCTTGACGGAAAGCATTAAGAAAAACAGGCAATAGACAGCTTATGTGTTTCCGTTTTCTTTGTCTCCGTCGAAAGACAGAACAAATCAAATTTCAGGAGGTCAGAAAATGAACGCAGTACAAAAAGCATTTTACAACGGCGAGGATTACGGGAACTGTTATCTCTTCTCCCCGTCTATCAGCAGGCGGAAAAACGTGGGCAGGCAAACCTATTATGTCCGCAGGTATTTCCGCGGCGGCAATGATTTCGAAAAGACGATGAAAACACTTGCCGTACAACGTACCACAACAAATATGAGGTGACTTATGAAGCAAAAACACTACATAGTGGGATTGTATTACAGGCTTTCCCAAGAGGACGAACGTCAGGGCGAATCGGTATCCATAGAGCATCAGAGAACGATACTCCGCAAATATGCCGAAGAACACGGCTTCGAGATACACGACGAGTACATAGACGACGGCGTGTCGGGTACGACATTCGACAGACCGGACGTACAGCGGCTTTTGGACGACGCCAAAACGGGTATCATCAATACCATCATCGTGAAAGATTTATCCCGCTTCGGCAGGAACTATATCGAGGTCGGGCAGTACGTAGATTATGTCTTTCCCGCTTTCGGTATCCGTTTCATTGCCATACAGGATAACGTAGATACGGAAAACCGCGACAGCGGCGCCATGGAGATGATGCCGATCATGAACGTTTTTAACGAGTGGCATGCTGCCAATACCAGCAAAAAGATACGTGCCGTAAAACGTTCCAATGCTCTTGCCGGTATATATAGCGCCGCCAAAGTCGTTTATGGTTATCTCAAAGGAACGGATAAAAAACATACCCCCGTCATCGACGAAGAAGGCGCGCCGAATGTCGTGCGGATATTCGAAATGTACGCATCGGGCTTGAGCGCGAAGAAAATCTCCGAGATATTGAACGAAGAAGGCATTATGTGCCCCCGAAGATATGCCTTTGAAAAATTCGGGCATGAATTAAGAGCGGGTGAACACCATATATGGTGCCTTTCGACGATAAACACTATGCTTCGGAATATAATTTATCTCGGCCATATGCCGCAACTGATGTCCTCCTCCGTATCGTATAAGAATCATAAGCGGTATAAGAAAGACAAAAGCGAATGGGTGATCGTCTATAATACCCACGAGCCTATCATCTCACAGGAACTTTGGGACAGAGTAGAAGCGCGGCGCAGCTCTTTGGCGCAGGGCAGAAAGAGGTTAAAGACAGGATTTACTCATCCCCTGTCCGGTTTCCTTATCTGCGCCGATTGCGGTTGCAAAATAAAGCAGAATACCAGCGTACACGGCAATAAACGTTTTTATTCGTTCAACTGCGGCGACCATATGCGTTTCGGAAAATCGGTATGCTTCTCTCACCATATCATGGCGAAAGATATAGAAGCCGTCATCCTCGGCGATATACGGGAGATGGCGCAACGTATCGTTCTTGACGAGGAGCAAATCAAACAAGATTATTTGCACCATAACGCCGAACTTGCAGACAAAGCAATTAAGTCTGCGAAAAAGGCGTTACAGACAAAACAAAAGCGCACGGAAGAACTATCCCACTTGATACAGGTCGCCTATGAAGACAGAGTGAAAGGCAATATGCCTGAAGATATCTGTTTCGGGCTGATTGAGAAATATTCCAACGAACAGAAAGCTCTTGTAACGGAGATAGAAGAACTCGAAACAAAAATGAAGGATACGGAAAACACGGTACAAAGCGCCGACGCCTTCATAAGGAACATAAAGAAATACCTCGAAGCGCCCGAGCTTACCCGCGAAATGTGCTACGAACTGATTGACCGTATAATAGTCGGTGGCTTACCGAAAGTCACGGGCAAAGAACGTGAAATAGATATCGTGTACAAAGTCGATATAGCCTCCGTTCTGCGACATAAGGTCAATAATCCCGATAAGTAACGAAAAGGTGTATGCGCCAGTCGCCCATACACCTTTTCCTATGCCATAATCCCTCTTCTTTTTATTGTGTCCATAATAATTGTTTTACTC
>ERZ1106952.496-NODE-496-length-17852-cov-146.437152_pt1 | contig 17852 bp, 19 predicted proteins | sample MGYA00403677_ERZ1106952 | MGnify/ENA primary metagenome ERZ1106952 (study PRJEB35170, sample SAMEA104062415) | human gut metagenome | biome: human gut; feature: human-associated habitat; material: faeces | place: Denmark | collected 2012-05-14 ...
AATAACCAACATAAATTTTATCTAAAAGTTTAACCAACATTTATTTTATATAGCCTTTAATTTATCGTGTTTTTTTTGACGAAAAAATCAATTTATTTTGTATTATTAGTGTAGGAGATATTTTGTGGAAAAGATTAATAGCGCTATTATACATGATTTAACTTCTTCTAATAGAGATAAAATGGAATATGCCTTTATGAAAATATATAACAAATATGCATATTTAGTTTATTATTTATCTTTAGAAATTGTTAGAAGTAAGTTATTAGCTGAAGAAGTTACTAATGAAACATTTTTAAAACTTTATGAAAATAGAAATAAATTAAAAGTTGAAAAAAATGTTAAATATTTTTTAGTGAAGGTTTGTAAAAATCTTTCCATCAATAAATCTTTAGAAGAGAAAAAATACGCTTCTTTAGATAAAGAGATATTTGAAGCAAAAAAGAAAGATTACTTTTTTGATTATATTGAGAAATTTAAAGATTTTTTATCTAAAGAAGAAATTGATTTAATTGTTTTGCATCTTTTGTATGATTTTACTTTTAAAGAAATTGCTAAAGATAAATCGACTACTGTTGATGTTATTTCATCTAGATATCGTCGAGCGATATTGAAAGTGAAACAGCATTATAAAGGAGAAAGTTTATGAAATTAAAAGATGTTATTAAAAAAGATTTTGAAAATAAACTAGATGTAAATTTTGCTTTTGATACTACTCAACTTGATGATAATCCAAAAAAATTTGATTTTAATAAGTTTTTTAAATGGTTAACTTTATCTATTGCTTGTATGTTGATTGCTATACCTCTTATTAGTTTTATATATGCTGGTTTGCAAATAAATGAATCAGTAAAAATGATTAATAGAAATTATTCTAAAAATGAACTTCGCTTAGTGGAGGAAAGCAGTTTTAAACCTTTAAATAATGTTGATCGTAATAACAGTAATGAGATTTTTCCAGTCTCTGAAGAATATAAATATTGTATTAATGATTTTTCAAATAAAATTTATAGTTTATTAGAAGGTGATAATTTATCTTTTTCACCTTTAAGTTTATATACTACTATTGAATTATTATCATTGATGGGTGATTCAAATATAAAAACTAGTATTAATTCATTATTTAATCTTCATGAAGAAACTAGATACATTAGTTTAAAGAATATGTTGAAAACTAATTATATGAGTAATGAAAATGGTTCTTTAAGAATGGCTTCTAGTTTATTTATTGATAATAAAGAAGATATTAATATGGATTTAATTAATGATTTAACTAATTATTTTGTGGAGTGTTTTTCATTATCTTTTCAAAATAAAAATGATGTTAATAAAATTGTTTTATGGGCAAATAATCAGATGAATGAAAATAATTATCTTTCATATGGTGATTTAATGATTGATGATTTAACTAGTTTTATTTTAATAAATACTTTATTTTTTGATAATAAATGGTCTTTTATGTATAAAGACTCTAGTAATGGTATTTTTTATAATGATAATAAAGAAGAAAAAAATATAGAATTTATGAATCATACTTATTTTAATGAATATTTTTATGATTATGAAGATTATATTTCTTTTTATGATTATTATAAAAACGGATTTAAAATTAAATATATTTGCAGTAAAAACGGAAATAATTTGTTTGATATGATTGATTATAAAAATGTGTTTTTTGATCAAGAGGTTAATAAAAAAGAATGCAAAACTATTGATTTAACTATGCCAATCTTTTCTCAAAATAGTAATTTAGATTTTACTTCTTATTTAAAAAAATTGAATTTAGATTGCTTGTTAAATACTAGTGGATTTAATAATATTTATACTAATGAAAATAATAATGTTAATTTAACATATTTAAAACAAAAAAATAAAATTAGTTTTTCTAAAGATGGAACTAAAATCAAAACTGTAACTTTTGGTTTAGCGGGTAATAGTCAAACATCTCAACCTATAGTAACTTTAAAGGTTAAATTAAATAGACCATTTATTTATGTGATTTATGATAATAATGATTTACCTTTATATGTAGGAAATGTAAATAGTCTTTAATAAAATGTATAGAAAAATTAAACTTGTCAATAATTAATTTAGTACAACATAAGTTTATATTGAAAGGGTTTGATTTTAATGGATAAATATTCTTTAGAAGTTCAAAAAATTATGTCACAAGCCGAGACAATTGCTTTTAGTTTTGGTCATAGTTTAGTAGGAAGTGAACATCTTTTATTAGCAATTTTAAAAAATGATACTTTGTTAACTAAAGAATTAAAAAATTATAAGATAACATATGAATCTTTATATAAAAAAATTAAAAATTTGTATCCATGTCATGATGATGAACCTTTGTATATGGAATATACAATAGAGTTAAAAAATTTAATGGAAAATGCTTTAACTATTTCGCTTCAATATCATGAAAATCAAGTTTCTACTTCTTCATTAAGTATTGCCTTATTAATTTATGAAAATTCTTTAGCAGTTGATATGTTAAAGAAAATGAAAGTTGATATTTATTTACTTAGTCAAAAAATTGATAATAAAATGTTAAGAAAAAGTGAATTAGATAATGTTAGTGATTTGCATAATTTATCATTAGTTAAATCTGATCCATTAATTGGTAGAAATGATGAGATGCAACAATTAATTAATGCTTTATCAAGAAGAAATAAACCTAATGCCATTTTAGTTGGTGAACCAGGAGTGGGTAAAACTGCTTTAGTGGAAGAATTAGCTAAACGTTTATTAGAAAATAAAATACCTTCTTTGAATGGGAAGATGATATATGAACTTGATTTAGCCTCTACTGTTGGAGGAACTAAATATCGTGGTGAATTTGAAGAGAAAGTAAAAAAGATTTTAAAAAAAGTTATTGATGATGGTAATGCTATTCTTTTTATTGATGAAATTCATAATGTTATTAAAGCTGGAGGAGCAGAAGGAGCAATCGATGCTTCAAATATTTTAAAACCATATTTAAGTCGTAATGAAATACAAATTATTGGAGCGACCACCGAAGATGAATTTCAAACAATTTTTGAAAAAGATAAAGCTTTGAAAAGAAGATTCCAAATTATTAAAATGCTTCCTTCAAGTAAGGAAGAAACGCTTAAAATTTTATTGCATACCAAAAATTTATATGAGAAACATTATAATATTAGTATTGATGATAATTTGCTTTCTTATATTGTAAATGTTAGTGATAATTATTTACCAACTTTGTTTTTTCCTGATAAGGCATTAGATATTTTAGATAATTCTTGTGTGATTGCCAATAAAAAATTGACTGTTGATAATATTAATTCGACAATGGAAACTTATTATAAAATTAATGTGAATATGTCAAATAAAAGTGATTTAGCTTTAAAGAAAATCAAAGAAAAAATAGTTGGTCAAGAAGAAGCTCTTGAAAAAATTCAACAAGCTTTAACTTTAGTGGATAAAAATATTTATGATAAAGATAAACCTCTTTTAAGTATGCTTTTTATTGGTCCATCGGGAGTAGGAAAGACTGAGATTAGTAAGATTATTGGAGAAACTTATTTTTCTAATGAGAATATTATTTATTTTGATATGTCTAGTTATCAAGAATTTGGTTCATTAAATAAATTAATTGGTTATTCTTCAGATAATAATTCTAAATTAGTTAGAGAATTAAAAGCACATCCAAAGAGTTTAATTATTCTTGATGAGATAGAAAAAGCAAGTAATGAGGTTTTAGATTTTTTCTTACAAATATTTGATCAAGGCTTTTTTGATTCAAGTAAAGGGGAAAGAATAGATTGTAAAAATGTAATGATTATTATGACTAGTAATTATGGTTTTGATAGTAATTTATCAATGAAATTAAATTTAAATAATAATGTTTTATCAGAGAATTTTGTTTTAAAGAAATTGCAAAATAGATTTCGTTATGAATTTCTTTCACGAATTGATGAAATAGTTGTCTTTTCATTTTTAAATAATGATATTCAAAAAGAAATTGCTAAAAATTATTTAAATAGTTTAGGAATGGAATTTTCTTGCTTAGATGATGTTCTTATTCATAGTAAAGAAGAATATGATAAGTTTGGCGCGAGATTGATTAAAAGAGATTGTAAAAAAGCTATTTTAAATAAATTTAAAGAAGAAATGAAAAATTAAAATTTTTTAAAATAAATCTAAGAAATTTACTAATTAATATATTGTAAGGATTTTTTAAGTTTTCATTAATTTGCTTTACAAGTAAACTCAAAATCATGTACAATTTGAATGCGCAGTTAGTGAAGAACTGCTCACCTTCTGTTAATTAATTTTATTAACCAGAAGTCCATAGGAGGTGTAAATATGAAAAAGTACGAGATTATGTATATTCTTAAAGCTAATCTTGAAGATGCTGATCGTAACCAATTAATTGGTAAATTACACGAGATTCTTTGTTTAGAAGGCGGAAAAGTTGAAAACGTCAATGAATGGGGTCTTAAAGATTTTGCATACGAGATTAATGGCGATAAAAAAGGATATTACGTTGTAGTCACAATTAGTACAGATTCTGTTGCAGGTATCAATGAATTTGATCGTATTGCAAAAATCAATGCTAATGTTGTACGTAGCTTAGTTATTGCTAAATAATTAAAAATCCTTAAATAAAAGGAGGAAATGATTATATGATTAATCGTGTTGTTTTAGTAGGACGTCTTACTAGAGACCCAGAGTTAAGAAAGACCGCGAGCGGTATGTCTGTTGCATCCTTCACTGTTGCAGTAGATAATAGAACAAAAGGCCCAAATGGTGAGAAAACTACAAGTTTTATTCCATGTACTGTATGGAATCAACAAGCTGAGAACACAAGTAAATTTGTTCATAAAGGTTCACTTGTTGGTGTTGAAGGTAGATTAAATCAAAGATCTTATGATTCAAAAGATGGTCGTAAGGTTACAGTAATAGAAGTTATTTGTGATTCAGTTCAATTCTTAGAATCTAAAAATTCTTCACAAGTAAGAGAAGATAGTGGATATTCTCCAGATCTTATCCCAAATGATGACATTGAAGAAAAGAACACTTCATCTATTGATGTTGCTGATGATGATTTACCATTCTAATAATCTGCGTTAATCGCAGAAGAAAGGATAATTATTATGGCTTTTAAGAAAGTTAGAGCAAAAAAGAAATTCTGTATTTTCTGCAAAAATAAAAATGCTGAAATTGACTATAAAGATGTTGAAACATTAAAGAAATTTGTTGCACCTAATGGAAAAATTTCTCCACGTCGTGCTACAGGTGCTTGTGCTAAACACCAAAGAGCAATTGCTGTTGCAATTAAACGTGCAAGATATATGGCTTTATTACCATACATTGCTGATTAATTTAATTAAGCTCCGTAGTTTAAACGGAGCTTTTGTTTACTTATGAAAAAAAATATTAGATATATAACAGATGGTGCATTAATTGTTGCTATTTATGCGATATTCTTATTAGTATGTCGTTTTTTTAGTAATGGTTTAGAAGAAAGTGTATATTTTATTTTACCAATTCCTTTAATCATTTATGGTAGTAAATATAATTTAAAAGATTCTTTAATAGTTTTACTTGCTACAATAGGTTTATCTTTTTTATTAATAAATCCATTTAATGCTTTATTTTATATTTTACCAACAGGTATTTTAGGTGTTGTTTATCCTCTTCTTGAAAAAAGAAGATTACCAATATCTTTACAAGTCTTGATTGTTACTTTGTTTTATTTTTTAATTAATTTATTTACGATGGTTATTTTTGCTCATCTATTAAATTATGATATTGTAGAAGATTGTAAGTCTTTAGTAGAAAGTTTTGCAAAACTATTTTCTAATTTAAATGTTTCTTATTTAGAGGCGTTAATGATTAGTATTATTCCTTCAACAATTATTATTACTTCTATTTTAGATGGAATATTATTAATTGTTTTATCGAAAGTCTTATTGTATAAATTAAAATTAACTACTAATATTTTCTTTTTAAATTTAACTTTTGAAAATTTTCCGAGGATTGTTGGTTTTATTTATATCATCGTTTTTGTATTAATGATGTTTTCTACTAAATATATTCCTTTAAAAGATAATCTTTATATTTTTTGGTCAATTATTTTAAATATTGGAATTGTTTTTTCTTTTTTAATGATTTATCAAGGATTATTTTTAGTTGGTAAATATTGTAAAGTTAGAAATAAAAAATGGTTATATATATTAACTGTTATTTCTGTATTTATATTTCCTTTTATAAGTATTTTTTTAGGATTAATTCAAAATATTTTCCATTTATCTAATAAGATTTTTTAAAGAAAAAAATTTTTGCTATATAATGTAAATTATATATAGTATAATAAAAAAACAAGAGAGGTGCTTTATGCAAAAATTAATTCATCATTTGCTTATTTTTGCAATAACATTATTTTTGATTGAAACAGTTATTTGTGGTGCTTTATTTTTCATCATGGATAGTAATATGTTTAGTGAATATATTAAAGAAATATTAATTGGAGTAGCTATCTTTATTATTTTATTAAACTTAATTATTAACGTTTTTAATTTAAGGAAAATTGCAAATGCAAAATATAAAACTGATATTTCTTCTTTAGATATTTTAGGAAATGATATCCAAAAAGCGTATGATTTTGGCAAAATTGGTTTAATAATGGTTGATAAAAAAGATAACATTATTTGGACTAATACATTTTTTAATTATATTCAAAGTAAATTAATTGATAAGAATATTTTTGAATGGGAGCCTAGATTAAAAACTTTAAATGATTCTAGTATTGATGAAGTTAAACTTTTAATTAATAATAAATATTATTCAATTAAGTATTTATCACAAGCTAGATTATATATTTTTAAAGATATTACTGCTTTACAAGAACTTGTTAATTATTCTTCAAATCACTTACCAGTTATAGGTATTATTACTATTGATAATTATCAAGACTTAACTAATTTAGTTGATAATCTTTCAGTTAATGATAGTTTATCAACTATTCAAAAAATTATAGTTGAATTTGCTAAAAAATATAATTTACTTTTAAAAAAATATAAGAGTGATTCGTATTTATTTATTTGTAATAGTGAGGACTTTAAAAGAGTTCTTGATGATAATGTTTCTTTACTTGAAGAAGTTAGAAAAGAGACTAGTGATGATGAATATGAATTAACTTTATCTATTGGTATTTCTAGTGGATTAGATAATTATTCTAGATTATTTGAACTTGCTTCTAATGCTTTAGATGTGGCTTTATCTAGAGGTGGGAACCAAGCGGTTATTTCTTCTTATGGAGAAAATTTAAAGTTTATTGGTGGGGTTACTGAAGCTAAAGAAAAGAAAAATTCAGTTCAATCAAGAGTTATGTCGAATTCTTTAACTGCTTTAATTCAAGATTCAAGTTCAGTTTATTTAATGGGACATAATGTTGCTGATTTAGATGCAATTGGGGCCTGTTTAGGTTTATATTGCTTAGCTTCAGTATCTTGTAAAAAAGTAAAAATTGTTTATGATGAATTTGCTTTAGAAACTAAAACTAAAAAAGCAATGAAACAAGTCTTTTCTAAAGAGCAATTAGCGGAAATGACTATTTTACCATCGAAAGCTATTGATGAAATTAATTCTAAATCATTATTGATTTTAGCGGATGTTCATAATCCAGATAATACTATTTCTCCTTCTTTAGTGAAAAAAGCTGAAAAGATTGCTATTGTTGATCACCATAGACGTGGAGAAAAATCAGTAGAAAAAGCAGAATTTAATTATATTGAACCAAGTGCATCTTCGGCTTCTGAAATGGTTATTGAAATGATTAGATTCTCTTCTTTATCAATTAATGTTCCTACTGATATAGCTACATTTATGTTAGCGGGTATTTTCTTAGATACTAACTTCTATCGTAATAAGATTAGTGCAAGAACTTTTGATGCTTCTTATGTATTAAAGAATTTTGGTGCTGATAATGCTTTAGCTGATTCTTTCTTAAAAGAAGAATATGAAGAATATGCTTTAAAAACAAAGATTATGTCAAATTCAATTACTCCTTATTATGGAGTGGTTATTTCTAAAGCTGATTCAAAAGATATTGTTGAACAAGCAATGCTTGCTAGAGTTGCTAAAGAAACTTTACAAATTTCCGGTATTAATGCTTGCTTTGTTATTGGACGTGTTTCTGATAAGGATATTGGATTATCTTCAAGAAGTGATGGAACTATATCTTGCCAATTAATTTGTGAAAAATTAGGCGGTGGAGGTTCTTTTACTGCAAGCGCGGCAAGATTTCAAAATTTAACTATTGAAGAAGTAGAAAATGAATTGAAAAATGTTTTAGATCAATATTTAAATGATGCTAGAAAAGGAGGAAATAAATAATGAAGGTTATTTTATTAAAAGATGTTAAAAACGTTGGAAAAAAAGATCAAGTTGTTGAGGTTTCTCAAGGATATGGGGCTAACTATTTAATTAGAAATGGTTTAGCGGTTATGTATACAACTGGCTCAAAAAATGTTTTAAATAAGCAAATTCAAGAACGTGAAGAATTAGATGCTAAAAAAAGATTAGAAGCTAACGAAATTGCTGAAAAATTAAAAAATATTACTTTAGAGTTTTATTCAACTAGTTCTAAAGATGGAAGAATGTTTGGTAATATTTCTCCTAAACAAATTGTAGAAGAATTAAATGCTAAATATGGTATTGAATTAGATAAAAGAAAATTTGTGGATAAATATCCAGTTAATGCATTTGGCTTTACTAGATTAAAAATTGAAATCTATAAAGGTGTAATTGGCACAATTAATGTTCATGTAAGTGAGAAAAAATAATTATGGCTAAAACGGCTTTACCATTTAATAATGAATCTGAAAAAACTGTCATTGGTTCAATGATTGCTTCAAAAAAAATTTATAATGATGCTTTATCTTTACTTGAAGAAGATAAAAGTTATTTTTATGATGAAAAAAATGCCATTATTTTTGAGGCATTAAAAAATTTAAAAGAAAAAGTTGTTGATAATGCGGCAGTTACTGCTGAACTTCAAATTAACATGAAAATGTTAGATGAAGCAGGTGGAGTAGATTATTTAGCGGAATTACAAGATTATTATCTTGGTGATAAAAATGCAGAATATCATCTTAAAATTGTTCATGATTTAGCTATTATTAGAAAATTATTTGTTACTACTGATAAATTAAAAAAAGAATTTTTAGAAGGTAATATCGATGATATTAGTACTTTTATTGATAAATATGATAAAGAAATTTCTAATCTTACAGAAAAAAGAGCGTCTGGAGAATTTAAATCTACTGATGAAGTTATTAAAGAAATTTCTAAAGAATTACAAAAGAAAAGAAATAGTGGTGTTAAAGGTTTTGTAACTGGTGTTGATACTGGTTATAGAGTTTTAAATAAATTAACTGGTGGTTGGCAAGATGGAACTTTAAATATTTTAGCGGCTCGTCCTTCAGTTGGTAAAACAGCTTTTGCGATTAATCTAGCGTATAATGCGGCGACAATTGCTAAAAAGACTGTTGCTATGTTTTCTCTTGAAATGTCTGCAAAAGATATTGTTAAAAGATTAATTGCTTCCATTAGTAATGTTGATTCAATGAATTTAAGAACTGGTAATCTTACTGATAATGATTGGATGGCTTTAGAAGAAGCTGAATATAAACTTAATCGTATTAAATTTTATATTGATGATACATCTGGGATTAAATTAGGTGAACTTAAAACAAAAGTTACTAAATTGAAAGCACAAGATCCTAATTTAGGATTAATTGTTATTGATTATTTAGGTTTAATTCGCGCGGATAAAGAAAAAGCTGATAATCGTCAAAATATTGATGAGATTTCTCGTTCTTTAAAAGGCTTAGCTAGAGATACAGGAGTACCTGTTTTATGCTTATGTCAATTATCAAGAGCTAATGAAAAAGAAAAAAGAAAGCCTATTATGTCAGATTTAAGAGATTCTGGTTCTATTGAACAAGATGCTGATACAGTTATGTTCTTATCTAGAGAAAATTATCAAAAGAGTGAAGAACAAAAAGCTGATGATAATTCTTCACCAATGAGTCAAATGGAATTTATTGATGTTGATTTAAAAAAGAATCGTAATGGTAATATTGGCTCAATGAAATTAGCGTTTGTTATGAATATTTCTAAATTTACAGAAATTGAAGGTAATTAATATGCGCTATTATATATTTGAATCTGGATCAAAGGGAAATTCTACTTTAATTGCTTCCAAAGGAAAATATTTATTAATTGATGATGGTATTTCTATTAGAAAATTTAAAGGTTATTTATCAAGAATTAATGTTGATTTTGCCTCTATTAATGTTGTTTTGGTTACTCATTCTCATTCAGATCATACTAAAGGTTTAGATGCTTTTGAGCAAAGATGTATTTACGCTAGTAAATCTACAACAACAGTTTTAGATGATCATGTTTTAGTTCCTTATCGAAAATATGAATTAAATGGTTTTATAATTACAGTTGTTCCTACTTCGCATGATGCAGTGGGTTCAATTGGTTTTATAATTGAAGATGGAAATGAAAAATTAGTTTATATTACTGATACTGGATATATCTATGAAAGAGTTTTATCTTATTTAAAGGATGCTGATTATTATATATTTGAATCTAATCATGATGTTAGAATGCAATTAACTAGTGGTAGACCTCAATATTTAATTGATCGTATTATGGGTGATTATGGGCATCTTTCTAATGAAGATGCTAGTTTATATTTATCTGAGATTATTTCTTTAAGAACTAAAGAAATAGTTTTAGCTCATCTTTCTGAAGAAGCTAATACTCCTGAAAAAGCTTTAGAAGCTTTTAAAAAGATTACTAGTAAAAGAAAAGTTGATGTTTCTCATATCTCTATTCGTTGTGCTAGTCAACATGAAATGGTGACTGGAGGTAATCTTCAACAGGAGATGATTAATGGTTAATCTTCGTTTAATCGCGGTAGGAAAAATTAAAGAGCAATTTTTAAAAGATGAGATTAATGAATATCTAAAAAGACTTTCTAGATATTGTAAAATATCTATTTTAGAAGTTGAAGATGAAAAAATTAAAGAAAATGCTTCTTTAAAAGAAGAAAATATGGTTAAAATAGAAGAAGGTAAAAGAATTTTAAAACAAATTAAAAGTAATGATTTTGTTTTATTAATTGATTTACATGGTGAAGAAATGTCTAGTGTTGAATTTGCTAAGAAATTTGAGCAAATTATTAATACAAATAGTAGTATTTGTTTAGTTATTGCTGGATCGTTAGGCTTTTCTCAAGAAGTAATTGATAGAGCTAATTATCGCTTTTGTTTATCTAAATTAACTTTTACTCATCAAATGACTAGAGCAATTGTTTTAGAACAAGTGTATCGGGCTTTTAAAATTAATAATAAGGAAACATATCATAAATAAATGGAATTAAAAAAGAAATATTTAGATTTTAAAGAAAGAATCTTAGAAGTTAAATTAGTTAGTAAAATTAAAGATATTTATGTTAAATTATCAAAAACAAGATATTTCTCTTTTATTGTGTTTTTATATTTAGTTGGAATTATTATGTTTATTTCAACATTAATTAGAAATAATTTTACTATTCCTGTTTCTGGTGATTTTACTTTACAAGAAATTCCATTTTATTTTAATGGCTATGATGATTGGTGGAAATCAATTACTAGTGGTAAATTTGTTATGTGGGATGATTCGGCCATGTTAGGGGTTAATAACATTGGTGCGAATTCATTTTATTATTTATTTAATCCTTTCTTCTTAATTTTATTATTAGTTCCTAGAAGTATTATGCCACAGGCACAAGCTTTTATGATGATTACTAAAATGGTTCTTGCTGGATTAAGCATGAAGTTATTATTAGAAAAATTTAAAGTTAAAGAAGAAACTACATGGCTTGTTTCTTTAGCGTATGCTTTCTGTGGTTGGAATTTATATTATTTATGGTTCAATCATTTTTTAGAAATTGCCGTTTTAATGCCTTTATTTTTATTAGGTATAGAAAAAGTAATTAAAGATCAAAAACCATTAATGTTAATATTAGTTATTTTTATTTCAGGATTAACTAATTATTTCTTTTTAATTTCATTTTGCTTTTGTGGTGCTTTTTATGCAATGTTTAGGTACTTTCAAAATTTAAAATATTATAAAGAAATTAATAATTATCGTAAGTTAAATAAGATTCCTCAACTGGTTGATGTAAGATTTGAAGTTATTGTACAAGGTGTATTTGCTTTTGCTACTGGTTTAATGATGGCAAGTATTATTTTATTTCCTTGTTTTGCGGTGGCTTTAAATAATACTCGTGTAACAAGTCAAACTTATTTAACTAGATTAACTGATGCGATACATTTATTTTCAAGTTTGCCTTTTTCAGAGGCTTTAAAAGGGTTAAATGAAGTTTTATTTAAATGGCAAAATAATCAGGAAAAGTATTTACTTTATCCTTTAATTGCTTTTTTTACTCCAAATGTTTCTTGCTTTGATTCAATTATTATTGCTAATTCAGGATATGATAATGCTTATTGTTCAACATATATTTATGCGCCATTATTATTGCTATTTATTCCAAGTGTGATTAATGCTTTTAAAAAGAATTGTATTTCCACTTTAATTGCTTTAGCGGGTATTGGCTTATTAATGTTTACCCCTTTTGCTTATTATTGTTTTTCAGGATTTACAAGTGTAGCGTATGCAAGATGGTATATTTTTGTTACTGCGATATGTTGTGTTTTTATCGCAGTTCAATATGATAAAAGAGATGAAATGAAAATTTGGTCATTAGATGTTTCGTTTGGTGTTATTTTATGCATTTATGGCTATTTACTTTATAAGAGCGAATATTTAATAGAAGTAAAAATGTCTAATGTAAAAGAAATGGATGAAAGAATTTTCTATACATATGGTCAAATTATTTATATCTTTATAATGTATTTATATTTAAGAAAAAATTATAAAAAACCTGAGTTTACTTATAATCTTCGCTATGCGGTGGCTTTAGAAGCGATTGTAATGTGTAATATTACTTTACTTTGTCAAGGGATTGCTTCATATAGTAATTTATATCATGGTCAAAAAAATATTTCTGAAGAAATGGAAATAGCAAGTAATATTAATAAGGTTGATAAATCGTATTTCCGTTTATTTTCCTCTACAGCAGATCGTAATGGTAATAATTTAGGAATGATGTTATCTACACCAGGACTTGGAACTTTCCATTCTGTTTATAATTATGAATTAGAGGATTTTTTAGACTGGTCACAAGTTCAATATGGTGGAAGAAATGGTTGGTCAATGGGAATTCACGAAAAAAGAATTAATTTAGATGAATTCGTTGGTGTTAAGTATTATTTATTAAAACAAGGTGATAATAACGTTCCTTTTGGCTTTAATGAATATTTAACTACTGATAGCCATGTTGTTTATCGTAATGATAATTTTATTGAATTAGGTTATGCTTTTGATAATATTATTGTTACACCTTCTTATGAAAATAGATATGAATCTAATCAAACACTTACTTATCAAGGACAATTATCTTCTTCAAGTAAAGAAACTTTAATCAATGAAAAAGCATATCTTACAGGGGCTATTTTATATGAAGAAGATGCAAAAAAATTATTTGGTGAAAATTACTCTGATGAGAAATTTAATTATATTACTACAAAGCAAGATTTATTAGATGGTTTATATTTTACAGATAATACCTTAAAGGATAGTATGATTAATGTTTATTATGCTGAATGGCATGATCAACCTACTTTTATTGATAAAGAAGAAAACTACACCAATAGAGGAGCGTATTCTTCTAGTAAAACAAGAAATCTTACTTGGTTTTCTTATTTAGATATTGATACTTCATCTTTAGCAATTGGTGAAGAATGTTCTTCTAGAGGTAAATGTTTTGTTTCTATTCAAGCAAGAATGGGTGAAAATCTAGATATTACTTTATATGGACAAAAAGATGGTAAAGAATATGTATTGAATAATGATACTCACATGAAGCATTATTTTTCTAAAAATGGTGATAGTAAAAAACAAAGAGGATTTTATGTTGATGATAAAGTTACTCGTGTTAAAATTCAAGTAGTGGAAACTATGAATAATAATCGTTATTTATTGAAACCATATATTACTTATGAATATGAAGATACTTATAATAAGCAAATTGCTAAATTAAAAGAAAATCCTTTATTAAATGTTACAAAAGATGTTAATACTTTTGAATTTGATACTAATTTTAATCAAGACAAAATGGTTGTTTTACAAATCCCATATGATCAAGGATGGTCTTTAAAAGATGAAAGTGAAGATATTAAGATTTATAAAGGGCAAGGTGGATTTGTCGCGCTTTATGGAAAACAAGGGAACCATCATTATGTATTAAAATATGAAACTCCTTATTTAAAAGAAGGATTTAAAATGATGGCAATAGGTGTGTTTTTAGTTAGTGCAATGTATATTGGTCAAAACTATTTCTATTTTAATAAAAAACGTTATGAAAGAATGTTTTCTTTGAAAGCCTAAGCAAAGAATTTACTTATTTCTACTCATTGTTGATATTCTTTTTTGTTTTCTTCAAGAGAATAATCTTTATTAAAAGTTCTATTGATTGGATTATATAATTTAAATATACTAGATAATCTTTCTTTTGTTTCTTCATCTATTTGTTGATTTATAAGTGTTAGTAAATATGATTTTAATTCATTAGGATAATAATCTTCAATAATAGAAGCGGCTCCATAAGAATCTTCTTGATCAGTAAGATCAAGAACTATCTTTATTAATTCAGTGAATGTTCCAAGTGGCTTTTTATAAAAGCCATTTTCTTTTCCCCATCCAAAATCATATAAAGCACAAGCTTCCCATTCTGAACCATCTATTAATGAAATATATTTTCCATTAATATATTCTAAGTTAAAATCAGAAGGCGTTTGTTTGTTAAATCTTGTACTCATCATAAATTTTTTCATATTAAACTAACCTTACTATTTTTTATTATATAATAATATAGTCTATCAAAATTATATTATATAATATTATTTAATGTTTTGGGTATTCATCATAATTATTTAAAGAAGCAACATTATTCTTGTATTATTTTCAAAATCAATCATTAGTTGTCAAGCATAATCTGCAGCTAAATCATTATCATTAAAAGTTCGTTGTTCTGCATATCTATTATATTCATAATCTAGCCATAAAGTGACAATATAATTGCCCAATATATAGAAATTACTATGGATTTAATTTTTTCATCTTTACGAGTTAAAAAATTACAAATATATATTTTTTTGAAAATATCAGGTTTTTCTTTAATAATTTTTTTTAGTCTTCCATTTGAACTGGTTGACCATTTTGAGAAACCCACCAATTTGAATACTTTTCTACCAATTTAAATAATGATAATCCAGTTAACTCATAAGTATTTGAATTTTCAAAATATTTAGGCTCAGGAAAGTATAAATCACCAAATTTGGTTTTTACAATCCATTCATCTACAATACCACCTTCAGTGGAAACGTAAGAATCAACTTGTTTAAACTCTAATTCATCCATTGGTATTTCACAAATAAATTTTTCATTCTACCATACCTCTGCAGTTTCTTTATAAGAAACAAATCCATGAGCTTGTAAACTAGTATATTCAAATGAAACCTACTCACTTATAAATTATTAGTAATTATTGAATATAAAGTATAACCGCCACCAGTAACTTGTCAATTGCTAGTAACATCTTCATATACTAGCATTTCAAGCAAACTTAATACCATATTTTTATCTTCCATATCACTACTATATCTGTTAGCATATCTGGAGCAACACCAATTGCTCCTGTTTCTTTTCTAACTTCTACAATATCATTAATAGAAATATTTGGAATATTAAGTGCATTACGAACATCAGTATATTCAATACTAATTGTTTTAAATTCTATCACAATATCTTCAGATGCATAACAAATGTATATTTATACATATATTCATCATTTACTTTTATTGTATCTTGTATTTTGCAGAATTCATTATTTACATACATAGCTAAATCAACATCCATTATTGGATGAGAGTAGAATTCTAATTTCGTACCAGGAGTATACATTCCTTCATCGCTTGATAATTCATCTATAATATCGTTTCTTTATCGATAATTGATAATTCATATTGACCAGTAGAAATTACTTTTTCTCTAGGATTATAGTCATATAAACCATCTACTCTTATTGAACCTGTTGTTTTAGGCATTGATGCATATAAAATAGTATTTTCGGGATATTCATCATATTTTTTAAATGTTTCATCTAAAGATACAACATAACCACCATTTGACAAAACATAATTATTATATTTAGAATCAACTGGAACTAAATCTAATTCATCACTTCCTGGAACTGCAGAAACTATAAATTCAACAATATCCGCTTCTATAACTTCTATTGATTGAATATTCATAAGATCAGCATTAACACTACCTGGATAGCTTTCTGTACAAATAAATTCGCCAGTATATTCAATTACTAGTTCATCACCAGCAATAAGTTTATATATCCCATAATCAGAAGGATCAAACCATATAAGATTTCCATTTAATAAAGTAGTCAATTCTCCACTTATGTGCATCCCATAATCATGCATAACAAATACATTTGTTGTGTGTACTTCTACAATAGGAGGAACTTTTGTGACAAAATCGCTATAATCTACTTTATTTAAAGATTCATATAGTGTTTCATTGTTAAAATAATAAAGTTTATAGTCTAAAACATAAAAATTGATTCCTTCGTTTGTATTATTAAACTCTAAATGTAACCAAAATCTATATTCTTTATATATTTTTCTAATTTCATTATACGGCATATCACTTAACACATAATCTACATCTAATATTTTTTCATAATCTCCTTCAAAGAAAAATTGAACAGATATCATTGGACCATTATTAATTAGAACTCGGGTAACATCGTTTATTTCTTTGTTAGTAATTTCATTAAATGAATATTTAGTAGTAGGTTGAGTTTGAATACAACCAGCAAATCCAAATAAAACAAATATTGATAAAATCAGTGTTTTTATTTTCTTAAACATAGTTTACAACCTCCTTTTATATAAAAATACAATTTATATAAATAAATTGGTGCAATTATAATATTACTGCTACTTAATTATACCACATAACGAACAAAAAATGCTTTACTTATGAAAAAGCAAATCCACAATAAAGCAGATTCGATAAATTTGTTTTTAATAGATAATATTGTCAAAATGCCCATTTAAAATTTAATGTTTTCTTAAAGATATTATCTACTATGGAGTTTTTAATTAACAGCATTAGTAATTACGGAACGTCATTATAATTTATTTGAATAATTTGAACATTATTCCATACTTGTTTAAGAGTAAAAATTCCTTTTCTTCCAAATTTAAAAAGTTTATAATCGTCTTTAAAATGTTTATAAAAACATACTGTTTCTGAACCATCTTCAACAAGTTTGACTTCAATTCTTACTATATGTTTATCATTGCAAACATAATCATTACATCTCTTGATAATACATTTTTTATAATGTGTATATTCTTTGATTGAAAATATAATACTTTCTATTTTACCTTCATTTAAGCCATTAATAATTTCTTCGTAATTATTGCTCATTAGCCTAACCATTCCTTAATTAATTTTGTTAACATTAACTTATTTAATATCTGATTTTTTATTTTGTATTATTTCTAGAATATTAAAATAAACATCAAATTCAAGTCCATTTTGACTAATAAATCCAAGATAATTTCTGCCTTCATAATACCCTATTTCACAAGCAATAATACACTCTTTATTACCATATTTAA
>ERZ1106952.498-NODE-498-length-17753-cov-3.419426_pt1 | contig 17753 bp, 12 predicted proteins | sample MGYA00403677_ERZ1106952 | MGnify/ENA primary metagenome ERZ1106952 (study PRJEB35170, sample SAMEA104062415) | human gut metagenome | biome: human gut; feature: human-associated habitat; material: faeces | place: Denmark | collected 2012-05-14 ...
TTATGTACGGGCGATCTGATCGATTTTGTTTCCGACGCGAATCTGAAAGCGGCAGGAATATTCATGAAGGAAACGAATGCGCTTTTTATTACGGGGAATCATGAATTTTCGCAATACGTCGGAGAGGCGAAGGAAGACGCCGCTTACAGAGAAAAGAGCCTTGCAAAAGTAGAAAGGGCTTTCGGCGGCGATGTTCGGTTTGTATCCCGAATTATCAACGGCGTCAATTTTGTGGGCATAGACGATGGGTACTTTCAGTTTGACGGCTGGCAGCTGCATAAATTGAAAGATGAGGTGGGAAAGGGATATCCCGTTGTGCTTTTGCTGCATGTACCTCTTTTTGAATACGAACTGTTTAAGCATGTTATGTACAACGGACAGTCGCCGGAAACGGGGACCCCTGTCTGTAACAGTGCCGAACTCGTCGGAGTAAGCGAATCGTATATGAAAGATTATGCCTTGAGGCGCAAAGAAATGCAACTGCCGACGGAAGAAACTATGGAAACGGTAAATTATATCGAGAATAGCGGGCGGATCAAAGCCTTGCTGACGGGACATTGGCATTTCGATTACATTGCGAAAACAACGAGCGGTATTCCGCAGATTATAACCGGCGGCGAAACGGTAAGGATCGTGGAATTTATTTAACGATTATATCAAGCATTGAGCAAACCGGGAAATCTTTTGCTATTAAGCAAAATTCATTTGTTTGGTAGAAAATGAAATTTAAGTTGTCTAAATATATTCTTCCGGCAGTGGTTTCCATGGTGCTGGTAGGCGCATATACCAATATAGACGGTTTGTTTATCGGGAAAGCGGCAGGCGACGACGGTATAGCGGCGATCAATATCGTATGGCCGATCGTCGCTTTTATTACATCGCTTGGCACGGGGATCGGCGTGGGCGGCTCCGTTGTTGTCGGCAATCTTCGAGGGAAAGGCGAAACCGTGTGCGCCGCTGCGGCGCGGCGAACCTCGCTTTTTCTTCTGATTTTTGCAGGGCTTGCAGTGACGCTGGTGCTCTTTTTCTGTTATTCATCGCTTTTGAGATGGATGGGGGCGGAAGGGCAAGTACTCGCTTATGCAGAAAACTATGCCGTCGTTGTTACTCTCGGAGCAGTATTCCAGGTAATGGGGGCAGGATTGGTTGTATTGTTGCGTTGCGACGGGAAAACCGGGATTGCGATGCTGTATACAGCAGTCGGGCTTGTTATCCATGTCCTGCTTGACTGGCTTTTGGTGAACAGATTTGTTCTGTACGGAGTTGCCGTTTCCACAGTTATGACGGCGGGGCTTTTTTCATACCGCATTCAATGGTCTGAACGCTTTCATTTTACATACGGGTGGGAAATTATCCGTTCTTCCCTTGCTCCTTTCGGTGTCAATTTCGTTTCATCGCTCGTTTTATTATTCACAAATTATTTTGCTTTGCAAGCGGGCGGAACGGCGGCTGTAAGTGCCTACGGGGTAATGAGTTACGCGGTCTATACCTATGATTACGTATTTCAAGGAGTCTGCGATGGAGTACAACCCGTTATCAGTTTCTGTAACGGAGCCGGAGATGATAAGCAGAAAAGGAAAACGGTACGAATTTCTGTCGCCGTATTGGCAGTGCTCGCCGGCCTTTTTGCTTTGGTCACACCTGTTATGATATGGTGCCTTCCTGCTTTATTTTTTGTTTCGGCACAGGCTGAAGAATTTATACGTCAGGGACTCATTATCTATGCGTTTTCTTATCCGTTCAAAGCAGGCATTAAATTTATTTGTGCATATCATTATTCAAATAAGAGGGCTTGGCAAGCGAATATCTTAATATATCTTGATCCGTTACTGTTTACACCGTTGCTGCTGATGTTTTTGCCGTCGTTGTTTGGAATGAGTGGAATTTGGCTCACTCTGCCGCTTACGCAGGCTTTCGTGTTCGTGGCTGGAATATTTTTGACTACGGTTTTTCCGGGAACCGAAGGGAAGCAGATAAAAGAAATAAGAGTGGATCGCAATATTTGCAAGACAGCCGAACGGACAAGGGGAAAGAATAGCCGGATTATGAAGATGAAGGGCAGGTAAATGATTGAAGAATTAAAATATCTTATCAGTATTCTTATTTCGGTTGTATTAGGTTTTTTGATCGGGTATGAAAGAAAATTGCGTTTTAAGGAGGCCGGAATCCGTACACATACCATTGTCTGTGCAGGAAGTGCGTTAATCATGGTAGTATCGAAATACGGTTTTGATGATTCCATTGAGGCCGATGCTTCCCGTGTAGCGGCGCAAATCGTGTCGGGTATCGGCTTTTTAGGCGCAGGCATTATCATCTATCGCAAGCACGAGATTCACGGGCTTACAACTGCCGCAGGTGTGTGGGCAACGTCTGGCGTCGGGATGGCAGCAGGGGCAGGTTTGTATATTGTGGCGGCGGGAGCAACCGTCATCATAATTGCAATTCAATGCTTGTTCCACGTAAATTGCAAACTGTTTCGTACCAAAAAGTATTTTCAAATCAAAATTTGTTTTGTGAACGGCGGAGAGGAATGCGGAAAGGTAAAGGAACTGTTTCAAACAGATCGATTCAACCGCCTTGTCATCGAGCGAAAGGGGAAGGAAACATTGTATCATGCTACGTTGAACACAGACGAAGAATATTCATCGGCACAGTTAAATGCCATTATGTCGGAAAATCCCTTTATTAAATCCATAGAACGCTGCGACGAAGCGTAAGCCTTATATAAAAAAAGAATTTGGTGGTTCGCCGTAGACTGAATGAATATGCAGATAAAGCAGGGGTAAAAAAATTCGTGTACACGACATACGCCATTCTCATGCATCGCTTTTAGTCAATAAAGGCTGATAGCCATTTGATGCTAAATATACAAAAGTAAATTATCAATGCCTTGAATTTTGGAACGTAAAAAAGGAGCGTTTTCGGAAACTCTCCTCTTTTTCTTTATAGAGAATATGCAAGAAGCGCAAAACATGTTTGGCAACATTTGACTTTATCGGCCGTTTCGGCTAAAATAGAGTACAGTAAAGTTTGAAAAAATCTTTCAAAAAATTTTTTTTGCGGGGCAACTTTTAGACTTACTTTGGGTCAACATGTGAGAACGACCTGACGCCTTGTGAAAAAAATATCTCAACCATAGAAAGTATGGTTGAGATACCGTGGCAGGGGAGACGCGATTATCCCAATAACGTAAAATTGCATAAAAAATGGATAAAAAGCCTCAAAAATGCGTCAATTTTGCATTTTTGAGGCTTAAATTTTTTAATTTTTGAAAAATTTAGGGCAACTTTTAGGGCAATATAAATTCCTCGTCCTTACCAAGGATGAACCCTAAAATACAATAAAGACGTACTCTACCAATAATTATCGTCTAAGACCACTATATATTGTGGTTTTGGACGATTTTTTTATTTTTACTTACTATTATTAAATATTTGCAAACATAGTTTAAATCAATTTGTCTGCAAATGTTTGCAAATATACAGTATTAGAACGAATTAGAGCTGTTTGAAACGAAAGTTGTGATAAATTCAGGTTTTTATTATTTATAATTATGAGAGAAAGTATCAGCGATTTACATCCCGCAATTAGTTGTTGAATATTTCGAAGAGAAGGAAATTATAAATAAAGAAGTCTTAAAAGCACGAAAAAAGTATATTGCTTTGGATTTTAAAAATAATTTTTCTATGGAATAACGGTACACAGTTAAATTAACATTAAGGTTTTTATTTTGTATAATGTATTGGTCAAATACTTAAATGGGAGATGACGAAATGTTATATAAGGCAAAATGCCTAAATTTCGGAGCAGAGCAGACAGGGCTTGATTTGAAAGAAACGAATGGCTCGGTTGTGTGTTCTGAGTGCGAAACACAATTTGAAGTAAACGAAGAAGATTTGAAAAGGGCAATAAAGCAAGACGAAACGGCAGAGTGAATCAGCCGTTTTTTTTAATATTTTGTTAAAAGTTGAATTATAATTGCAACTATTTTTTATTATTTTCGAGCAGTCCATACGCACAGAATTATAAGAAAATGTGTGTTAATCCATATAGAAAGAATATCGGATAAGATAATAATTATTGACTTTAACTGGGATTTTTGCTAAAATATAAGAGCCAAACTAAAACTGAATAAAAATTTTCTCGACGAGTATAGTTATAGGTAGAACTATACTCTTAAATCGCACTAATTTCTCGTTGAGAAGTTCAGTTTTAGTTTGGCGACTTAGCGATGAACGGTATATTCTGCGGCGTCGTTGTTCGTAAGGGGAACGGCGTTTTTTTATGTGATGAAAACCACGTAATGGGCTGAGTTCGTCGGCGACATTATATATGGTTCAAATAAGGCTAATCGGGTGTTTGTATGTTGAAAGAACTCCAAAACCTAACTGCATATGTAACAAATTATACTGTTCAATAAAACAAATTGAATTGCCCGAAATCTATATTTTGTTTATAATGAGAAAAAACACATAGGTCGTAATATATGCTGATAAATGTTTTGGGAAGCGGGGCAGGAGAGGGAATCCCTGCTATATTTTGTGAGTGCAGGTTATGTACGGAGGCGCGCGAGAAAAAAATTTATCATACGCGCAGTCAAGTTTTAATCGACGGCGAATTGCTGATAGATTTTCCGCCTGACACGTATTACAGGGCGCTATGCACGGGTACGGATTTAAGCAAAATTAAAAATATTCTGATTACGCACAGTCATTCCGACCACTGCTGCGTCGGAGAGTTGCAAACGCAACGTATGCAAACGCCGATACACGTGCATGCTAATCAAACGGTATGTAGTCTTTTAATTGACGGGCAACGGGATAAGAGCAATCTTATTGTGCATCTGCGTAGAAGTTTTGAAACTTTTGCGGCAGGCGATTTTACCGTCACTGCGTTGCCTGCCACGCATATGGCGAACGAGGAATGTTTAATCTGGCTTATCGAAAAAAACGGCAAAACAATTTTATATGCCACTGATACGGAATATTTGAGAGATGAAGTGCTTTACCGGTTATCGGAGCAATGCATCCGGCTCGACGCATTGATTGTAGACGGTACATACGGCGTATTCGATATGCGCGGTTGTGGTCATATGTGTTTTAATGACAATGCAAAATTGCGCGGACAACTCATACAGTGCGGTATTGCAGATAAGAACACGTGTTTTTTTATTACGCACATATTCCACGGGGCTGCTCCCGATATGTCGTCGCTTGATAATGCGGTTCCTGACGGGTATGAGTTGTTGCGTGATGGGCATGTTTTTGAAATATAGAATTAAACAACAAATTATAGTGTGACAAACGACAAATAATATTGCAAAACTGTAAAAAATGTGGCAACCTAATTATAGGCGGTAGTCTATATAATACGCTTGCTTTTTAAAGGAGAAAATGATGATGAAAAATGGCTTCAAGGGACTTGTATCGATAGCACTAATTTGTATGATAGCGCTATTTATCGGGTGTTTTATGGCTTGTACAAAAAATAAGCAACCCGAAAAAGTTACGTTGAATTTTATCGAAAGCGAAATTACGATGTCGGAGTGGTCGAGTATAGATGTCACTGCTACCGCATCCGACGCTTCGGCTGTAACGCTGTCGGTGAGCGACCCCAACGTGTTGTACTTAAACGGCACGGTAATAACTGCTCTTAAACCCGGCACGGCAACAGTTACGGCAACCTTAAAAAGCGACGAAAGCATAAAGGAAATGTCAACCGTTACCGTTACCGCCGACGCCAATTCGCGTCCCTCCGTCAGTATAAGCGGAGAAGAGGTGATAGGCGTGGGCGATACTGCCATATATAAGGCTACTCTTTTGCATGCGTCCGCAGGCGAATATAAAGTGGACTACAAGGTGTCCAATGATACGATAGCCGAAATAGACAGCAAGGGCGTTTTGAAATCGAAAAATGTGGCGGGCACTGTGGAGATTACTGCAACCGCAACGTACCGTACGGTGAAATTTGACGAAACGTTCCGTGTCACCGTTTCTCCGATTACGGTTGCATTCAAAGAAGAAAATGTTTCAATGGACGAGTGGGATAGCAAAAAGATAGAGGCTACCGCATTTATCAGTGCCGTCAAGGACGGCTCGCAGGTAACATTGCCGCACGGTGCTCCCATAACGTTGGCGGTTAGCGATCCCAACGTGCTGTATATTAGCGGAAACACGGTGACTGCGATTGGCTCCGGTTCCGCAACTATTACTGCAACGTTGGACAGGGACGAAACGGTTAAGGCTACGGCAACCGTTAAGGTAAACGCAAATCCGAGTGCGAAGCCTGAGTTTAATATGACGGGTGATACGCTGATAGCGACGGGCGATACGCAAATTTATGAGGCTTCGCTATCTAATAGCTCTGCGGGCGCATATAACGTTGTCTATACGATTCTCAACTCCGCAGAAACAGGCGAAGTGCCGTCAAATATTGCGGAAATATCTTCCGTAGGCGTTCTCACCGCGAAGAAAGCAGAAACAATAACGGTAGTAGCGACGACAACTTATTGTTCGGTCAGGTTCGAAAGCAAGGTAAAGGTTAATATTGTAAACGTTGCCGAGGTCACTTTCCTCAAAAAAGACAAAGATAGCAAATTGTTTAATATTAAAAACGTATTTAAAGTGAGTGGTGTTGAGGAAGGTACTTCCGTAACGATAGGCGAAGAAAGTTATGTTGCCGATGCTAACGGAAACGTTGAGTTGTTAAGAGAAACTTATGCGACCGAAAACGGCAAGATTAAAGAACTCACCGTTGGCGGCGATACAAAAAAATATTATGTACGTACATACGTCAGCACGGCAGAAGGTTTAGCATATTCCAATGAAGATGCATTACAAAAAGACAACGGCGTGTATAAGGTGAACAAAGATACCGTATATACCGACGCAAACGGTCTGACCTGGATAACGTTCGACGATTGCAAAGCACAACTTAACAATAAATATAAATATCTGCGCATAAAGGTAAAATTCCTGGCGTTTGCCGATGAAGACCCCGACCTGAACGCAGGAGTCGTCGTTCACAAAAATCAGTCTGCAAACGATATTCCTTACGGATATAGCTTCGGTTATAAATACGGAGCTAATACATTCGTGTATTTCGACAGAACGTATCAGGGATACACAAATATGTTCGGCGGTACGGTCAATCAGGGCACAGGGTGGGCGTTTGATACCAACAAACCCGTATTGAACATATACGACGCCGCAGGTAATCGCCTGATGCAATGGGAAAACAGCCAGTGGTCGCCTTATATCGAGCCGCTTGAAGCCGACACGGAATATATCTTTGAATTCCCCGTGGAGAGCGCCGGCGATATTGCGGTAAACTTCGGTTTGTCCGCGGAAGTCAGCGAAATAGAGTGGGGTATTTGGGATTTGTACAGCGAGGAAGCTGCCGGCGCCACCGATACAAGCGACGGCGAAATTTATGACGGTGAAGACAAATTAACCGAAGGCGCCGACGGTTATAAGCTCGACGGTACTACGGTTACGCCCGACGGGAACGACATGCTGTGGGTAAACTTCGGCAACGACGATTCGAAGTTGCGTGCATATAAATATTTGCGCGTAACCGTGAAGATTTCCGAGTTTGCGGGTAAAGGAGAGGGCGAAGGCGGCATACCGTCGTATAACACAGGGTACGGATTTGATTTCGGATTTAAGTACAGAGATAAATTTGTATGCTATGACGGCACAAACGACTACGGCTTCCACGGAAATCTGATAAGCGGAGACGGCGCGGGCGCAATACCGTTCGTTATCTATGGCGTTTCTGGCAACGTGATTGGCGACTGGACAAACGCAAACAACATTGACTATCCTTGGTCTAATGCATTTGCTTTGAACCTCGATACCGAATATATCTTCGAGTTCCCCGTTTCCGTGACGGGTATAATTACCGCTAATTTCGGCGCTAACGCTACCGTAACGAATATTACGTGGGCAAAGACGCCGTTAGGCGCAACGGCATAAATTGGAGGAGCTATGAAAATAACTTTTTTGGGCAGTGGAGCGGCAGAAGGTATACCTGCACTGTTTTGCGAATGTAAGCTGTGTCGCGAAGCTCGCGAGAGGAAAATCTACCATACGCGCAGTCAATTGCTTGTAAATAGCGACCTTTTGATTGAGTTTCCGCCCGACAGTTACTATCGTTCGCTTAATTTCGGCGTAAATCTTGCAAAGATAGAAAACGTGCTGATTACGCACAGTCACACCAACAGCTTTTACAGCGAAGATTTTTTCATGCGCGGCATGCTTTCGTCTTTCGGGCTTAAAGCGGCTACGGTGGTTATACACGGAAACGGCGTGGTCTGCAATATTTTGGAGCGCAACGACTGCGCCAAACAGCACGGGACTTACGTACGCAAAGCGCAGGGACGTTTTAACGGTTACGACGTATTCGGGCAAAGCAGTGAATACATCAAGCACTGTGCTTACGATACGTTTACGGCAGGTAAATATACGGTAAAGGCATTGCCTACCGAGCATATGCCCGATGAGGAGTGTTTTGTTTATCTTGTGTCTGACGGGGAAAAAACTATTTTGTATGCCGCAGATTCGGCATATTTTCCGGCAGAACTAATCGGTTATCTCGTCAACAAAAAATTGGTTTTGGATGCATTGGTGTTGGACGGAACATACGGTTTGGTGGATCAGGAAAACGGGCATATGAACTTTTTTCTGAACGAAAAGCTATGTAAGGAGCTGATGCGTCTGGGCGTTGTGAGCGGCAAAACCAAATGTTTTGTTACTCACGTATTCCACGGCGCAGCTAAAGATATGGATGCGCTGGCAAAAGCCGTCCCCGACGGGTTTATTTTACCCACTGACGGCGACTTTTTTGAGCTTTAAAATAATTTAATTTTGATTGGTGTAGGGGAAACATTTGATTGATAAGGGATTTTATATTAAAAATAAGAATATCAAAGAGATCGACATCAATCTTAGTGCCGTAAGGATAGCGCATACGTTTATCTCTTCGGACGAACCGTGCGGGGAGTTTGCTAACGTGAGCGACTGCATATATTTTACGGTAAACGGCAAATGCCGCATCACTTTGTCAGGGAAAAATTTTAATGTAGAAAGAGGCGTGGCGTTCTTTGCCGCAAAGAACGAGAAAGTGCGTTTTCGGCAAATGGGTAGTGAAACATTCGAATGTTTTTCGATAACGTTCGATTCGTTCGATTGCCATAACATTTTCTCTTTTATGAAATTTCCGAAGACGCAACCTCTTTTGCGCTTTGACGAGTCGGTCGAAACGCTGATTGCGCAGTTGTACGAAACCGTGCAAATAGGTACGGTTGCAAGCGTTTACGCATGTATATCGCATCTGTACGCTATCTTGTCGCATTTGGCTGAAGGACACTTGTCGCCCAAACCCGATGATATAGAAAACGACGATATAGAAAACGAGTACATTGAAAAGGCAATTGCCTTTATGCGCGCAAAATATTACGACGATATCAATGTAAACACCATTGCCGATGCGCTCAATATAAACAGGTCGTATTTCAGCGTACTGTTCAGAAAAACGGTCGGAGTATCGCCGCTACGCTATCTTACGGAGCTGCGCATTGCGCAGGCGTGCAAACTTTTGGCTATGGGTAAAACGGTTGTGGATACGTCCATTCTTGCCGGTTACAACTCGCCTTCGAATTTTGGATATAATTTTAAGCGGATTATGAACATGTCACCGATTGAGTATAAAAAAGAACACTGTAAGCAAACGGACGGTTGCGACGATAAATAATGACTGCTATAAAAAGACACAATAAGCAACTGCCGCAAAAGGGCGCGGGTATCGTGTTAGTCGTCATTTGCATAGCGTTGTACGGACTTTCATATTTCGCGCGCATTTCGTATAACGTTTCGCTTACCGAACTTTCAGCTGTTATTCCCTTTGATATGGTGGGACTTATAGGTACGGTATATTTTTTGTGTTATGCCGTAGGGCAACTTGTAAACGGTTTTGTTATAACCAAAGTTTCGCCGTTTATTTATCTGCCCGTCGGAATGTTCTTGTCTGCCGCATGTAATTTGATTATGGCGTTTGTCCATTATCCCGCGATAATGATGGTAGTATGGGGCATAAACGGCTTTGCGCAGTCTATGCTGTGGGCGCCTATTCTCATTATATTTACCGAAACGACATTGCCCAAGCTTCGTGATAAAGCGCTTTTATGGCTGTCGGTCGCCGCGCCTGTGGGAACGCTTTTATGCTATCTGTCCGGCGGCGTGCTGATACGTTTCGGGTATATGTATGTATTTATATGCGCTGCGGCGCTGTTGCTTGCGGGGATAACGGTATTTTTACTGTTCAGTTTTCTGGTTCGCAAAAAATTCGTCGCTCCGCAAAACACGGAGGCTAATCCCGTCGCGGAAAAGCCCGATGTAGGGCGGAAGGAAACGATTTCCTCGTGCATGGGTATAGTTCCGCTGTGTTTGCTGTTTTTGTCGGTGACGGTGCAGGGTGTGCTTAAAGACGGAATGACGTCCTGGGTACCCACAATGCTTAAAGACAACTTTACGTTGTCCTCGTCGCTGTCGGTTTTTCTTACTATGTTGTTGCCCGTGATAAACGTGTTCGGCGCGTTCGCGGCTACGCTATTCTACCGCATAACGCGGGGTAAAAAAGAGTTTGCTATCTGTGCGGTATTTATGGGGATTGCCGTTATCGTTACTGCGGTAATGTTGATACCGAATGTCAATGAATACGGATTTACGGTTTTACTTTCCGTAATCACAACCGCGATGTTCGGATTCAATCAGACGTCAATAGTGCTCATTCCGTTGCGGTTTGAAAAGATAAACAAAGTTGCCGCGGTTTCTGGCGCGCTCAATGCTTTTACATATTTGGGATCGGCAATCGCAACCTATACAATCGGCTTGATACGCGACCGCTATTCGTGGATTGCGGTTATTGTGTTTATTTTAGCGGTTGCAGTCTTAGGCGCCGTCGCGTCCATTATAGGGCAACTTACAGACTCGTTTGGGCGTAAGCGGCGTTTGTAGAGTTTTATTTGTTGGATATGTGACAAATTATGATTTTACTTACAACAAATCATAATGCAAAAAATTTTAAACATATTAAACTAATATTGTACAAGGAGAAAATGATATGAGAAAAGGCTTGAAAGTAGTCATGGCATTGATGCTCGCGTTGGCGCTTGCAATCCCGTTTGCCGCCTGCAAACGCAATAACGGCGCAGAAGCAAAGGATAGCTACAGCGTGGTATATCACATGAATTACGGTGACGCCAACACGCACGAGACAACGGTTGCGGCGGGCAGACGTGCGTCTGCTTATAAAGCTACGCGCACAGGCTATACGCTGAAAGGTTGGTATAGAGAGATTAAGTGCGAAAATGCCTTTGTCTTTTCCGAACCTATAAACAGCGATTTGCATTTGTACGCTAAGTGGGAGAAAGACGCCGATAAGGTTACGGTGACTTTCGACTTTAACGATAATTCTCATTCGCCTGAGGTAGTTTCGGTTGACAGCGGAAAGCCGATAGGTACTGAGAATATTCCTTATTGTCCCGAATTGGGCATGAAGTACGAGGGCTGGTATAAGGACAAAGACTGTACCCAGGCATGGAATATGAGTACGGATAAAGTGACGGGACACATTACGCTGTACGCTAAATATGAAAATGACGAAACGGTACAGCGCGACGAAGACGATAACATAGTTTTCGACGATGTTACTGTAAGGGTTTATACCACCGATTTTGGCTATCTGAGCGACTTGCAGGAGCTTGCAGAAGATTTCAACGCAATATACGATAGTCAGATAAAAGTAGAAATTACGCCGGACGAAGCGCATAAGGACTATTCCGTATTGTCTTTCGCACAAACGTCAGGCTCGAATAAGGAGTACGCTTCGTTAGTTCCGGCAGAGGACGTATATGATTTTGCCGGCATAACTTATAGCGCCGACGATTGGTATAAAGACGCTACCAGAAACGCATATATCGGCGACGTGCTTTATACCGTGCCTGTTATTGCGGGCGTGCCTTGTCTCATTTACAACAGGCAGCTTATGAATGAATACAACGGCGCCGGGGCGTTACCTTCGACTTATACCGAATACAAGACGCTTTTAGATACGGTATACAACGGCGAATACGCCGATAACGAGGACTTCGTTAAAATGGTTACCGCAACCAACTGGTCTTTTATGGAAACTTCCAGTTACGCCGCATATTTCCAAAACGGTGCGGACTACTATGCATACAGGAACGGTCATTACGTAAACGGCTGGGGCGACAGCCAGTTTGATTCGTTTAACAATGCCGTTACGTCGATAGAAAATATTTACAATATTTTGGGCGGCAATAATGCTGAGCGCATATCTTTCGACGTGTACAATGACGACGACGCTATAAACAGAGTTTCTGCAGGTACGGCGTTTATGGGCTTTATCAATATGCCCGTCGGCGCGGGACTCATTGCAGATATGGAAGACTTGGGCATACTGCCGCTCAGCGGACTTTTTGCCGACTCTGACAAGATGTATAAAGATCTAATCCCTGTGCAAGCCGTGGGATTTCAGTTCCGCAAGCCGGAAAATAGCACGGCTACGGAATTAGCTGCCGCAGCGCTTTTCGCCGATTATGTAAGTCAACATTCGGGCGAGTTTGTCGATTCCGGTTGGTATCCGTTATTAAAATCGCAAGCCGAAGAGGCTGTGCTCAGCGAAACTTCTCAATCCGCTCCGGCAAGGGCTTTGCGTCAATACGGCAATCCCGAAAACTTCCGCGTGCACGATGGGTTTGTTGACGAAAAGACGGTATTCTATACCGTGGGTTGGGACTATATTTATGAAGTCCTCGAAAATTACGACGGAAGCGAGGGATACGAATTTACGCAAGAAATAGCCGAAGACTTTACCGTAACGGTCAAAGAATTTATATACGAAACGTTGATAGGAGCGATTGTATGAAAAAACGGCTTAAATTTTGTGCGGCAGTTTTGTCGGTGTTGCTCTTATCCGCATCTTTTGTCGGTTGTGCTAACGGTGCTAACGGCGGTAAAGACGATGGAATTAAGGATATAGCAAAGACCTTTACCGTGAAATCGCCCGACGGAACCGTCAAAGCGGAAACCGTTCTAAACAAGTCCGGTTCGCTATTTTATCGCGTGTTCAAAGAAAACGTGGCGATTGTGGAATATTCAGCGTTGGGCTTTACTCTTGACGAAGAAGACCTCTCTACGGGGCTGACGTTTGAGAAAAAGGAAGAAAAAGAAATTTCGCTCTCTTACACCAACATAAGCGGCAAGTCGCACAACGTTGAATGTAAGGCGAACGAAACCGTACTTACATTGCGCGGCACGCAATTTTATCTCGACGTAACTATACGCGTATACGACGACGGTTATGCGTTCCGCTACGGTATACGCGACGTAAACGGAGATAGCGGCACGGCAACCGTGTCGGAAGAAAATTCCCAGTTTGCTATTCCGCTCAATTCGAGAATGTGGTTGCAGGAATACAGGGGCAATCCCTCGGGCACAAATTGTTTCTCGTATGAGGACCCCTACGTCAGAATTAAGTCGGAGTCGGTTACCGGTAAAACGATTTCTATGCCCGTGCTGTACAAGGCGGGCACGAGCGATTATTGGTCGCTCGTCACCGAATCGGAGTTGATAGGAAGCGGATATTACGGCTCGTTCTTAAAAGAAGTAGAAACCGAGCAGGGAAGCGGCAAACTGCAAACCGTGCCGTCGCCTGCGGGCGTGCAGAATCCGAACAATATAATTGAATACCCGTTTACGTCGCCGTGGCGTTTGGGTATAACGGGCACGCTGGATACGGTGGTTGAAAGCGAGCTTGTCGAAAAACTGTATGACGATGCGGAGTATTGGAAGCCCGACGATTATGAAACGCTTTCCGAAACGGAAAAGGCAACGTACGATTACGATTGGGTAGAAACAGGCGCGGGCGCGTGGAGTTGGCTTCAATATTATAATACCCGTAAGAATAACGCCAATTACGCTCAAAGCAGTTTAACTTTGCAGAGAGAGTACGTTAACTTCGCCAAAGAGATGGGGTGGAAGTATTGCATATTGGACGGCGGCTGGAAAGACGGGCTCAACAAAACGAATTTTAAGAAATTTACTCAGGATGCGCACGAAAAGGGCATTAAAATAATGGTTTGGGCGAACGGGCTCGAAGATTTGGGCCATGACGTGGCAACGCTCAGAAGTACGCTCAAAAACTGGAAGGATCTCGGTATAGACGGTATAAAACTCGATTTCTTGGACGGTTCACAAAGTACGAATCCTACGCATCAGTCCGAGGACATTGATACGATAAAGTGGTACGAAACGATATATCAGGAAACCGCAACGGTACAAATGGTAGTCAATTGCCACGGCAGCAATAAGCCTACGGGCGAACGCCGCAAATATCCGCACGTTATTTCGCGTGAAGGGATTATGGGCGACGAATCCTACAAAACGAGCGGGTTAAGTAACGTTAACGCAATGTTTACGCGCGCGGTAGTCGGACCTTCCGATTTTACTCCGCTTGTACAGACGGGAGTTTCGATTGACGGTTGGCCGAACAACAGCGATACAACTATGGGTCAGCAAATGGCTCTGGCTGTCCTGTATGAATCGGGAGTGGTGTCTATGGCGGATTCCATAGCGCAGTATCGTGACGTACAGATTTGTGATTTCTATAAAAATTTGCCAGTTGCGCGCGACGAAACGAAATTTATCGGCGGCGAGCCGGAAGATTACTACTGTGCGGCGATAAGGTTTGGAGACGACTGGTATGTTGCGGGCATCAATGCGTTCGGCGCAAGAAATATAAATTTCGACTACGTGTTTTTGGACGACGGCAATTATACTGCGGAGATTTTTACCGACGGCAACGACCGTCATTCCGTGAAGAATGAAAGCAAAACGGTTACTAAATCGTCTAACGAAACGATAAATATGGCAAGTAACGGTGGATTCGTCGTAAAACTTACTAAAAATTAAGGAGATATAATTATGATTAAGATGGGAAAAAGGATTGCTGCTATTTTAGCCACCGCCTGCATATGCGTGTCTTTGACTGCGTGTGCTAACAATGAGGGGTTTGAACGAAAATACACGATAGATAATCCTTGGTGGAGTACGACCGGTGAACTTCGAAAAGAAGACAATAATGTAGTGTTTGATGACGTAGACGTAAATCTGACTACCGTAGTTACCGGTGCGGATTACGTCGGATTCAAAGCGTTGGTTGACACATTCAACAGTGAATACCGGGATAAGATTCATATCAATATATCGCAACTGAACGACGAGGGTTTTGAGAATACGGTGGCGACTAACATCATTAACAATTCCAACGCGCCCGACCTAATTATGTCACACCAGAAAGGTCATGCCGCACTAGTAGAACGAAAGATTATTCAGCCGTTCGACGAGGCAATGGAAAAGTCGGGAATTAAGTTGGATCTCAACGATTATTCTGCAAGTTTAACGCAATATAGTTCTCTCGGCTATGAAGGATATCTGTTCAGTTTGCCGATTGACGTGCGCTCGGAAGTGGTGTACTACAATAAGACATTGCTTGGTACAAACGAGTTGCCCACAAACCGTTCCGAACTTATCGAACTGTGCAACACCGTGAAAGAAGGCAAGGGTAGCGGCTTTATTCCCATTGCTACCAAAACGGCTGAGTCTGCGCAGTTCCCCGAGGGCAAGTATTTTGCGCTGTATACGTTCCCGACGGCAATTGTGCAAAACGGCGGACATCTCTATAACGATTCTTTCTATGCGGACTGGGCGGATGATGCGGACAATCTCGAGGCTTTTAAGGACGCCGTGACGTCTATAAAAGATTTGGTCGGTCAGGGGCTGATGCAGTACAACATGGGCGGCGATGCGCTCAATAAATTTTTGAGTAACCAGGCGCTGTTTTATGTAGGTGTGCCCTGGGAGCTTAAAAGTGTGATTAAAGCTTACGGTGACAAACACAGTCTGTCTGAAGATAAGGTTATTTCCGACTATCTCGGCGGAACGTCGCTTGCAGGTTGGTTTGCGCTGGATAAGAATGCAGATGCCGAATACGCAAATCGTATTTTTGGCGATTCTCATTGTTTCGCCATGAGTAAAACGGTTACCGATATCAACAAAAAAGCGGCGATGTTGGAATTTATGAAATGGTACACGCAAACCGTGTCTACGGGTACGGCTTGGGCAGAAGCGGGACATATGAGTGCGTCTACGATTGTTACTACCGATTCAGCGTATACGGAAAATACTTATGTAGCGAATTTCATCAATAATTTCTATTCCGATATTAACCAAATCGAATGTATGGGCATTTCACCGTATTTCGAAGAGATTAACAGAGGGCTCGGTTCTCTGTTTGCGAGTATGCAGTCGATTTCAGGCGCTAATAAAATCGAGGCGGCGATCAGGACTGCGCAGGATGACGTGAACGAAGAAATCAGCTTTGCTGAAATGTAGGTTTGATTATGGATGAATATGCAGAAAAAATTTTAGAACGTAAAAAACAGAGAAGAAGAGAGCAACTCGCAGCTTGGCTTATGATTTTACCGTATCTGCTCATCTTTATTGTATTTACGGTGGTTCCAGTTGTTATGGGAACAGGGTTCTCATTTATGAGATATAACCCTTACGACTCGACGGAAAATGCGTTTTTCGGCTTCCAGAATTACATCAATATTTTTAATTTCTCGTTGCCGATATCGAAAACGTTCTGGAAATCGTTTAGTACGATGTTACTGTTCGACGTGATATGCGTGCCGATTCTTATGATGCTGTCACTTTTGATTGCGTATTTTGTCAACAAAAAGCCTCCGCTTTATAAATTCTTCCGCGCAATCATCTTTTTACCGAGCGTTATTTCGGTTAGCGTTACCGGCGTTATTTTCGGCAATATGTTTGCGAGCAACAGCTCGGGACTGTTCAACGCGTGGTTCGGAACGGAAATCGACTGGTTGGGCGGCATACCCTTTGACGGCGATATCCTTCGTTGGGTTGTCATATTGATTGTCAGCCTTTGGTGGGGCGTGGGCACAAACTTCATCATATTTTCCGGCGCGATGCGCGACGTGCCGAAATCTCTTTATGAAGCGTGTGAAATGGACGGCGGCAACCGTTGGGACTTAGTGCGTTTCGTTACTATTCCCAATATCAGGGGCGCAATAGCGCTTACGCTGTTTAACACCTTGATTGCATATCTCGGGTTATACGGGCAACCTACGGTTTTGTACACTATGGAGAACCAGGGCGAGCTTGTTTCGCCGCTGATGTTTATACAAAGATATCTCACGAGCGGACTTAATTATGCAAGGCAAACGGGTTATTTGTGCGCGTGCGCTATTGTGTTCGGAATCATAGTCGCTATTATAAGTACCATACAGCGTGTAGCTATGAACGACAGGAGAAGGCGCACCGACCATACCGAGCGATGCGAATTGTATTTGCACAGCCGCGGAGGTTGGGCTACGTACGCTTGCGGTGAATGTTGCGCAGAACAAGCAGGGGGCGGTAGCAATGAAAACGACTAAAAAGAAACGGCTTACAAAATCGGAAAGAAGCAATCGTATAGACAAGGCGGTTTCGTTTGTTTTCCTGGCGATTATCGCCGTTATATGGGCTTTTCCGCTCATCTATATGATAGGGACGTCGTTTAAGTCCGACCTCGATTTACAGTTGCATCCCGAAAAACTGTTTCCTTCCTCGCCGAGTGAATGGACGCTGGATCATTATGTCGGCTTT
>ERZ1106952.506-NODE-506-length-17487-cov-16.176629_pt1 | contig 17487 bp, 14 predicted proteins | sample MGYA00403677_ERZ1106952 | MGnify/ENA primary metagenome ERZ1106952 (study PRJEB35170, sample SAMEA104062415) | human gut metagenome | biome: human gut; feature: human-associated habitat; material: faeces | place: Denmark | collected 2012-05-14 ...
CAAGGGCTATGCCCGAAAAATAAAAACCACGTGCTACGCACGTGGATGATTATTGCCGCCTTGCAAATAAAAACATAAGCGGCGCAATGCTCTGCGCATTGCGCCGCCGTTCCGTTTTTACAGGGTATGGAGGAAATTATTCATCCTCCTTTTCTCCGGCGGGGGCATTGCCCTGTGCTTCATCCGATTCCTCGGTGTTTTCCGCAGGTTCTTCCGCCTTTTCTTCGTCCGTTTCGACTTTGTAGATGTCCTCTTCGCTAATCTCGTCATCCTCAGGGAGAACGTCTTCTGCGGTATCGTCTTTCTCCGCTTCTTCCAGCTTCAGCTTGCGGATATAGCGCTTACGCTTATTGTCATAAGACTGTGCAGGCTTCGAAGGGCGTTTCTTCAGGTTGGAGAGGAGTTTGCGGATGAGCAGAACGATCAACGTGAAGATAAGCACCGCGGCGAGAATGATGGAGATGATCAGCAGCCATACGTTGTAGGTCGGCGTTTCGTCGGTCGAATCGTCCGTGGAGGTATCATCGTCGGAAGAAGAGGAAGCAACGGTAATGTCGCTTGCCGCGAAGTTCACATATGTGTCATAGTAGGTACGGCCGTTGACGCTGTCATAATTCGTGCGCAGGAAGGAAACGGTATCCGTATATGTGGTCGCGTCATAGTCTGCATACGGGCTGTTCGTGCTGTCCGAATAGTTCGCGTCGTAGGAAGCATAGTCGTTGTCGTCGTAGAGCGAGTAGAGGAAGTAAACAACTTCGGTAGCCCCGTAGGTACCGTTGACGAAATTCGCGGTATCGCTGCGGTATGCCTCGATCAATTCTTCTTCATTGCGGACGGTTTGTGCGTCAGCGGGTTTATTGGCGTTGTAGGCATCGATGAGTTCGTCGACCCGCAGGGAAACAAGCCCGCTGAAGGTATCGGCGTCGATGGTTCCGTAGTTGACCATCTCGAACGCTACAAAACTTCCTGCCGCGTTCTTATCGGTACCCGTGCGGTCGCCGGACCAGACTTCCAGGCGGTAATCTTTGCTCACGTCGCCCGTGGCAATGAAGAAGCGCACATAAATCCAGTCGGAAACCGTATCCGAATCGTTCGTAACCGTCTGCATGAGCGATTTCTCATACGAGGGATCGCGCAGATCCTGCAAGGTTGCGTTTTGCAACTCTTCCTCGCTGACACCCGAATTGCTGTCGTTGACGGCTTCCGTAAAGTCCTTTACGGGGACGGAAAGCTCGTCGGTGTCGGCGTCTTTGTAGCGGTAATAAACGGTGCCTTTCTCGCTTTCAATATCGGAAGCGTAGTAAACGACGTTTCCGTCCGAATCGAGCAGATCGCCCGTTTCTTCGTCCGTGTCGTAGTTGGCAAGGTTCGCGTAGTAAACGCTCGTGTCGGAAGAACCGTAGGGGAGCCACAGACCGTTGTCCTTCTGGTAGGTGAACAGCGTGTCGTTCATCGTGGAGAAGCCTTCGTCTTCGGGGTCGCGTTCGACAACGTTGCCTGAATTATCGTAGCGGTAGGAGATGCCCGAATTGTATTTCAGGGTATCCGTATAGCGCTTGGAAAGGTTTGCGGGATCGGAAAGGTCGTCGTCGGTAATTTCGGGCGCGGTCGTGTCGATGAGGTAAACATTTGCCGTAGCGCCGGGGCTGAGCTTGACGCGCACCGTGACTGCCGTGTAAGAGCTTGTCGAAATGGTCGAAGACGACGATGCAATGTATCCGTATGCCTGTTCGACCGTATTGACGATGAGCAGGGGACGGGTGCTGCTGCTACCGAACAGCGTCGTCCACCAGTTTGTCTGGTCAAAGGCGCCCGTATACCAGTTGGAGTTGTTCAGAATATCCATCCAGACGCTGTTGCTGCTCTCGCTGAAATAATTTTCGGCGTATTCTTTGTCGAGCAGACCTGCCGTCGGGTTTGCGTCCTTCTTGCTTTGGTCGCCTTCGATGATCGAGCCGCCGACGTAGTGGCTGTCGCCGTACACGCCGTCGTAATTCGCGGGATCGCCGAAGCCGGTCTTGATGTTCTCGCTGTCCGCAGCCGTAACATCGTCGAAGCTGGAAGATGCGGTGGTATCGTTGCCGCTGAGGGCGACGTCTACCGCGTAGGTACCGGTCGTCTTGGAATTGTACTGCGTATCTTTCAGCGTCGTATACTCGAAGCCGGCGAATGCCGCGAATCCGGGTACATACGATGCCGCCGTGGTGGAGGAGAAGTCTCCCGTTACGCCGTAGCTGAATTCAAGGGTAAAGGAAATGTCATTGTCTGTGGAGTTGGAAACGAAGAAGAAACACTGCTGCCATCCGTCGAAGATGTCCTGGCGGACGTTCGAGCCGTCGATTCCTTCATCGCCGTAGCTGCCTTTCTTGCCGTTGTAGTCGTCTGTAAGGTCGACCGCGGTGAGGGTAGTGGTGTCTACCGCGCCGATGGAAGTCTTTGCGTCGGTACCCGTTTCGACGACGGAAACCGTCGCGCCCGTGCCGCCGCGCAGATCGCTCGTCTTGACCCAGAATGTGATGAGCAGATATTCGTCTTTGGAGAGTGTGAACAGATTTGCATCGTTTGCCGTTGCCGAAGCGGTGTAGGGCGCGCCCTGGCTGCTGTAGAGGAGCAGCACCCGGCTGTCCGCGAAGGGCAGGTCGCCGTAGTTTTCAAACGCCTCGCGCAGCGCGGCGGGCTGGCTGTCTGCAGTCAGTTCCGCTGCTGTTTTCCAACCCGAAAGCGCCATATCCGTGGATTTGCTCTGGATAAGATTATCAAGAACTTTTTGCGAAAGCCCCGTCGCGCCCTTTTCGATCGTGTTGTCGCGGTCGTCCGTCGTCGGGCGGATGCCGTTTTCGTTGTAGGCGTAATCGTCTTCGGTAAGCCCGGAATCGTTCGTTTTATCGAGTTCGAGAGACAGGTCAGTGGTCGTAATGTCTTTCAGGTTGATCACGAACGCCCTGACGCCGCTTCCGTCGTTGAGCCCCTTCACATCTGCCTTGATCGCGGTATAGGGGTCGCCGTTGTTGTCGGTAAAGGAATTTCCGTGGGTGAGGTCGATGGTGAACTGCTGGTCGTCGGGAACGTCGCTCACGTCGAACGCACCGGCAGTCTTGATTTCATAGTGCAGATCGTCGAAGAAGGCGTATCCCTGCACATGCGACGCTCTGTTTGTGTCGTTGCCGCTGTCCTGGCTGCCCAAACCGAGTTCGACCGCAAAGGTCGTGGCGGCATAATCGGATGCTTTTACATAGAAAGTATACTGCTGCCATTCGCCGTTCGTGATGATGTTGCGCACGACGAATTTATCCTGCGACGTACCGCCGACGGTGTTCGTGACGGCAATGTACGCGCCGCGGTTTCCTTCAAATTCCTTGCCGTCGTCATAGGAAAGGTTTTTGGTGTTCACCCAAACGGAGAACATTGCCTCGGTACCCGCGCTGAGGGTAATGGAAGAGGAGGTGTACTTCTGCGCCGTGCCGCGCCCGTCCGAGCGGTAGTTGTGCAGCATCAGAACGTGCGTGCCGTTTTCCTCGTTGAGCTTGTCCTCGTCCGCGTCTCCCGACCAGTGCGTGCCGGGGTTGAGAGCCTTCGCTGCCGCAGCGATTTCGTCGGCATGATCCACGATCGTGTCCGCGTCGGTGAGGTCGACGGAAGAGTCTTCCTTTTCCAGCTCCGCCTTTACGATGTCCCAGCCCGGAATGTCGTAGTAATTGTCGATGTCGGTATAGTACTCCGCATCGTCCAGTTCGGGGTTATCGGGGTCGTCTTCCTGCATTTGGTCATATTTGAGGTAGTCCGCATAGGCCTGATAAAAGCCTTTGGTTGCGTCTCCCCAATCGAAAGAGGTATCGACAATGCCCGATTTGGACACGGAGGAGCTGGCGCTCGTGCCGCTGCCGTTAGATTCGGTGCTGTTTGTCCAGCTGTCGGCGCCGGCGATGAGATATTTCCCGTCGTTGTCGCTGAAATATTCAAAGTTCGCGTTCGCAAAGGTCTGCGTGTCCGTGCGCGTTTCCGTCGTGTCGTCCTCGTCCTCGTCCGACGTTGCGCAGGCGGCAAAAACGAATGCACAGAAGGAGAGCAGCATCATGCAGGCCAAAAGCAAAGTAGCGAATCTTTTTCTTGAAAGTCTGTTGTGAGCCATAAAACACCTTTACCGTTGATTGAAATATTTTTAAATCGTACTATCTTATTTTAATATAAACGGCGATGAATTGCAAGCAATAACGGTAAAAAAAAGGTGAAAATCTCATTATTTTTTCAACTTCGGCGCAAACTGTATGCGAAAGACAAAAAAATATACGGAGGTTTTGAGTTTTGAAAGGAACGAAAGGCAAACTGTCTTTGGGCGCCGCGGGCTGTGCCGCAGGCGCCGTCAACGGCATTTTCGGCGGGGGCGGCGGCATGATCGTCGTGCCTCTCCTTACGTCGGTGGGGCAGAAGCCGCCGCTTGTCGCGCACGCCACCGCCATCCTCGTCATCCTGCCCGTCAGCCTCGCCAGCGCGATCGTCTACCTCGTCGGCGGGTGGTTCGACGCGGAGCTGTTCATCGCGGTCAGCATCGGCGTTGTTCTGGGCGGCGCCGCGGGCGCGAAACTTCTCGGTTCGATCACGCCCGCCGCCGCGACCGTCGCATTTGCCGCCGTCATGTTCGCCGCGGGCGTGCGGATGATGTTTTAGGAGGAAGTAGACATGCGCTTTTTGGTCTATTTGCTCGCGGGGTTGGCGGGCGGCATTCTCGGCGGCATGGGCATGGGCGGCGGCACCGTGCTCATCCCCATCCTCACCATGTTCTGCGGCGTGCCGCAGCATCTCGCACAGTCGGTCAACCTCCTGTCCTTTCTGCCGATGGCGGCGGTGTCTCTGCGCGTGCATGCGGGCAACGGACTTTTGGATACAAAAAATATTTTGTGGATGATCGTGCCTGCCACGCTGCTTTCCGCCCTCGGCGGTATTCTCGTGCAGGGCGTGGCGGCGGGAACGCTGCGCGTCGGATTCGGCGCGTTTTTGTGCCTGCTCTCCGTTTACCAATTTTATACGGGTATCAGGGCGGCGGCGCAGGAGAGGAAGGGAAAAGGCGGCGGTTAATCCGCCTTTTTCCGACATTCTTCGTCCCCTCGAATTTAACACGCTTTACACGCGCGGCAAAATATGGTAAAATAAAAGCGTTATACGGTGCGCCGCGCCCGATATGCGGGCGCGGCAGGCAAGAATTTCTTATCGGAGGCATATTTTGGCATTATTCGGCAAAGGAGTACACCCGAAAGGGAACAAGTCGCGCACCTCGGGCGCAGCGGTCGGCGTCTGCCCCGCCCCGCGCGCGGCGTACGTTCCGCTCGCGCAGCACATCGGCGCGCCGGCTGTTCCCGCCGTGGAAGCGGGCGAGCGCGTATTGCGCGGTCAACTGCTGGCGAAAAAGGCGGAAGGGATTTCCGCCAACGTCTATTCGCCGGTTGCGGGCGTCGTCAAGGGCGTCGTCGGGCACATCGCGGGCGGCGGAAAAAAGGTCGACCATATCCTCATCGAAAGCGACGGCACCGACGAGAGCGTTTCGCTTCCCCCGCTTTCGGAGATCACGCCCGAGAGCGTCCTCGCGCGCATCGAGGAGGCGGGCATCGTCGGCATGGGCGGCGCGGGCTTTCCCACGGCGGCGAAGCTGAACGTGAACGGCAGGGCGGATATCCTCGTCGTCAACGGCGCGGAGTGCGAGCCGTACATCACCTGCGACGAGCGCATCATGCTCGAATACGCGGACGAGCTTTTGCAGGGTATCCGCCGCTGCATGCTCGCCTGCGGGGCAAAAAGTGCGGTCATCGGCATCGAAAAGAACAAGCCGGAGGCGATATCCCTTCTCTCCGCAAAGTGCGGAGAGGGGATCTCCGTCAGGGCGCTGCGCACCCGCTACCCGCAGGGCGCGGAAAAGCAGCTCATCTGCGGCTGCACGGGCAGGGTGGTGCCCGAGGGCAAACTGCCGATCGACGCGGGCGTCGTGGTCGTCAACGTACACACGGCGCTGTCCGTGTACCGCGCGGTCGATCTGAACATTCCCTGCTACGAGCGGGTGATGACGGTCAGCGGCGGCGCGGCGAAAAAGCCGGGCAATTTCTGGGTCAGGAACGGCACGCCCCTGCGCGAGCTAGCCGCCTTCTGCGAGGCGGACGAAAACTGCGCGCGCATCGTATCGGGCGGGCCGATGATGGGCGAACCCGTCTTTTCCTTAAAGGTCTGCACCACGAAAACGAGTTCTTCGCTGTTGTTTCTGGACGCGGGCGAGTGCGAGAGCAAGGTCGCGTCGGTGTGCATCGGCTGCGGCAGGTGCATCCAGGCTTGCCCGATGGGGCTTTCGCCCACCTTCATCGAAGACGCGCTCTTCCGCAAGGACTATGCGGAGGCGAAGCGGTACGGCGCGCCCTCGTGCATCGGCTGCGGCTGCTGTTCGTACGTCTGCCCCGCCAAGCGGTTTCTGGCGCAGAGCGTCAAACTGGCAAAAAAGATCATCCGGGAGAGGAACATATAAATGGCTGAAATATCCAACTACAAGGTCGCGGCGGCGCCGCACCGGCTCGATTCCTCCAACACCCGCAAGATCATGCTCGACGTACTCATCGCGCTCTTGCCCTGCCTGGTGTGCGGCGTGGTGTTCTTCGGGCTGTATTCGCTCCTGCTCGTCGTCATCTGCGCGGCGACCTGTTTCGTCAGCGAACAGGTCTATAATCTAATCCGCAAAAAGCCGCTCACGTTCGATTTGTCGGCTTTGGTCACGGGGCTTATCCTGGGGCTGAACCTTCCGCCCCGCGCGCCGTGGTACATCCCCGTCATCGGCGGCGTGTTTGCGATCATCGTCGTCAAGATGCTCTTCGGGGGCCTGGGCAAGAATTTTGCCAACCCCGCGGCGACGGCGCGCGTCTTTCTCCTGCTCGCGTACAGCTCGCTCATGACGCAGTACATCGGCGCGGATATTTCGGGAAACCTTCTCTCGACGGATGCCGTTACCGCACCGACCTATCTGGGCGGCGGCACGGCGGCTTTGGCGGGCGAATTTTGGGGCGTGCGCGATTACTGGGGCTATGTTCTGCAGCTGCTGTTCGGCTACGTCGGCGGCTGCATCGGCGAAACCTGCAAGGTCGCCGTCCTCGCGGGCGCCGTCTATCTCATTGCCCGCCGCGTCATCGACTGGCGCATCCCGCTCTTGTATATTTTGACGGCGGCGGTCATGGTGCTCGCCTGCTATGGCAGCGCTTCCGAAATTTTATTGCAGCTTCTCTCGGGCGGCATGCTCTTCGGCGCGGTGTTCATGGCGACCGACTATGCCACCTCGCCGAAGTGGAGGTACAACCGCATCCTGTATGCGGTCGGGCTGGGCGTCATCACGGTGCTCATCCGCCGCTTCGGCACCTATCCCGAGGGCACCTCGCTGGCGATTCTGATCATGAACCTGCTCGTGCCCGTCATGGATAAATACCTCCTGCCCGTGCGTTTCGGTCAGACGACGAAGGCGGGCAAGCCGTACCCGCAGGTGATGAAGTGGGGGATGCGCGGCGTTTCCCTCGCGCTCGTTTTGGCGCTCGCCGTCGCGGTTCCCCTCGTCAACTATACCGAAGTCAGTCTGTACGCGGGTACCTACACCTATATTCAGGACGTGCGGCGCAACTTCGGCGGAGGCTACGAATTTAACGTGCAGGGCGAGGCGGACTTGTCCGTGCCGGGGAAGTACGAGTATTTCCAGCAGCTCGAATTCGTCGTCAAGCTGGACGGCGCGGGCGAGCGTGTAACGGAGATCGTTCCCGTCACGCAGAGTACGAAGGAATATAAGGCGGAACTTTCCTATTTCGTCGGGCAAACCTACGAGCAAATTGTCGCGCGCACCGACTGGAAGGGTACGGATGCGGAGACGAGCGCGACGCGCACGAATCTCAAACTCAAAGATATGGTCATCGAGTGCTTCACCGCATATCATTATGAATTGACCGACTACGAGGCTCTCCCGTATGCGGAAGGGGATATTCTCCGCGCGGAGAAAAACGGCAGCCTGTACCGCTTTACGGTGCGGGGCGAGGCGGATTTGTCCGTGCCGGGGCAGTACGAATATATCCAGCAGCTCGAGTATGCCGTCACCATCGACGCGGAGACGGGCGAAGTAATATATATCGCGACCATTCGCGAGAGTACAATGGGTTACAGCGTCGACCGCGATCTGTTCCTCGGCAAAACGGCGGAAGAGATAGCCGGGCTCACGGACGAACAGATCAAGGCGGATACCGACACGGGCGCGACGATTACGACCGTTTCCGTGCGCGGTATGATCGGCAAATGCTTCGATGCGCTTGCGGAGGTGAACAATGGATAGAGCGAAAGTGATGCCCCTGCTGAAAGGGGTGCTGGTGCTTGCGGTCATCGCCCTGTGCAGCGGCCTGCTGCTCGGCGCGTTCAACATCCTCACCTACGTCGACCCGCTGCAAGCCACCTATGAACAGTTCGCCGCGGACACGGGCGCAACGTTCAGCGAAATGCAGGACGAGGAAGGGCAGACCTTCGGCAGCGGTTCGGTCGTATACTATGCCGTTTCCGACGACGGGCAGTACCACGCCTTCCTCGCCTCGGGCGGCGGAGGGTACGGCGGCAACGTGCAGATGTATGTGTATATCAAGGATTCCGCCATCGAAAAAATCGTCATCGGCGAAAACAGCGAAACCTTTTTGGATCGGCTGGACGAGGCAAATTTTTACGATAACTTTATCGGACAGAATGTCGCCGAACTTGATGTTATGAGCGTCGACGCGGTGTCGGGTGCGACGCGCAGTTCGACTGCCGTCAAAAACGGCGTGAACGCCGTCGTGCAGTACTACAACGCAAACGTCGCTGCGGGAGGGGAGAACAATGGATAAACGGAAAATAAAAGAGACCGTTCTCGGCGGGCTCATCAAAAACAACCCCACCTTCGTGCTGGTCTTGGGCACCTGCCCGACCATCGCCATGACGACGACCCTCTTTCAGGCGTTCGCTATGGGGTTGGCAACGACCTTCGTGCTCATCTTCTCCAACCTCTTTGTCAGCCTGCTGCGCAATATCATTCCCGACAAGGTGCGCATTCCGTGCTACATCGTCATCATTTCCACCTTCGTCATAATCGTGCAGATGGTCATGCGCCGCTTCCTGCCCGATCTGTACTCGACCATGCAGGCGTTCATCGCCCTCATCGTCGTCAACTGCATCATTCTGGCGCGCGCAGAGAGCTTCGCCTCCTGCAACCGCCCGCTGTATTCCATGCTCGACGGCGTTTCGATGGGATTGGGATTTACGGGCGCGCTCTGCCTCATCGGCATCGTGCGCGAATTTCTGGCGGGCGGCTCGTTCGCCGGTTTTGCCATCCCCGGCTTCCCCGCGATGAGCGGCGCGGGCGCGAGCGCCTTCGGATTCATCGTGTTCGGCTGCATGATGGCGCTGTTTAACTTCGTCATCCAGAAGATCGGCGAGCGCAAAGAGAAAATGGAAAAGGCGTCGCTGCCCCTGTCCGACGGCACGGTGCATACGACTGCAGAGGAGGCGGCAAAATGACGGTATCTCTCATTTCCGTGATGTTCACGGCGGTCATCTCGCAGAACATAGTCCTGTCGCAGTACCAGGGCATCTGCCCGTTTCTGGGCGTATCGAAAAAGATGTCGAGCGCGGCGGGCATGGGCTTTGCGGTCATCTTCGTCATGGCGATCGCTTCGCTGTTCTGCTGGCCCATCTACAATTACATTTTACTGCCGCTCGGTATCGAATATTTGTATACGATGGCATTTATTCTGGTCATCGCCAGCCTCGTGCAGCTTTTGGAAATGGTTTTGAAGCGCTTCTCGCCCACGCTGTACAGCGCATTGGGCGTATATCTCCCGCTCATCACCACCAACTGCGCCATCCTCGGCACGGCGAACAGCGCCATCGTGTTCAATTCGTATAACTTCGTCTACACCTTCGCCGCGTCCGTCGCAACGGGCGTCGGGTTCCTGCTCGCCATCGTTCTGCTTGCGGGCGTGCGGCTGAAAACGGACAAGGCGGATATCCCTAAATGTTTCAAGGGATTTCCCATCACGCTGGTCGCCGCGGCGATCATGGCGATGGCGTTTGCGGGATTTTCCGGCATTTTGGCATAACGGGGGCAGCGTATGGAAGAATTTATTCAGGTATTGATCGCGGGCGGAATCATGCTCGCCATCGCGCTCGTGTTCGGCGCGATCCTCGTCGTGTGTTCCCATTTTTTAGCGGTGCGCAAGGACGAACGCATCGAGCAGGTGGAAAAACTGCTCGCCAACTCCAATTGCGGCGGCTGCGGTAAGGCGGGCTGCGCGCAGTTCGCGGAAGCGCTGGTAAAAGGAGAAGTCAGACTCTCCGACTGCCGCGCGACGCCCGCGGCGAACAAGGAGCAGATCGCCAAAATTCTGGGCGGCGGCGAAGTCGGCGAGGAAACGGTCGCAGTCGTCCATTGCAACGGCGGCAACGCCTGCTACGACAAGTACGACTATCAGGGGTACGGCAATTGCGCCTCCTGCGAACTCATCGCGGGCGGCGTCAAGGCTTGCCCCGTCGGGTGCATCGGCAAAAAGACGTGTGTCGACGTCTGCCCGCACCACGCCATTTCGGTAGAGGACGGCGGCTATGCGGTCGTCGACAAGGAAAAATGTATCTCCTGCGGCGTCTGCATCTCCGACTGCCCCAAGCACATCATCGGGCGCATCCCGAAAAATGCGAAGGTATATATCGCCTGTTCCAACCACGGCAAGGGCAAAGACGTTATGGAACTGTGCAAGCGCGGCTGCATCGGCTGCGGCATCTGCGCGAAAAACTGCCCCGCCGGCGCCATTGAGATGCAGGACGGGCTGCCGAAAATCGATTATTCCAAGTGCATCGGCTGCCTGAAATGCGTTGAAAAGTGCCCGCGCAAATGTATAAAGGAGCATTGAGTAATGCGTTGGAAACGAATAATTTTTGATTTCGACGGCACGCTGTTCGACACGGGCGACGGGATCGTGCACGGCGTCCGCCTCGCGCTGGAACGGTACGGTTTTCCCGCGGGGAGCGACAAGGAATTGCATAAATATATCGGCCCGCCGCTCATTCCCGCATTTATGCAGTTTTGCGGGATGACGGAGGAACAGGCCCGCGCGGTAAAGGAAGTTTACCGCGCCTATTATACGGAAAAGGGCGTGTTCGAATGCAAGCCGATCGAGGGGGCGGAAAAGTGCCTGCAAACGCTGCGCGCGGCGGGATGCACGCTCGCGATCGCCACGTGCAAACCCCTTCATTTTGCGCGGCAGATTTTGGAGCGGTACGGCTTTGTAAAATATTTTTCCGCGATCTGCGGCGCGGAGTCTGACGCGCATGCCGAAAAGGCGGAAATTTTGAGCGAAGCGCTTTCCGAGATCGGTTTTCCGGACGGGGAAAGCTGCGTGATGATCGGGGACCGCAAGTACGATATCTTGGGCGCGAAGACGTGCGGCATACCGTGCATTGCGCTCGATACGGGTTTTGCCGAAGAAGGAGAATATCAAAAAGCGGGCGCGCTTTGCATCGTAAAAAATTACGAGGAACTGACAAAATTGCTGTTCTCGGAAAATTAAAAGTTTTTTGCGTCGGAACATTTCGCTGCGGTGCGGCGCGGACGGGTACTGCGGCAGCGGGTTGTGCAATTTGCACAACCCTTTTTTCTCGCTGCGGGGCGGGCGAAAAGGAACGAAAATTGCACTTTTGTGTATAAATTTATAAAAAAAGTTAATAATTATCAAAAACAATGTTCTGAACCGACAATTTGAGTTTTTTTTGTTAAATTTTGAAAAATTTTGCACAATTTTTTGAAAAAAGTATGTACAAAAACCGACTTCAATGGTATAATAGATTCGGTTTAGTTTTAGTTCCGATTTTATAATAGAGTAAAAAGGGTCTATTGAGAGAATCGAAGAACGAGTTATTATCTTGACAGCAGAGGTGGCAATGTGGAAAAATTAGGCATCATCGATTTAGGATCCAATTCGGCAAGGCTGGTCATCGTCGAACTGTTCGGCGAGGGCCATTTTATGGTTGTCGACGAACTGAAGGAGAGCGTCCGCCTGGGGCAGGACATGGAAAGGGATGGGTTTTTAAAGCCGCAGCGGGTAGCGGAAACCATCCGCACGTTAAAAATGTTCAAAAAGCTCGCCGACGCGAGCAAGGTAGACCGCATCATCGCCGTCGCGACTGCGGCAGTCCGCCGCGCGAAGAACCAGCGCAGCTTCCTGGACGAGATCCAGGCGACCTGCGGCATCAAGGTGCGCGTTTTGGGCGAAGAGGAGGAGGCGACGCTCGTCTACCGCGGCGTAATCAACTCCATGGATATTCCCAAGGGCATCATTCTGGAGATCGGCGGCGGCAGCACGAAGATCGTGTATTATAACCGCCGCAATATGCTCAATTTCGTAACGCTCCCGTTCGGCGCGGTCACGCTGACCGATTTGTTCAAGGACGACGGGCTTTCCCCGCAGGAGCAGGCGGAAAAGGTGGAGGAGTTCTTCACCGAACAGCTTTCGGGCATCGAGTGGCTCAAGGAAGTCGACCCGGACGTGCAGATGATCGGCGTGGGCGGTTCCTTCCGCAATATCTTTAAGATCAGCAAGCTCGTGCGCAAGTATCCGCTGGATACGGTGCATAATTATGTGCTTCCCGTCGAAGATTTCGAAAGCATTTACAACACCATCAAAGTTCTCGACCTCGACAAAAAGAAGAAGATCAAGGGGCTTTCCGCCGGTCGTGCGGATATTCTCCCTGCGGCGCTCGCCGTCGTAAAGTCTTTCACGAAATATATGAATTTTTCGCAGTTCACGATCGGCGGTTCGGGGCTGCGCGAGGGCATCATGTTCAACCAGGCGATGCCGATCACGCTGGAAAAGCCGATCTCGGATATCCTCGGCTACAGCCTGAACACCCTCGTCAAATATTACGAATGCAACGAAAAGCACGTCGAGCAGGTGGTCAACCTGTCGGTGCAGCTGTTCAAACAGCTCCGCGTCCTGCATAAGTTCCCGCGCCAGTACCTGAAAATTCTGAAAGTCGCGGCGACGCTGCACGACTGCGGCAACCGCATCAAATTCTACAATCATCAGAAGCACAGCTGTTATATGATCCTCAATTCGACGCTGTACGGCATCACGCATCGCGAGATCGTGCTTGCGGCGTTCGTCGCCGGCTGCCACAAGAAGGAGGACATTTCGGCGGCAGATTGGGTCAAATACAAAGACATCGTTCTGGAGGAAGATCTCGACGCGGTGCGCAAGCTGGGCGTCATGCTCCGCATTGCGGAGAGTCTCGACCGCAGCTGCTCGGGTACCGTAAAGGGCATCAACTGCGATGTGCTCGGCGACTCCGTCATTATGAAGACGGAGGTGGAAGGGGACGCTTCTCTGGAGATCCGAGACGCGCTCACGGCAAACGCGGAGTTCCGCAAGTCCTTCCGCAAGAACCTGGAAATCCTGTAAAAATACGAAATTTCAGCCGCAAATTCGTTTGCGGCTGTATTCGATTGCGCTGTAAACGGTATCGCATATGAAATTGATTCTGGCGAGCGCATCGCCTCGCCGCAGGGAAATTCTGCGCGGGTTGGGCGCGGCTTTCGAGGCTGTTCCGTCCGCCTGCGACGAGCGGGCGGACTTCTCTCTCCCGCCGCGGGAGATCGTGCTGTCCCTCGCGCGGCAGAAGGCGGAGGAGGTTTTTTCCCGCTTTCCCGGCGCGGCGGTGCTGGGCGCGGATACGATCGTGTATTTCTGCGGCAAAGTTCTCGGCAAACCGAAGGACGCGGAGGACGCGAAGCGGACTCTCCGCATGCTTTCGGGCAGAACGCATTCCGTATTCACGGGGTACTGCATTTTGTGCGGCGGCGGCAGAGCGGAGGGCGCCTGCGAAACGGAAGTGGAATTCAACGAGCTTTCCGAAGCGTTTATTGAAGAATATGTTGCGGGCGGTTCGCCGATGGACAAGGCGGGCAGTTACGGCATACAGGACGATGCGCGGCTGGTAAAGGCGTATCGCGGCAGTTATACGAACATCGTCGGTCTTCCCGAAGAGGCGATCGGCGCGGAACTGAAAAAACTCGGTATTGTACAATGATTAAGTTAGCGATCGATTTAGGTTCATCCGTAACGAAAATATTCAGGATCGGCAGCGGCGTCGTGCTGGCGGAACCGTCGTGCGTGGCGGTCGCCTCGGGTACCGCCAACATAAAGGCGATCGGGGAGGAGGCAAAACTTCTGATCGGCAAAACGGCGGAATATACGACCATCGTGTTCCCCGTATTCGAAGCGGATATTGTTGACGAAGGCATGGCGGCGGTCATGCTCGGCTATTTTTTGAATAAAGTCGGCGTAACGCCCAAACTCGCGCGGCGGGCGGAGGCAGTGTTTGCCGTTCCCTGCGGCGCGCAGGACGCGCTTCTGGAAAAGTATTACCGCCTGGGCGAGGCGTGCCATATCGGAACGGTGCATTTCGTCGAAGTGCCGTTTCTCTCGGCTCTGGGGCAAAATATGATGCTGTCCGAAACAAATCCTGTGTTCGTCGTCGACATCGGCGGCGGCAATACGAATATCGCGGCATTTTCTCTGGACGGGATCATCGCGGGCATCGGACTGAATATCGGCGGCGGCAATATCGACAGCGGAATCATCGATTGCATCGCCGAAAAATTCAACCTGAAGATCGGTCTGCAAACGAGCGAAAAACTGAAAATGACGGTGGGCAGCCTATATACGTCGGATAATGAGCGCTTCGTGGTCAACGGGCGGGATATATCCACCGGTCGCCCGCGCTCGGTGGCGGTTTCTTCGCCGGATATTTACGAGTGCGTGAAAGTCTTTGCCGATAAGGTCATAGAATATACGAGCATGGTTTTGGCAAAACTTCCCGCGGAAGTATCCGCGTCCGTCTGGCGCGGGGGCATCTTCCTTTCGGGCGGCGGCGGAAAACTGATCGGGTTGGACGATTATATGTCCCGCGCCCTTCAGATGGATGTAACGCTTGCCGACGAGCCGCAGATGGCGGTCATCCTCGGCGGAGGGCGGACTGTCGGCAACGACGATATTTTGGAAACGGTACGGATCGGTTACTGAGCTTTCTCCGGCAGGAAAACCCCGGCGTTTTCCGCCGCGGAAGAAAGTCTCAAAATAATAGTTTCAATGTACAATATTATATTGAAAAGGAGGTGCCGCCCGTATTATAATTGATTTACGGACAGCGTAGTCGCTGTTTTGTGTGGGAGTATGTGACATCGGCGATACGTTGCGCGGGCAGAAATTCCGCGCGGCGCTGCCATTGTGAAAAAACGCTTTCAGCAAGATTCATGGAGGGAGGAGAGAGATGAAAGAGTTTTGTATCTATTGCGGTGCGGAATTGCGCGAAGGCGCGCGCTTCTGTGCCAAGTGCGGAAAACCTGTAGCGCAGCCTGCTGCCGCGCAAACGCAGCAACCGATGACACCGCCGGTGCAGCAACCGATGACACCGCCGGTGCAGCAGCCGACGGCGCCGCAGGCGCAGCGTCCGGCAGCGGTAAGGGAAAAGGGAGCCACGCTCGAAAAAATGCGTTCCGTTACGGAGCGGTTTATTATACGCGGCATAACCTTGCTGACTTGTCTGATCGTATTTATCTGCGGGTTCTTCATCAATATCGGATTTATGCCGATGGAGCAGGTGCAGTCGAAAGTAACCCTCGATATATCGACCGGTACGGCGGATTTGCAGGGCATGATGTCCACAGTGTCGTTCGACCAGAATATATTCAACGTATTCGGCGCGCTCACCGTTCCTTTGGGCGGCAATGCGGAAGAGGAACAGGCGATTGTCGATGCGCTTACGGCGCGTGTGACGGACGTGGTCAAAAAATACGAATCGGAGATAACGCGCCTCTCGGCGCAGGTCGAGGCAGGTAACAGCCGCGCCGCCGAACAGCTCGTGGATCTGATAGAACGCATCGTCCGCGACGCCGCGAGATCGGTCGGCGGCATCAACCTGATCAAACTGGATCGGCTGGAAGCGGAACAGGCTTTCCTCAATACAAGTCAGACAGAAGGAACAACGCTGTTTGAAAATGCCGCAAAGCAGGCAAACGATTCGATTGCCCGCACGGCGATCATGGCGGGTTATCCCGTGGGCGTGATTTATTTGCAGGTCGTTTCGCTCGTTGCGCTGATTACGACGGCGATCGGAATGTTCGCCAGTTCCAAAAAATTCTCGGGCAGTAAGTTCTTCACCTTGTATCTGGCGGGGTTTGTGTTCCTGTTCCTGATCGCCCAATTTACGGCAACGTCGGTCGGCGGCACGGGTATATTCTGTTTCGTGTTCGCGTCGGTCATGCTTCTGCTTTACATGGCAGGGAAGATATTCACAATGCGCGGCATGACTGCGGAAAAAATCATATCTGTTTCCGCGGGCGGTCTGGCAACGGTGTTGTCTTTCTCCGCGCTGTGTATCCTGTTCGGCGCATCGTTTGAGTTCGGGGGATTGGTCGATAAAGTCGGTTCGGTATTCGGGCTGCATGCTTTCGACGGCACTTCCCTCGTCGAAGGGGAGGGCAGCTTGATCACGGTAACGAATTTTGGGACGCATGCCGGGAACCTCTTTGGGATATACGCGAAGCGAATCGAGGAAGTTGTCGAGAACGAACAGCTCGCCATCGATAAAGCGCCAGTCAATACGCTTACGGTCAATCAGATCGTCAAACTGCTCCTCGGTAAACCCAGGCCACTCCTCGCGGATCATCGCAATAGCTCGATCGCGCGACACCGAAAAATGAAGCGGCGTCTCAAGCATGCGATACCGCTCGGCACGAACGCAGGCAGCCAGCGAAGGCTCAGGGTTCTGCTCCAAAAGGCGATCGCAGGCGGCAACAGCCTGCGTCAAATACCCGGCATCCTTAAGACGAAGAATCTCAGGCGGTAGCCCAATATCGAGATGGCGAAAGTCATCGCAGCAAACATCAACAGAGCAACCAACAGGACCCTCGTCAATAACCTTCCCATCCGAAGGCAACACATTAACAACAGCCATACCAAACTCCAAGTCATTAGAACGCTTGAAGTCCATTGTAGCGAGATAAAAAGAAAGCCCCAACAAGGGAGCCATCAACACCGCCGAACGGTAGTCAAAAAAAGAATTCAGCCCAGTAACCCTGCGGCGTTAAACGAAGGAAGCCCCGTCCCCCGGAACTGTTTCCTTGGCGCGACTTCTGGCGAAGCCAGGTGAGCGCAAAGGAAACAGTGTAGGGAGACGGGGCTTCCGGCGGGAAGTTTAGCGACGCTTACGCCTTGTTGACGGAGCCAAACTCCTCCATGAGCTCCTTGGTGCGGGCAACGATGTTGTCGCGACCAGGCTTGAGGAGCTTGCGGGGGTCGAAGCCCTTGCCCTGCTGATCCTTGCCAGCCTCGATGTACTTGCGGGTGGCCTCAGCAAAGACCAGCTGGCACTCGGTGTTGATGTTGATCTTGGAAACGCCCAGGCTGATGGCCT
>ERZ1106952.509-NODE-509-length-17392-cov-4.063044_pt1 | contig 17392 bp, 19 predicted proteins | sample MGYA00403677_ERZ1106952 | MGnify/ENA primary metagenome ERZ1106952 (study PRJEB35170, sample SAMEA104062415) | human gut metagenome | biome: human gut; feature: human-associated habitat; material: faeces | place: Denmark | collected 2012-05-14 ...
GATAAATAGAAACTAAAACTAAATAGCCAGAAGAGATAAAAAGAGCGGATTTTAATAAAATCCGCTCTTTTTATATTTAAAATTATTTTTCTAAAACTAAGCTTTAGCACCTGATTTAGAAATAATTTCTTCTTCGATGTTCCTAGGAACTTGTTCGTAGTTATGGAATTCCATAGAGAATGTACCACGACCTTGAGTGTTAGATCTCAAGTCAGTAGCATAACCAAACATGTTAGCCAATGGAACAAGTGCTCTAACGATAACGTTACCAGTGTTACCTTGAGGTTCTTGACCTTCAACACGGCCACGTCTTCTTGAAATGTCACCGATAATTGTACCTGTGAATTCATCTGGAATTTCGATTTCAACTTTCATCATTGGTTCTAAGATGCAAGGTTGAGCTTTGCGGCAACCTTCCTTAATAGCCATAGAACCAGCGATTTTGAATGCCATTTCAGATGAATCGACTTCGTGATATGATCCATCGTAAAGTTCAACTTTAACGTCAATCATTGGATAACCAGCTAAGATACCGCCTTCAAGAGCTTCTTCCATACCTTTTCTTGCTGGTTCGATGTATTCTCTAGGAATTGCACCACCAACGATTTTGTTTTCGAATACAAATCCTGCATTTTCTTCTGCTGGAGAAATTCTAACTTTAACGTGACCATATTGACCTTTACCACCTGATTGACGGATGAATTTAGAATCTTGGTCAGCGTTTCCTCTGATTGTTTCACGGTAAGCAACTTGTGGTTTACCGATGTTAGCTTCAACTTTGAATTCTCTCATCATACGGTCAACGATGATGTCTAAGTGAAGTTCACCCATACCAGAGATGATTGTTTGGCCTGTTTCTTCATCAGATTTAACTCTGAATGATGGATCTTCTTCAGCAAGTTTTTGAAGAGCAATACCCATTTTGTCTTGGTCAGCTTTTGTTTTTGGCTCAATAGCAACTGAAATTACAGGTTCTGGGAATGTCATTCTTTCCAAGATAATTGGAGCTTTTTCATCACACAATGTATCACCTGTTGTTGTATCTTTCAAACCAACAGCTGCACAAATGTCACCAGCGTAAACTTCAGATTCTTCAATTCTTTGGTCAGCGTACATTCTAACTAATCTAGCGATACGTTCTTTTTTACCGTTTGTAGCATTTAGAACATATGAACCAGCAGTTATTTTACCTGAGTAAACTCTTAAGAATGTTAAACGACCAACGAATGGGTCTGTCATAACTTTGAATGCCAAAGCTGAGAATGGTTCGTCATCAGAAGAATGTCTTTCAGTTTTTGTTCCATCTTCTAATTCACCTTCGATAGCTTTTACATCTAGTGGAGATGGCATATAATCAACGATTGCGTTCAATAACAATTGAACACCTTTGTTTTTGAAAGCTGTACCACAAGTTACAGGAACGATTTTGTTGTTGCAAACAGCTTTTCTCAATACAGCTTTTAATTCGTCAACTGTAATTGAATCTGGATCTTCGAAGTATTTTTCCATCAAAGCATCATCTTCAGAAGCGATAGCTTCAACCATAGCATCGTGATATTCTTTAGCTTTTTCTAACATATCAGCTGGAATATCTTCTTCTTTAATATCTGTACCTAAGTCGTTAGTATAGATTTCAGCTTTCATTGTCATAAGGTCAATTAAGCCTGTAAATTTATCTTCAGAACCGATTGGTAATTGAATTGGAACAGCGTTAGCACCTAATCTAGTTTTGATTTGGTCAACAACTCTGTAAAAATCAGCACCAGTTCTATCCATTTTGTTTACAAATACCATACGAGGAACTTCGTATCTATTAGCTTGTCTCCAAACTGTTTCAGATTGTGATTGAACACCACCAACTGCACAGAATACAGCTACAACACCGTCTAATACACGTAAAGAACGTTCAACTTCGATTGTGAAGTCAACGTGTCCAGGGGTATCAATGATGTTGATTTGGTGACCTTTCCAAGAAGCTGTTACAGCAGCTGATTGGATTGTAATACCACGTTCTTTTTCTTGTTCCATAAAGTCTGTTACAGCAGCACCATCGTGAGTTTCACCGATTTTGTGAGTTTTACCAGTGTAGAACAAAATACGTTCTGTTGTAGTTGTTTTACCTGCATCGATGTGGGCTGCAATACCAATGTTTCTAATTTTTTCCAATGGAGTTAATCTTGCCATTTTTTCTTTTCCCTTTTTATTATATGTACATCGCTATTTTATATTTAGCCTCACTCTGATTATCCCATAAAAATATCAGATTTCAATTAAAATAGAAGTTTTATTAACTTTTTTTAGGCGATAAGTCAATAAGGTGATAAATTGATAAGTTGGTTTCGAGAGAATGGGAAATAGGGGAATAAGGAAATAAGTTCGTTACGCAATTAACAGGTCATTTTGAGCAAAGCCAGCTAGTTTTTCTAAATGTCGGCTTGTAAAGCCGACCTACATTGCTTCGCATTGTCACAAATAATCATAAAAAGTGACAAAGTAAAAAGGGTGGTTCAAATAAGAACGACACCCTTTTTATATCCTTACTATTCTTCGTCTTCAACGCCAAATTTATTAAACAGTTTTTTAGCCTAATTTAATCTTTGCGAATAATGTTTGCCATTTGGCAGTTATCTAGTAATTTTACGGTTTCTATTGCTTGTCCCAATGGAGTTTTTGCAGCTTTTACCCTCTTATATGCCTCAATTGCTGCATCTTTTGTTTCAAACGGAAATCTTAAACAAAATTTTTGTCCTTTACGTCTAAAATTTGCCAATGGAGAACCATCCCATATAGTTGTGATGTTCAACTCATTCGAACTAGGTTTTACAGGGTGAAATAATTTAACAAAAGCATCAGGACCTTGGGAGTAAATTTTAGGCTCAAAATTATCCGTCAATTCAAGGGTGCTACTTGTAATGTCTTTTAATTCTACCTGAGCTTTCCTTACCAAACTTAAATCTTCTGGGGATAGCACATGTAATCTATCTTGAATACGTGAATTAATTCTAAATGAACCAAAATTAGGCGATGTATAATTGTTTGAAATTTGCACTTACTTAATCCTTTTTAAATCTACTTGTAAATGTATAACGTTTCTAAATAAAAATTTTGCGTTATAAGTTTAAAATATTAAGAATTGTTAAATACCTACTGATAAGCCTGCACAAATGTTTATTGATTGACCTGTAATTCCTTTTGCTTCTTCAGATATTAAATATTTTACTAGTCCTGCAATTTCTTCTGGCTTAACAAATCTGCGTTGTGGGATACTTTCAAGAATTTCTTCTTCTGAAAATTCGCTATCTTCTATTGAAGATTTTCCTAATTCTGTATCGACCCACCCTGGGTTAATTGTGTTTACTGTAATTCCGAATTCTGCTAATTCTAAGCCTGTTGCTTTTGATAATCCAATAAGTCCAGCTTTAGTTGCAGAGTACATACTTGCGTAAGCTTCTCCCATTACTCCAGATATAGATCCAATATTTATCACTCGTCCAAATTTATTTTTTTTCATGTGTGGAATGGCACTGTGCATTAAATATATTGGGGCTTTAAGATTAATTGAGAGCATTTCGTTTAATTTTGATATCTCTGTATCTTCAATGCCACAATAGGTGTACTCCCCTGCGTTATTAACTAAGATGTCAATCTTTTTTTCTTGGATAAAATCACCAAGTTTAAGTAAATCTTCTTCTTTGGATAGGTCACAAACAAAATACATTTTATTTCCAAATTCTTTAAGTTTTTCCTCGTTTCTTGCTGTAACATAAACATTTCCATAGCTTTGAAGCGATTTTGCAATCGTTTTTCCTATTCCTCGTGATGCCCCTGTTACTAAAATATTCATTTTGTTTGCTCCTTTATAAAAATATGGCGTTAAAAAATCCCCGAATTGTCGGGGATTAAATTTCTATTGTTTGAATTGTTTTGCTATTTAACAATTCCAAAACCTAGTAAGAATGTGCAGAAAATAAATATTGCACAAATAATTCCTGTAAGTTTATTCAAACCTTTTTCAGCACTTTTTTGAGATGCGAAAACATGTGATGCTCCGCCAATTCCTCCGATGCCGTCACCTTTTGGAGAGTGAAGCAATACTAGAATTGTCAAAAGTACTGCTGCAATAGTTTCTATTGTCCATAATATATTTGCCATTATTTAGTTTTCTCCTTTTTGATAAAATGTGCTCTTTTTGAGTTTAATTCAATATTCTCAAAAGTGTATAGCCTTGCTGGTCGTTTTGAAGAGGATTTTGTATATTCTTCTAATTCAATCAAGCCATCTGTTGCAAGAGCTTTTTTTCTAAAATTACGTTTATCCAATTTCTTTTCCATAATAAGTTCGTAAGCTTTTTGCATTTCAGTAAGCGTAAATTTTTCTGGTAACAACTGATACGCAACAGGGCATAATTCAAGTCTTTCTCTTGTTCTTTTTAGAGAATATTGGATAATTTCTTTGTGGTCATAAGCAAGTGGTGGAAGATCACTAACTTTGTGCCAACCAAGTTCTGGGGTTGATACAATTTTGATGTCTTCAGATCTTACCAATGCAAAATATGCACAAGTAATTACACGAGCGTTAGGGTGTCTAAGAGGGTCTCCGAATGTATATAGTTGTTCAAGATAGATGTTATCTACATCAGTTTTTTCCTTCAATACTCTGAGTGCTGCTTCGTCAAGATTTTCTGATAACCTTACATAGCCCCCTGGAATAGCCCATCTCCCTTTAAATGGTTCAGTAGTTCTTTTTACTAGCAATACGTGAATTGCGTTGTTTTTAATTGTCAAAATAACTACGTCAACTGTGATTTCGTGTGTTTTAGTTTCGTTAAACATTCTTATAATAACCCTTCACCTTATATAAATATATAATAAACATACTCGATACAATTAATCAATTTGTAAAAACATTTAATATTTGTTAACAATTTAAGGTAATGTATGCAATTTATATATATAAAAATACTTTATATATGTACAGGGGATATAAGAGATATTATGACAAACGTTTATATGGCAGCATTACATAGTCGAATTGACCATATGGGTCCTCCACCATCAGCAATGGGTGGAAATCCATTCGGTGGTCCTTGCTGTCCTTCATTTTGTGGAATCTCTACTCCAAGAATTGGTATGGCTTTAGCTGGTTCATTTTATAATGCACCAATGATGGGCTTTGGTGGTTTTGGGTATTCTTCCTCAATGCCATCACTTTTTGCTATTGCTGCGGCAACAGCTATGACTTCTTCTGTTCTTGCTTCAAAATCTAATGTTGGAACATTTGGTTCTTTAACAATGCCTCAATTTGCTACTCCAACATTCCAATTCCAACCTATAAATTATACAATGCCAACATACTCTTTCCCTTCATTTGATTATTCATTACCATCAGAATATAAGTTCAATTTCTCTGGTTATACATCAACAAATCCATTCAAAACAACTGAAGAATCAAATTATAATACAAGTTCTTCTTCAAAAATTAAAACTGGATTGTTGAAAGGAAACTTGAAAGGTAAAGAAGCTGTAATTACTCAATTATGTGAAAAATATAATGTAGATGTTGCATTAGCTCTATCAATCATTGGCCAAGAATCAGGTTTTGGTACAAGCAATTTAGCTCAACATAACAACTTCATGGGTTATAGAGCTGCTGGAGATGCTGGTAAAAGCTCAAAAGGTTATGGCTATTTTTCAACCCCAGAAAAAGGATTAGAAGCAGGCATTAGAAATCTTTCAAAATACCCTAAAAAACATGCGGACAAAGGTGTTAAAAAAGCTGATATGAATAACATCGATGCAATTGCTAAAATCTATTGCGAAGGTTCTTCTTATTCTTCAGAAATTAAAAATATTTATAATAAAACAGTAAAAAGTTATTTGGCTTAAGGGTTAATATTTAATTACAAAAAGTACATATATTCTTGAAGTCTGGAATTGTTTCGTGTACTTTATCCATGTAACCAAATTTTTATAAGAAAGGGAAAAATGGATAAGGGATATATCGAAAACGGTTTTATCGTTGATTTAACCGCTGCAAAAAAGACTTCTGAAATTATTTATGAACTTTCACGAGTTTTGGATATGCCAGAATCAAAAGGAAAACATATCTGCTTGAAATTGGGTTCAGTTAATCTTTCAGAAGCTGAATTAACAAGTGTTAAAGCCCTTGTAGAGTTGATGGAATCACAGCTTGCATTTATTAGTACAAGTTCAACTGTAACGCTAGAATCTGCAACTGCATTGGGTATTAAAATATCAGAATTTACAAATGAAATTGAAGCTCCAGCTTTCGAAACAACAGAACCAACTCCAGAAGTTTCAAATGCTTTGGATAATATTTTTGGAGAGGATTCTTCTTCTAATAATAAAGAAGAATCTCCAGAAAAAGAATCTCCTCAAGTAGAAAAAACAGATGATGAGATTTCTCCAATTGTTCGTCACGATGAAGTAATTGCTGAAAAAGTTGAAGCTCAAGAAGTTAAAGAAGAGTCAGACGAAGAAATTACAGCGTTGAAAAATGCTCCAGAAGCTCTTCCAACTCTTTATTTGAGAAAAACAATTCGTTCAGGTCAAAGTATATCATCTGATGGTAATATTGTTATTATTGGAGATGTAAATCCTGGATCTGAAATTATTGCTAAAGGTGATATTACTGTTTGGGGTATTTTAGGCGGAATTGCTCATGCTGGTTCAGATGGTAATAATTACGCAAAAATCAGAGCTTTAAAACTTAACCCTGTTCAAATTAGAATTGGTGAAGTTTTTGCAAGAAGACCTGATACAATCAATTTGCCATATATTCAAAAATCTTGCGAATACATTCCAGAAGAAGCGTTCACATATAATGGCAGTATTGTAATAAGAAAAATACATGAAGAAAATTAAGGAGATATAAATGACTGGTAGAGTAATAGTAATTACATCCGGAAAAGGCGGTGTGGGTAAAACAACTACTAACGCTAATATCGGAACTGCTCTTGCAAAAGCTGGTAACAAAGTCGTGATGATTGATACTGACTTAGGTCTTAGAAATTTAGACTTGTTACTTGGTTTGGAGAACAGAATCGTTTATACAATTGTTGATGTTGTTGAAAAACGTTGTAAATTGAAACAAGCATTGGTTAAGGATAAGAAAAATCCTAATCTATGTTTATTAGCAGCGGCTCAAACTCGTGACAAGACTGCGGTTTCAGAAGAACAATTGAAAGAAATTTGCGAACAATTACAAAAAGATTATGATTTCATCTTAGTGGATTGCCCGGCTGGTATTGAACAAGGTTTTCAAAATGCTGTTGCTGGTGCGTCTGAAGCAATTGTTGTTACAACTCCAGAAATGTCTGCTGTTCGTGATGCGGATAGAATTATTGGTTTGTTGGAAGCTAGAGAAGAAATTGAATCTTATAAACTGCTTATCAATAGAGTTAGACCAAATCTTATCAAATCAAATGATATGATGAGTGTTGAAGATGTTGCAGAAATTCTTTCTGCTGATTTGATTGGTATTATTCCAGAAGATACAGGAATTATTACCTCTACAAATAAAGGTGAACCTATTGTTAATGATGAAAATTCACTAGCTGGTAGAGCTTACAGAAATGTTGCACATAGAATAATGGGCGAAGAAGTTCCATTCCTTAATCTTGAAGAAGAAACAAGTTTTATGACCAAGGTTAAGAAATTCTTCTCTCACCTTGTAGGTAAGGAGAAGTAAGATGAGTGAAAATTTATTAAAAGAAATTTGCAACAAAGTTTTGAGTCTATTCAAACAAACTGAAAAAGAAGAAGAAAATGCAAAAGATGTTGCTTGTAACAGATTACGTGTTGTTCTTATGCAAGATAGAACAAATCTTACGCCAGAATTGTTACAGCGTATGAGAAGAGAGCTTGTTGAACTTCTTTCAAAATATGTTGAAATGGATAAAGATGCTCTTGAATTGAACTTCGACCAAGAAGGTGATCAGATGGCATTGATGCTTTCTATTCCAGTTATTAGAGCAAAAGATGAAAAAGAAATTGAAGAAGCTCTTAAAGCTGAAGATGAAGCAGAAGAATCTGATGAAGATTTAGAATCAGAAGAAGATGACGATTCTGAGGAAGAAAAAGAAGAAGAAACTTCTTCTGAAGATGAAGAAAATGATTCTGAAGACAATCAAGAAAATTCTGACGAAGTAGAAATTTCAGAAGAAAAATCAGAAGAAATTAACAACGAAGAACAAGAACAAAATCAAGAATAGTTTTGATTTTAAAATATTTTGCAACAACCCACCGTCACATTATATCTAAGGCGGTGGGTTGTTGAATCTACTTCAAATAACTCATATTTTCGTAGTGCAAAACATGATAAGTGCAACCCCAACCACTACTATTTTTATTGCAAGTATAACCCGTTACTGGAGCACCTAAAGGATATAAGCCTTTATCTCTAAACCACGAAATGCAAAATAAATCACGACCAATTGTATTTGGAGGCTTTACTCCATTTATATCAACATAAAAATCAATTCTTTCATTATCAGTCCATTGCCCAAAACTCAAAGAAGATCCATTCATCAATACAACTCTATAGAGATTCCCTCCTCCATAACTACCTGCACCTCCACCATTCAGATACTTATATGATTTTGTATAAGTACAAGAAGTTCCAGTAGTTCCACAGTCTTGAACAACTTTTAGAGCAGGTAAAAGATTTTGAGCAATCAAAACAGAATCATCCGTGCTATAATTCCTCCCTGATAATTCCCAATCATCAGGAGTTCCAACATCCTCTTGAACACTACGAATTGCTTGTGACAAAATCGAGTAAGTTTGTTTTAATTTTGTCACCGTTTGCTTTTCTTGATACTTGGCAAGCAATGTTGGGATTGTCATTGCTGCAACAACACCAATAATTCCTAATGTTATCAACACTTCTGCCAATGTAAATGCACTTTTTTTATACATAAATTCTCCTTTTGGGTTAGGCGTTATACTGAATATATTCAGTATAATACCTAATATAATATATATAATAACAAAAAGCAATATACTAGAATGTATCTATGGATATGACCAATTATTTTAAAGAACTTGCAAAAAACATGAGAATAGAAAGAGCAAGACTAAATATTTCCCAACTCAAACTTGCAGAAATGGCAGATGTATCGCTAGATACAATCAATATGATAGAGCGAGGGGTTGGGAATCCAAAATTCTGCACAGTTATATCCATTGCAAAGGCACTTAATGTAGATTTGAACACACTGTTAAAATTATAGTAAAAAAGATTTGTTAAATTCTATCTGAAGTTAAAATTGAAAGGGCAAGTTTCAATGCTTCATCCGCAAATCGTTTTTTCATCTCTATTCGAGGTATCTCTGGAGATAATTTAATTTCTTTAATTGTCACAATACCTTTATATCGAGCAGAAATATAAACCAACCCCACAGGCTTTTCTTTTGTTCCTCCTGTTGGACCAGCTATTCCTGTTGTACATAATGCAATATCACAATTTGTAACTTCGTACAGCCCGTTTGCCATTGCCTCAGCACATTCTTCACTCACAGCACCATAATTATTCAAAATATTCCAACTAACTCCAAGAATTTTATGCTTAGCTTCATTCGCATAAGTTACAAAATTCAATTTTACATATTCTGAACTTCCAGAAACATCTGTTAACCGAGAGCTTAACAACCCTCCAGTGCAAGATTCCGCTGTTGCAATCGTTAAATTATTTTCAATTAAACATTTACCCAATTCTTCTTCTAATGTCACAACAACCTCCTATCCTGGATTTACACAGGCTGTAATTGCATCAATCAAACGCTTCACAGGGACAGTTTTAATTTTTTCGTGCTTAATATTTCTGTTTGCATAAGGAATAATCGCCTTCTTAAACCCTGATGCAGCTGCTTCATTTAAACGTTTTTCCAAATTTGAAACAGGATGAATTTCACCAGACAAGCCAATTTCACCAATAATAACTGTTTGCGGATCAACCACAACATCTCTAGCACAAGTTGCAATAGCCATAGCAATCCCTAAATCAGCACTAGGTTCATCAACATCAATCCCACCCATAACGTTGATATAAACATCTTGCTTAGACAGGTTTAACCCAACACGCTTTTCTAAAACCGCCAAAATCTGAAGAACCCTACTTGTATCAACACCATTCGCAACCCTGCGTGGAGTTGGATAAGGAGTAGAACCAACAAGAGCCTGAATTTCAACGAGCAAAGGTCTTGTTCCTTCATTTGTTACGACAATTGCACTCCCTGGAATAGCCTCTTGTGAACGTTCATTCAAAAATAATTCATTAGGATTTTTTACTTCCACAAGCCCTTTTGTTTGCATTTCAAAAATTCCGACCTCTGATGTATTTCCAAATCTATTTTTCATAGAACGCAACATTCTGTATGATTTATACTTGTCACCTTCAAAATAAATAACCGTATCAACCATATGTTCCAAAATTTTTGGACCTGCAATATTTCCATCTTTTGTAACGTGACCAATTATAATGATAGTAATATTTTGAGTTTTCGCAATTTGCATCAAGATATTACAACATTCACGAATTTGTGAAACACTACCAGCAGAACTCGTTATAGTTTGAGAATAAATAGCTTGAATACTATCAATAACGACTGTATCTGGTTTAATCTCTTCAATCTGTTGACGAATATTTTCCAAATTGGTTTGTGGATAAACATACAAACAATCAGAATTAACCCCTAAACGATTTGCACGAAGCTTTAATTGGCTTGCAGATTCTTCCGCAGATACATAGAGAATTTTTTCTCCATTCTTCGCAAGCTCGCCACTTGTTTGAAGAAGAATAGTTGACTTTCCAATCCCAGGATCACCAGCAATCAAAACTAATGAACCTTGAACAAGCCCGCCACCTAGAATCCTATCAAATTCAGAAATATTTGTACTAACTCGAACCTCTTCTCCAATATGAATATCATTTATCAAAGAAGGTTTTGTATCATTGACAATTCCTTGAGGAGAAGTATTTTGAGGTTTGAGAGAAGCTTGAACCTCCTCAACAAAACTTCCCCAACTTCCACATTCGGGGCATTTTCCTAAATAACCCGCAGTTTCATAACCGCATTCCTGACAAACCCATTTTGATTTAACTTTAGCCATAACGTAATTATAAGTCCATTACCATTACTGGTCAAGGAGAAGTTTTTAATTGATAAAAAACAATATAAATGGTACAATATTGTTCAGCTTTGCTCCATGATAAATCATTAAATTTAGTGGAGAAAAGATTTTTGAGCCTCAAGAAAAATGATGGAGAACATATGCCCAAACAGAAAATAGAACCAATAAATAAAATAATTAAAATCAGAAGTAAATTACAAGACAAATTTGCAAAAGATAAGACTAATATAAATACTCCCACTATCTATCATTATACGTCTCCTGAAGGAGTGTTAGGAATTTTGACTGATCATAAATTATGGTTGTCAGAAATTACTTACATGAATGATGAATCTGAAATAATATATACTTTTGATTTGTTAAAGAATACATTAACCCAAAATAGTGATAGAATATCTCAAGCTTTTAAAAGAGCAATTGAAAAAAAAATAAAAAATAGAACTCAATTGCCTCAAACTTTATTCGATTATATAAATAGAGAATCTATATTCGTAGCTTGTTTTTCTACTCAAAAAGATGAATTATCTCTATGGAATTATTATACTAAAACGGGGAATATGGCGGGTTATAACATTGGTTTCGATGTTAATAAGTTAGTCAAGAAAGTCCAGTCTAAACTGAAGGTTATGCATCATTTTACTTATGGAAGAACAATCTGCGATAAATGGAAACAAGAAGAATATCTTAAGGAAGCGATTAGGAAATATAATGAACTTTATCAAAATATAAAAGGAAAGGATAAAGAAAATGTTATAAACTCTTTTTGGGGGTTAATTCATATATATTCATTATTTTTTAAAAAAGAAGCTTTCAAAAATGAAAATGAATATCGTTTTGTTATTACAGAATATACAGATGTCTTGCAAAAAAATAGTAAAGCTTTTCAGATTAATCATAGAATACAAAATGGATTAATAATTCCATATATTGAACTTGATTTTGATAACGATTCTGTTTCGGAAATAACAATATCACCTATAATTAAACAAAATCATTATAAGGCTGGGATTGAAAGCCTACTACACCAAAAGGGATATAATCAAACGAAAGTCGGAATATCTGAAATTCCTTTGAGATTTTAGAGGGAATAGCATTTTTCTAAATTGGTAATAAAATTTTGTTTTCCTCTTGTATATGTTAGGATATTATTATGTCAATAATTGATATAAATTTAAATTTTGCGGATGATACTGAAAATTATTGGGATAATTTTTGGGAAAATAAAGCTGGATACGGTTCTAGTAATATCGACCCTGAGGCTAAAAATAAAAACTTACAAAAATATCATAAAATATTATGGAGTAAGCAATTACCAAATGGTGAATATATGGACTTGGAATTATGTCAAGATTCTTATGGTTCAAACATTTTGCGATGGAAAGATTTTATTTTTAGTAGTGATTCATTGATAAATGGTTTTCGATGGCCGAAAATGAAAGAATTGATAGCTGAATTAAAATCTGAACTTCCAAATTATCAACAATTTCAAGAAGAATACATTCGAAAATCTTATACAATTGGCGGAATGATTATATTCCCGAAACATAAAAATAGTATTAATCAGAGACGAGGTTGCTCTAAATTTATACAAGATAGAGTAGATTTAACAATAGAATGTATTCGCTTATATTATAAAGGGATAAACAATCCTCTAAATAATGCTTTAAAATATGATGAAAAGTTTTTCAATCTTTTTAACAACTTTAAAGGATATATAGATTATTTCTACCTTCAAGACATTGTTTCAGAGGATTATAAACATGTTAATATTTTTATAGGCTCAGGAAATCTTGAAGATTCTCCATTACCACAAAACACAAAGGAATGGTTTATTTGGCATGATAAAACTATTGATTTCATTCAAAAAAGGAATGATAGAATAGCTAAATTAATACAATGACTAAATTTAAATAAAAAAACTCTTTTCATTTAATCGATTTTTCCACATATAACAATGTTATCACTATTCAAATACATTTCTTACTTCATTAAAAGTCTTGATTGGTTGGGGGTTGATTGGTGGGAGTTGAATTATTTTATCCATATAAATAGTTGAGTACCAATGTCCAAATTTATAACCACAAGCGATTAACCGCCCGGAGTGATTATATCCCATTTTTTCATGAAACTGCATACTGCCAAAATCAGAATACTTATCCTTATCTTCGGGTTCAGTAATTATGGCAATTGTTTTGACAACACCTTGAGCTTTCAAAATTTCTTCCAACAAAGTGTAAAGCTTCTTTCCAACACCACATCTAAGATTATCTTTATTCAAATATATTGACATCTCCACATCCCAAGCGTAAGCCGCCCTTGGATGGAATTGACTAGCGTAGGCATATCCAACAATTTTATTATCCAATTCTGCAACAAGATAAGGATAAGTTTTTAGAGTCTTAGAAATTCGAGATTGAAACTCCTCCAAGGTCGGAACTTCATACTCAAAAGTCAAAGAAGAATTTTTTACATAATAGGCATAGATTCCAAGTAATTCTTTCGCATCTTCAACTCTTGCAACTCTTATATTTATTTTATCATCCATAATATAATCTTCCTTATATTGATTTATACAAGCCTTCTAAAAAAATTTAAGCCTTTAGAATTTTTACCAAGTCATCAACTTTTTCCTTCAAATCTTCATATGTCGAATTATTTTCAATGACATAATCCCAATCTTTGACATCATCCAGTCCGACCTCGGTTATATCATCTTCTCCGACCAAAACTCCACGAGCCATCCTGTTTTCTCTTGAAACTTCAATACGAATAGAAATCGCACCTGCCGATTTAAACACTTCGTATTCATGCGGAACTCGAACATCAGTAACCATAATATCGCCGTCTTGTTCCAAAATCTTTTTCATCCAATAATCTGCATCTTGAGAGCGTCCCCAATTGCCCAGCTTAATCAAATCTGCACGATATAGTGGCTTATTTTTCTCTATTTCTTCATAGGTAATATTTTTTTCTTTAGCATATGTCAATTTTATAATATCACCCAGCGAACAGCGTTTAAAAGATGGCATTTGAGATAACATAATTTTCGCAACTGTATCTTTACCAGAATACTGTTTCCCAGAAAAAATAATAATCCGCCTTGCCATACTAACTCCTACAATAAAAATTCATTAACTCATCATCGTTCAGCCCAACATAAAAATACTATCATAAAAACTGTGAAGTGATAATTATCATAATAGTAACACTTCACAGTTTATCATATCTAAACATCCTGAGTTCTGAATTGCATTTCGTATAGGTGCTTGTACTCTCCATTTTCTATTGCCATAAGCTCTTCGTGAGTACCAAGTTCAACAAGATTTCCTTCATTGATTACTGCAATTCTATTTGCATTCTTAATCGTAGATAATCTGTGTGCAATTACAAATACTGTCTTATTTTGCATCAAGTTATCCATCGCTTTTTGTACGATTGCTTCTGATTCATTATCCAAAGCAGATGTTGCCTCGTCCAAGATAACAATTGGAGCATTTCTAAGCATTGCTCTTGCAATCGCAACACGTTGTCTTTGACCACCAGATAGAGTCAAACCTCTTTCGCCAAGCTCTGTTTCCAATCCTTCTGGCAACTCTTGAATCATATCTTCCAAGTGAGCAGATTTTATTGCCGCCATCAATTCTTCAGTCGTTGCATCTGGATTTCCCATCATTATATTTTCTTTAATCGTTCCTGTGTATAAGAAATTATCTTGGAATACCATTGAAATATTATGACGCAAAGATTTAATCGTAAAATCTTTTATATCTTTCCCGTCAATAGTAATCGAACCAGATTTGATGTCATAAAATCTTGGTAATAAATTTACTAATGTTGATTTTCCACCACCTGAATTACCAACAATCGCAAGGGTTTCATTCTTTGGAATTGTTAAATTTATATCCTTTAATACTGGTTGATTTGGTACATATTCAAAATACACATCCTTAAATTGAATTTCTTTTTCAAAACCTTTCATTTCAACTGCGTTTTCTGAATCTTTAATCTTTGGTTCTAAATCAAACAATTCAAATACACGCCCCATCGCAACAAATATATTTTGAATCCCTGTTAAAGTATTACCCAAAGTTTTTACAGGTTTATATAAAAGTAACAATGAAGTTACGAATGAAGCAAATGCCCCAGCGGTCATATGACCAGTGTTAATAAGGTAAGTTCCGTATCCTAACACAATTGCAATACCGATTGATGCAATTAAATACATCATTGGAGACATCCAACCTGCACGTTTGTATAATGACATGTTGATATTAAATGATTTCCAAGTTTGGTCTTTAAAATACTCATTTTGTCTATCTTGCAAACCATAAGCGGCCATTACTTTATTACCAGAGTATGTTTCGTTGATATTTGTTGTAATTTTACCCCCAATAACCATATTCTTATTAGAAGCATCTTTTATACGACGTCTAATCAATGCAACTGGTAAAAACGCAATACACAAAACAACCACACCAACAAAAGCAAGTTTCCAAGAGCTATAAATCATTACAGCAATAAGACCTAATGCCCCGAATAAACTTGTAGTTATAGTCTTGATATTTTCGACAATCCCATTTGACGCTGTTGCTGGATCATTCATATATCTTTGAATAATTACACCTGAAGAATTCTCATCAAAAAATTGCGGGTGCATATGAATTAATCTATCAAATAAATCAAACTTAACGTCATTAGTGATTCTTTGAGAAGTCCAAGTTGACAAATACCCATTCAAATATCTAAGAACACCCTGAAATGCGGCAAATAAAATTACCCCAATAGGCAGAATAAATGCCATTTGTATAGGATTTATTGAAAAGCTGATTCCATGCCAATCAACTGCAAAACTTTTGCCCCCAATAACATAGTCCATATATGGTTTAAGAGCGAATGCAGTTACACCATCCAATAAACCTAATGGTATTGCAACCATAAAACCTAATATTATTCTAAATAAATATGGTTTTATATATGGAAAGATTCTTGATAATAACCAACTATATTTGAATGAATTTTTCGCTGTTGTCATTGCAAGTTTCATATTATTACTCCATTTCATTTTCTACCATACATTTTGCTAATAGATAATCTCTATATTCATTAATATCTAGAAATTGCTCTTTAGGTATTTCAAATAAATATGGTTTAAGGCCGAAAAAATAACTATTTTTTTTCATATTTTTATAACTTTGAATAAATATACCTCCATCTTGCATATAAAGAGGGGGTAAATCTCTTGCGGGAACATGTCGAGAAGCATATGGATTATAATTAAAAGCGACCCCATCTTTCCACAAATGTTCTTTTAATTCAACAACAGATAGTAACGAATCATATTTAGGTAAATTATTAAAATATGTTTCAATAGCCATATCATAAGTTTTAGGACTTAATAAGGGATTTGTACAGTGTGCCCATACAACAACATCTGTTTTAATTAAATCCATCATGTTTTTTATCATTTCATTAGCGGATGCAAGTTCTTCATTGCAAAAATAATCATTTCTTCGAACAACTTCGGCACCAGCTGATTTCGCTCTTTCAAGCATTTCATCACAATCCGAGCCAAACACTATTCGGTCTATATTTTTACATTGTTTAAGTTGACGGATTTTTCTTTCAATTAAACTTTCATTATTTAGTTTTAGTAATGATTTTGATGGAATTCTCTTTGAGCCTTTTCTTGCTACAATTATTGCAGTAACTTCGTCTTTGTACATATTAATCCTTTCACGTTAATATTCTTAAAATAATTTCTTTTTCTTTATTAAAATCATGAGGTTCTCTACTGTTATTTCTATTAAGATTATAGAAATCATTTGGATTTCGTTCATTTATAGTTTTATCCTTAAATGAAAAGCCATAACAGTCATTTTTTGAAAAATTTGAATTTATTTGTTTAACCCACCACAAATACTGTAATCCCGTAGTTGGAGTATTAATATTAAGGTCTTTTTTACAAACATCTTTTTGATGAAAATAACAAATTCTATTTCCTTTTTTTATATATTTATATAAATCAATAATATTTTTGTTGCCAAAGCGTACAAAATAAATATCTTCAACTTGACACAACAACTCAAAGTTAGTATTTGGAAATGGTACTCCAAGCCATCTTGCAATTACAGTGCATTTTTTCCCATAATCATTTATTGTGTTAGCCGCTGGCACATAACCATTAAAACGTAAGACTACATCATAAGAGTCAATCTTTGTACCATTAGCACTACCTATCT
>ERZ1106952.513-NODE-513-length-17236-cov-5.040335_pt1 | contig 17236 bp, 13 predicted proteins | sample MGYA00403677_ERZ1106952 | MGnify/ENA primary metagenome ERZ1106952 (study PRJEB35170, sample SAMEA104062415) | human gut metagenome | biome: human gut; feature: human-associated habitat; material: faeces | place: Denmark | collected 2012-05-14 ...
ATAATGCACCTCCGATTTGTATCCGTAGATAAAAAAATCCGTGCGATTTCGGTTGCCTTAAATAGGCTCGTTCTTCGCACGGATTTTAATCCGGATTATTTAATTTTTAGCCGATTTTATCTAAAAAATCGTACTACAATAAAACCCACGCCGAAATCTCTCTTTTTTAACGATTTCAACGCCCGTCGCGGAATTGCTACACCTGACTTCAATTCTATGGTAAACGACGGTAATTATCCTTTCCGAGTCCACAAAGGGGAACAGAGAAATCGGGCAACATCTTCACGCCCGACAACGCCTTTTCTTACGGCGCAATGCTTGACCTTATATCAAACCTATTATAGTATAACATACGAACATTTGTTCGTCAAGTGTTTTTGCTTATTTTTCTTAAATATGCTTTTATTACTAAATCGACAATAATTTTAACATATGGCACAAAAGGGACAATATAAGAGACATTTTGTCTTGACATTTGTCCCTGATTTTGATATACTATTGTTGAAATCATAGAGTGGAGGTTTGAGATGATAAATTTCGGACACGAAACGGAAGAGCTTGAATTTAAGAAAAGCACAAGTGAAATGCACGATGCAATGAAAGACATTGTTGCAATACTAAATAAGCACGAAAAAGGTGTTTTATATTTCGGTGTTGCTCCAAATGGTGACGTAAAAGGCTTGCAGGTTGTTGAATCGACTTTGCGCGATGTTTCGAGAGTGATTTTTGAAAGTATAAAACCGCAAATTTATCCTCAAATTCAAAAAGTCACGATTGACGGGTGTGATATAATCGAAGTGAAATTCAGCGGGCGAAATAAACCATATTCGGCTTACGGGAAGTATTATATCAGAGTTGCCGACGAAAGTCGCGAATTGACTCCTGCCGAGCTTAAAGAAATGATGGTTGCAAGCGAGTATTCAGAGCGCTGGGAACAATTTGAAACTCCTTACACGATTAAGGATATCGACGAGTCGGCTATGAAAGATTTTTATAACCGAGCCATCGCTTGCGGAAGATTGCCCGACGACGGATACGACGCAGAAAAGTTGCTTAATAAACTCGGTTTATTAAAAAACGGCAATTTGAATAATGCGGGATACGTTCTTTTTGGAAATAACGGTCCTGTTACACTTAAAATGGCTGTATTTGCGAGTGATGAAAAGTTGACTTTTTTGGATATAAACCGAACCGAAGATAATATTTTCAGATTAGTTGATACAGCACTTACCTATATCAAAAAGAATATTCGCTGGCGCGCAGAAATCGGAAACGTTACGAGAGAAGAGATACCCGAAATACCGCTCAAAGCATTGCGCGAAATTGTAATAAACAGTTTTGCGCACGCAGAGTACGGAACGGGTTCTCAACACGAAATTGATATTCATCCCGGTAAAGTTGTAATATATAACCCCGGAACGTTTCCTTCTGAATTTTCTCCCGAAGATTTTGCGACGAAAAACCTATCTTCGATTATACGAAACGAGTTAATTGCAAAAGTGCTGTATCTTTGCCACGATATTGAATCTTTCGGCAGTGGATTCAAACGTGTCTATACTCTTTGTAACGCTGAAAACGTTTCTTGTTCTTATGAGAAAACCCCGATAGGCTTCTCGTTTATCTTTTTGAGAAATGACCCTAATGCGCTGAAAAATGTCCCTGAACCGAACCAAACTGTCCCTGTTGTTTTGTCCAAAACGGAAAAAGCGGTTTATAAACTTTTGAAGTTGCAACCCAATTTGACGAGAGAAGAACTCTCAATGGAAATTTCTAAAACCGTTAAAACGGTTCAGCGCGCTCTTGACGGATTGAAAGAAAAAGGGCTTATTGCTCGCGTTGGCAATACCCGTACGGGCTATTGGGAAATTTTACAACAATAAGAAAAAGGAGTTTACTATGGCTTCAGGCATAAAAAAATCTAAGGCACCAAAAAAAGAAAAAGAAGTTACGCTGGAACAGGTATTATGGAATTGTCGGGTTGCTCTGCGTGGCTTTGGTAGTTTTGAAAAGAATAGGGATTCCGTTATCGGCTTGGCATTTCTTAAATTTGCCGGGGATAAGTTTGAAAAACGTCGTAAAGAAATAATTGCAGAATACGGAGATATTCCCGTATTTTTGGAAAAACCTGCATTTTATAATTCACAAAATGTTTACTATCTGCCTGAACATTGCAGATGGTCTTTTATCGTAAAAAATGCCGGAGATAACGATATTGCGGTTAAACTTGATACGGCAATGAAAGATATCGAGGATGCGAATCCTCCGCTTAAAGGCACTCTCCCGCAAAATAACTACGCTTCTTTGGGTGCGGATAAGAACGCAATAAAATCGTTGATTGACGAAATAAACAAGTTGGACGAAAGTCGTTTCCACGAAGAAGACTTGATAGGGCGTGTTTACGAATACTTTTTGCAAAACTTCGCGGCGTCGGCATCAAAGGAAGATGGCGAATTTTACACGCCCGCGTGCTGCGTAAAATTGATTTCGGAACTTATTGAACCCTATGACGGGATCGTTTACGACCCTTGTTGTGGTTCCGGAGGAATGTTTGTTCAATCAATGAAATTCGTTGACCAGCATAAAGGCAATCGCAAAAAAGTGTCCGTTGTCGGGCAAGAATCTAATCCCGATACCTGGCGTCTTGCAAAAATGAACTTGGCTATTCGCGGAATCTCGTGCGACTTGGGCGAAAAGAATGCTTCGACGTTCACCGACGACCAACATAAGGACACTATCGTTCAATACATAATGGCAAATCCGCCGTTTAACCTTAAAAATTGGCGTGGAGAAGATGAGCTTGTAAACGATCCTCGTTTCAAACCATATAAACCGGCAATGCCGCCCGTTGCAAACGCAAACTATGCATGGATTTTGCATATGCTTTCTAAACTTGACGTTGAAAGAGGTATAGCAGGATTTCTGCTTGCTAACGGAGCATTGAATGCCGGTTCCGGCGGCGATGATGAGGATGACGCAGGTGGAGCGGCTCAATATCAAATTCGTAAAAAATTACTCGAAAACGACAAAATCGAAGCGATTATCGTTTTGCCGAGAGATATGTTCTACACTACGGATATTTCCGTTACGCTGTGGATAATGAACAATAACAAAAAAGCTCGTATGCTCAACGGCAGACAGCTTCGCGACAGGACGGGTGAAGTCCTTTTTGTAGACCTTCGCCGTTGGGATGAAAATACGGAAGAATACGTTATCGACAAGGGTAAAAAGAAAAAGAAAACCGTGCTTACGGACAGCCAGATTGCGGCAGTTAAAAAGATATACAACGATTGGCAATCGGTTGAAACGGTTGATTCTTCAACGTACGCCGTACCTGAGTTGTATCGTTCGGTGAAAATAGACGAAATCGGTAAAAAGAATTACTGCCTTGCTCCGAGTAAATATATTGAATTTATCGACCACGATTTGGATATAGATTTTAATTCCGAAATGGCGCGTATTCAATCGGAAATGAGAAATTTGATGGAGCAAGAACAACAATCGCAAAAAATGCTTGTTGATGCTTTTGAGGGAATAGGCTATGGCATTAAAAAAAGTTAAGTTAGGCGATTTGATAAATGTTGTTGATGAACGTAACAACATTGGGAGTAGGGATTTTTATGGTATAAACATAAATAAAGAATTTATGCCTACAGTTGCCGATACGACAGGTCTTGATGAAACGAAATATAAGGTTGTGCGTAAAAATCGTTTTGTATATAGCGGAATGCAAACTGGTAGGGATGAATGCATTAGGATAAGTATGTATTTGCAAGATAAGCCTATTATTGTTTCGCCTGCTTACACAACATTTGAAGTCACAGCACAAGATATTGTGTTACCGGAATACTTTTTTATGTTGTTTTTATCCAAAGAAAAAGATCGGTTGGGTTGGTTTTATAGCGATAGTAGTATTCGTTCAAATTTGGATTGGGATAGATTTTGTGAAATGGAATTGTCTCTCCCGCCGATAGACGTGCAAAAAAAGTATGTGGATATTTACCTCGCAATGCTTGCAAATCAACGTGCATACGAGCAAGGTCTCGACGATTTAAAACTCGTCTGCGATGCTTATATAGAAGATTTGCGTCGTAAAATACCCAGCGAAGAAATTGGGAAGTATATTAAAAAATGTGTTGAAAAAAATATCAATGGAGAGATAACCTTAGAACAGGGTATAAATATTGAAAAAAAATTTATTACTCCTCAACGGACAAATTCAAATTTTTATGGCAGGCAAATTGTTAGATGTGGGCAAATAGCATACTGTACACAGCTAAATAATGAGAATGTTGCGATTGCTTTACGAGGGGGACCAGATTGTATTGTATCGTCAGTGTATGACGTTATAGATGTTTTAGATACAGGTATATTGTTACCAGAGTATCTTATGATTTGGCTAACACGTAAAGAGTTTGGTAGATATGTTTATTGGGCATCACAAGGCACTTCATATGAGTTTTTGAGTTTTGAAAATTTATCAAACTATAAAATTCCTATTCCGCCAATTGAAGTCCAGAAGTCTATTGCAGAATTATATAAGGTGTATAATCAGCGTAAGGAAATAAACGAAAAGCTAAAAGCCCAAATCAAAGACACCTGTCCGATATTGATAAAAGGCTCTTTACAAAGTGCAACTGATTAAATAATGAAGTGTAATTAAGTAAGATAAACTTAACGCGAGAGGGGATTATGACGACTAATGAGTACAATAGTTATATAAAAAACTATTTAGAAAACGACAAAACTCAAAGTGCAATAATGCTTACTGCACCATGGGGAACAGGAAAAAGTTATTATATCAGAAATGATTTAAGTAGTTTTTTAGAAGAAAATAAATTGAGCTACGCTATAGTTTCGGCTTACGGGCTTTCGTCTATTGCGGATATTAACAAAGAATTGTTTTTGGAAATAAAGTTCCAAAAAACAAAAAAACAATGCAAATGGCTTGCTACGTTTGGGAAAACGATAGCCACAGGTGCCGTGGGAATTGGAAAGACTTTGTTAAAAAATATCGCTCACATAGATATAGATTTTGATTTGTCAGAGCCGAATTACAAAAAACTGTATGACTTGGTTAATCTTAAAGACAAATTGATAATTTTTGAAGACATAGAGAGATCAAGCGTAGATATAATTGAATTTTTAGGATATGTCAATAGTCTTGTCGAGCAAGATGGCGTGAAAGTACTATTGGTCGCAAACGAGCAGGAATTTTTGAAAATAACCGACTCGGATTCTCAATTGTCTAATCAACGAGATAAAAATAAAGAGCCGTCATATACTCCGCGATCGATAGAGTATCTTAGAAAAAAAGAAAAAACAATCAGCGATACTATCATTTTTGAAACAGATAAAAAAGAAGCATTGAGAAGCATTATAAAGCTGTTTTTTCCGGGCAAACTATTGGAGACGCTGATTACCGAAGAAAATATTGTTGATATAATAAACGTAATGAGCATTGTTAAATCAGACAATCTTCGAGCGGTAATGTTTGCATGTCAAAAAACAAGCGACATTATAAAGGTTTTTGATGGAGAATTAGACCATAACTTTGTCAGATTTTTATTGTGCAGTATAATTGCATACTCGTGTCGTATCAAAAGCGGAAAGAATACAAAATGGAAAAATGACGAGATTTCTCCATCGGAATTAGGAACAGCAACTTTCCCTTTGTATCGAGTGTGTTACGACTATATAAATAGTCAACCTCTTAAATTCAACAAAACTTGCGGAAGCTCAAGAATCATATTCAAGGCAAAAGAAATTTGAATCCGATAAAAATGAAATCAATAAATACTTTGTTGAATTAAAAAGGTTTTACGATAATACAGAGACTAACGTTTCTTCTGCAGTTGCCGGAATTAAAGAATTATTATCAAAAAATGAAGGCGTTGAAGTGTCTGAATATGGAATGTTGGCAAATTACTTAATTGCGGTACGCGAATGTATAACTAATGAACCCGACGTAGATGAGTGCAAGCGGTTAATGCTAAAAAATGTTCAAGGAATCGGAAGTAATTCGAATATAGAACATGACTTGATGTATCACAATGGCGTTGAATTAGAAACTGCAGATCAAAGAAAAGAATTGGCAGAGTTTAAGAAAGAATTGTTAGAGTCTATAAAAAGTAAGAAAAAAGAAGAACTTTTTACTATGGATAATTCCGATAAAAAGGTGGAAAACTTTATTGATTATGCTTATTCTCATAAAGATGAGATTATCGGAAACGGAAGCTTTGTGAGAGAAATAAATATCCAAAACTTCGTTGATTTTCTGAAAAATTGTACTGCGCAAGAAATAGGTGATATTCGCGGTGTGTTTTTGTCAATTTATGCAAGCGTTAATATCGGAGAATTTATGTCCGGAGATAAAGAAAACCTTGAACTTCTCAAAGACGAACTACAAAAGTTGAAAAAGAATTATACTGGGTTTGACAAAATTCAAAGGAAGCAAATTGAATGGTTTATTGGTAATTTGGAAGAAATAATTCAAAAATTGTCGTAAGGAGAAACGGATGGATTACATATTTGAAAAAGGAAAATTCAAAGAGTCGGAACTTGAATCTGCTATAATCAGCCTTTTCGATCAATACGAATACTACAACTATGTATCGGGAGAAACAATCGAACGTAAATTCAAAGACGTATTGATTTATTCAGATTTAAGGGCATACCTGTCAAAGAAATATTCGTGCTTAACTCAAAATGAAATAAGTCGCGCCATTGCTCTTTTGGATAATATTCCTTCCGTTCCGCTTTACGAAGGAGCAAGGGCAACGTATCGTATGCTGTCGGAAGGGTTTGATCTTTTACGGGATGACGTAACTCAAACCGCAGTTCACATTGACTTTATCGATTTTGACAATATTGCAAATAACAATTTTAAAATCGTAAATCAGTATACGGTTGAGGACATTCAGACAAGACGTCCCGATATGTTGGTATTTATAAACGGTATTCCGGTTACTATATTTGAATTTAAGAGTGCAATCGAAGAAGATGCCACGATACATAATGCATGGGAGCAAGTAACGATTCGTTATGCAAGGGATATTCCTGCGCTTTTGAAGTATTGTACAATGGCTGTAATATCCGACGGAGTAAACACCAAACTCGGAACTATTTTTACGCCGTATAAATTCTTTTATTCATGGAACAAAGCGAATGAAACGGATACTGTCGCTAATGGAATCAGCTCGCTCTTTACAATGATTGAAGGTGCTTTTTCTCCCGATAGGTTGCTACAAGTATTTCGTGATTTCATATTTTACCCTGATGACAGTAAGAAAAACGAGGCAATTATTTGTCGTTATCCTCAATTCTTTGCCGCAAATAAAATGTTGGAAAGTTTGAGTCAACACAAGCGACCGGCTGGCGATGGTAAGGGAGGTATTTATTTCGGCGCAACAGGTTGCGGAAAAACTTATACGATGCTCTTCTTGTCGAGACAATTGATGTTGCGGAAGAAAGACGTTTTTCATAATCCCACGATTGTATTGATAACCGATCGTGAAGATCTGGATACGCAAACTTCTAAATTGTTCGTTACGGCGAAAGAATATTTGCATGATAAGAATATAAAGAGTATAGAGAGTCGCGATGACTTACATTATACTTTGTCTAACTGCGAAAGCGGAGGAGTCTACATTACAACGATACAAAAATTCTGCGAAAGCACAGGACTGTTGTCGGATAGAAGTAACATAATTTGTATTTCGGATGAGGCTCACCGTTCCAATGCGGGTGTTAACGCAAAATTAAAGAAAACAGATAAAGGGGTTTTTACGACTTATGGTTTTGCGTACTATCTGAGAGAAAGTCTTCCGAATGCCGTTTATTGCGGTTTTACCGGCACGCCTGTTGACGAAGCGATTGCGGTATTCGGCGATGTCGTTGACGCTTACACGATGAAAGAATCTTGCGACGATGGCATTACTGTGCGTATAGCCTATGAACCTCGTCTTGCGCCTGTAATGCTTTCCGACAAAGACGCAAAGGAAATACAGAAATATTATGAGCGTTGTGCCGAGCAAGGTGCAAATTCTGAGCAGATAGAAGAAAGCAAACGGGCAATGAGCAAATTATCTGCAATTTTAGGCCACCCGGAAAGGCTGAAAAGACTTGCAAAAGATATTGTTACGCACTACGAAACCTTATGCGCCGAAAAACCGCAGATTGTTCAAAAAGCTATGATCGTTTGTGCCGATAGAACGCTGGCATTCAGGTTGTATAAAGAGATTGAGGTTTTACGTCCTGAATGGACGACAGCTAAAAAAGCAGAGGAAGAGTTTGTTTTATCATCGGATAAACTCGATGAGCTTGTAGCAATTCCAAAAATAAATCTCGTTGCGACAAGGGGAGATGACGACGAAAAGGCATTGTATGATTTATGCGGAACGAAAGAGCACCGCAAATTCCTTGACGAGCAGTTTAAAAACGATGATTCCAATTTTAAAATTGCAATAGTCGTAGATATGTGGATTACCGGTTTTGACGTACCATCGCTTGCGGTAATGTACATTGATAAACCGCTTCAAAAACATACGCTTGTGCAAACAATTTCTCGCGTAAATCGAGTTTTTGACGGAAAAGATAAAGGTTTGGTTGTTGATTATATCGGCATTAAAACCGAGATGATGGAAGCAGTTAAGATGTATGGCGGGCCGCAAGAAAGCCCCATAGACGAAATCGGAATTACACTTGGAATTTTCAGGAATCACTTGAAGTTGATAGATGATTTGCTTATTAACTTCAATGGGACGGATTTTTATGTCGGAAATCCTTTGCAGCGTTTGCAATGTTTGAATCGGGCGGCGGAGTATGTTCAATCATCCAAGGAGATGGAATTGCGATTCATGACGTTATCGCGCAAACTTAAGGCGGCGTATGGAATAGTATGTCCGTCAGGTGAACTTACGAAAGAAGAACTTGCTAAGGCACAGTTTTATATGGCTGTTCGCTCTATTATTTATAAGCAAACAGTCGGCGACGCGCCTGATGCCGAAGTAATGAACGAAGTCGTAGAAGAAATGGTTCGAAAGGCAATAACCGTTACCGGAGTTGAAAATGTCGTCGACGAGGATAAGTCGATTGACTTCTTCAGTGAAGATTTTTTGAAACAACTGAATTCGGTAAAAATGCCGATTACGAAGTTTAATGCCTTAATGAAACTTTTGAAAAAAGCAATAATTAACTATGGAAAAGTAAACAAAGTTAAAGCTATTGAATTTGACGAAAGGTTAAGACGAGTGGTTGAAACTTATAACTCAAGAGATAAGTTGGTATTCGCAACCGAAGTTGTGGCGGATTTTGTAAATGATTTGTCTGATGAGTTAATTAAGATATTGCACGATTTAAAAGACGATGAAACGTCTTTTGAGAAAATGGGTGTTTCATACGAAGAGAAGGCTTTTTACGATATTCTGGTACATGTAAGGGATACTCACAATTTTGTATTTGAAGACGAGAAGTGTGTTGATTTGGCAAAGAAAATTAAGTTGCTGGTAGACGATAAACTTCAGTATGCAAATTTCTTCAATAGGGATGATATAAAAAGTCAGTTGAATCAGGATTTGACGGTACTTCTATATAAGAACGGATATCCTCCCGAATGGGATGAAGAAGTTTTTGAAAAAGTTATGGAACAAGCCGAGAATTTTAAGCGATATAATTAAGGAGGAAATGCCATAATGGTAGCATGTTGGATAATATTTGCCGTATTGCTATTGTTTATTCCGGTTGGATTTGGCTATTTTGCTGTATTATGCACAAAAAAATTTAATCCAAACGAACAGCAAAAGAAAAATATGAATTTATCGTTATGTAAATATGTATTTTTGTTTTGGCTGTACGATCTTTTGTTTATGGCAATATTTAATCGATGGTGCGCATTGATATATGTTTTTGGCTTGCTATCAATTGTAATAATATTTACGAATCTGATCAGTGTATTTTTAAGCGAAAATAAGTTGTTAAATAAAATGATTTCGTTCGATCTGATACTGGGAATTGGTTTAAGTGTATATTTGATTTATATACTGCCCAATGAACAGTTAAAAACTATCGTAACAGCTGTAGTTGCTGCATTGTATGGCGGAATACTAACTCTTGTCGGTGTTGCGTGGACAATTCGCCATTCCGATAAAGAAAGAAGAGAGGAAGAAAAGAAAAAGGCAAAACCGATATTTACATTTAATATGGTTTTGGAAGAAATAAAGGATATACGGACGAAAAAAGTTTGTTTTGATGTTGCTGACAATGGAATTGAATACGAATGCCATGTTGTCGCCGAGCTTGAAAATTCAGATCACGCCCTATTCGAAGTAAAGAGAATATTTAATGACGGTAAATGGAATGAGATTGAAGGCAACACCGTTGTTTTACCAAATAAAACAGTATATTTTGATTTTAGGTTCAATGATGATGTGAACAATCTTTTCTTGGAAGTAAAAGACGGGCTGGATAATTCTTATTACTATGAAATAAAAGTGTTGTCACTTAATTTGCTACCAGGCGTTGTTCGAAATTCAAATACAGAACTATTACATACCGTTAGAGAATTAAAAGAAATATCGATTGATGAGATAAATAAAAGGACTACGAAAAGGTAAAATTTTTTTGGGGTAATATTTGCAAAGATGGTTATATTCCCTTGAAGAGGAAAATAATCCCACATAAAAAATGCAAAAAATGGCGACCGAGAAATTCTTGGTCGCCATTTTACGAACTCGCTGTTTACGCTGTTTTGATTTAATATTCCTGAAATTCCCCAAGAGTATCTAACATTGTACAGGTTTTGAAAGACATAGTACAAATCGCGGGTGGAGTGGATCATTCGCGTTCTTACCGAGCTTAAAGCAATCAGTTCGCCGATTTGACGGATATTCTGTTCGGTTATGATTGTGTCATCGCTGAAACGGTAGGTTTTCTTTTGTTGAATCATAGTGGTTTTCTCCTGAGTTTGTTTTATTTTGCCTTTTCGGCAACAAAAAAACAGCACGGAGAAAATTAAGAATCCGAGATAATACAAATAGGGGAAGCGCGAAAGTCAACGAAGAAGCAAGAAATTATTGCATACAAGTTAAGCAAAAACGAAAAAAAGGAGAAATAAAAAAAGCCGAAATTGAAGCAAATCAATTTCGACTCTCAAATTATATAAAAATTATAAGCAATAATTTTTGCCGTTGACTTTTGTTTTTCTCTGTGCTACACAAAACCAATCGAAAAGGCAAAAAATTTTTCGGAGAAACAGAAAAAATTTTCAGTTGAAAATCTCCGAGAAAAAAGATTTCACAAAAATTTCACAAATATTTATAATAAAAGAACGAGATACCTTCGAGTTGAAAGTATCTCGTAAATGTTGAAAGAGGAAAAATCGGGCAAAAAAGCCTGAAATACCCCTTAAACGTATGAAAAAACTATCCGAATCTCTTGATTTCCGTCAAAAAAGTTCGGATAGTCCCACTTTGGTGGAGATAACGAGATTCGAACTCGTGGCCTCCTCGTTGCGAACGAGGCGCTCTACCAACTGAGCCATATCCCCAAAGCACTCAATCATTATACCGTTTCTTGCGCTGTTTGTCAAATGTTTTTTCGTAGTCTTTTAAAGATTTTTCTTATTTTTTTTGTTTTATAATTGTTGCGAAAGGCGGGGGTGAGAGAAAAAAATAGATTTTTTCCTGATTTCAGTACGTACCAAATTGACAAGATACAAAAAAATCGCTATAATGTTTGTGTCGCAAAGCAAAAATCAAAGGAAAATACGGTGCGCGGCGGAAATCTTGCGGCGGAAAACTTATGGAATCTTCGATACAGAACAATATACGGAAAATCCGCGAGGAAATATCCGAAAATCCGTTCGGCGAACGCGTGCATATCGTCGCCGCCACAAAAACGCGTACGGCGGAAGAAATCAAAGAAGCGATGGCGGGCGGCATAGACGCCGTTGCCGAAAATAAAGCGCAGGAATTCCGCGATAAAAACGATATGTTGCCTCCGTTCCCGCGCCATTTCATCGGCAGACTTCAGGAAAACAAGCTGAAATATATCGTAGGAAAAGTACAGCTGATTCAATCGTGCGATTCCGAAAAAATCGCGCGGGCAATTTCTGCGATGTCTTTAAAACGCGGCGTTGTTAGTAACGTTCTGCTCGAAGTGAATATCGGCGGAGAAGAAAGTAAAGGCGGCTTTTTATATGAGGATGCCGAAGCCGCGTATCGCTTCGTGCGCGCGCTTCAAAATATCAGACCGTGCGGTTTCATGGCAATGCTTCCCGCCGGAATCGGTGAAGAGGAAGGCGGCGCCATGGCGAAAAAAATGCGCGCGCTGCTCGATAAAATGAAAGCGAACGACGCCGATATGTCTGTGCTTTCGATGGGCATGAGCGGCGATTATAAATTGTGCGTGCAAAACGGCAGCAATATGGTGCGGATCGGTACGGGCATCTTCGGCGCCGGAGAACAAAAATAAATAACATATAGCGCCGTACTGGCAAAAACGTAAACGCAAAGGAAAACAAATTGAGTAAATCGGGCGGCAAATCAACGAAAATCAAACGCGGCGGGGCGTATCTTACGTTCCTGCGCGTTTTTGCGTGCTTTACCGCGTTTTTAATGCTTGTGCTTATCGGCGTGGAGGCTTCCACGCTGATTTCCGACGCAACCTGGCGGCAGTGGACGCCTGATTACGATTTTGCCGATTTAACCGCCACGTTTGAAAAATCGCAGGGCGAGCTTACCGAAGACGATTATGCGTTATTGTACGCGCAGACGGGCTTGACGAAAATCGGGGCGGACAAGCTTTGGAATAGCGGCAGCGGTAAAAATCGGATCAGAACCATTCAGAAATGTTATATGGAAAAAGCGTCGGTGTATCGCGAACGTTTCGCCCCGTGGACGTGCTGGGAGAAGCTGGAAGCGGGAAAAAACGCGGCAATCGGCGCCGTGCGCGAGGGGGATATCATCGTAACTTCGGCAACGCACGTTCTCGGGTTCCGTTACGGGCATGCGGCGCTTGTGGTATCGGACGACGGACTGATTGTAGAAGCGAATACGCCGGGCACCACCAGTCATTTAACCGCAGTGAACGTATTCAACGATTATGCTACGTTTATGGTACTGCGCCCGAATCCCGAAAAAATATCGGATGAAACGCGCAAAGAAGTGGCGGAATATGCCAAAAAACAGCTGCTCGGGGTGCCGTATACGGTATTCGCGGGTATTTTCAGTAAGAAAAATCAACAGCCGTTAAAGGGAACGCAGTGCGCGCACGTCGTGTGGTATGCGTATAAACAGTTCGGAATCGATCTCGATTCAAACGGCGGCTGCGTGGTAAAGCCCCGCGATATGGCAAACAGCGAATATATGCAAATCGTGCAGATTTACGGCTTCGATCCCGAAAAAGTGTGGACGTAATCGTTTTCCGCGGCGTTTTAAACAGAACAAGGGACAAAACGGAGCAGACGGAATCATGGCGGAAAATTGCATCATAATAACGGGCGCGACGGGCTATCTCGGCAAGGCGTTCATAAACGAACTGATTTACAGTAAAGAACTAAAAAGCGGGCTCGAAAGCGGCGAAACGTCGCTGGTATTGACGGGCAGAAGCGAGGAAAAACTTACCGCGTTGAAAAGCGGTATTCCGTTCCGCGCGGAAATATTTACGAAAGCAATGGATCTATCTTCGGAAGTAAGCCGCGGCGAATTTTTCGAAGCGCTTTCCGCGCGCGGCGAACGGGTGAAAATGCTCATCAACGTCGCGGGGGCGGATATCCAGAAACCTTTTGAAAATTACACGCAGGAAAAACTGCTTTTCCAGTGCCGCGCAAACTTCGAAGGTGCGGCGGCAATGTGCCTTTACGCAGTGCAGCACGCGGCGAAAAAGGCAAAAATCATCAATATTTCCAGCGTTTCCGGCATTTATCCCATGCCGTATTTCGCCGTTTATTCGGCAACGAAAGGCGCGCTTACTTCGTTTTCGCAGGCGCTTTCGCGCGAGGTAAAAAAACGCGGAATTACCGTAACCGTCATTCTTCCCGGCGCGATGCCCACGCGCGAGGACGTGCGCGAACAAATCCGGGGGCAGAAAGCATGGGGCAAACTTGCCGCCGAGCCTCCGTCGCTGGTGGCAAGAAAGAGTTTGCGCGCTGCGGAAAAGGGCAAACGAAAAGCGATTATCGGCTTCTGGAACAAGCTGATGAACGCCGCAACGAAGCCGCTGCCTCTTTCTTTGAAAATGAAATTCATCGAAAAACGCTGGAGCAAAATTTCGAAAGACGCGTTTTAGTCGTCCGACGGGAGTTGCATCCGAAAAAAACGGCAAAAGCCGGAACAATGCAAAAAACAAAAAAAATCAAAAAATAATCGAAGAAAAGGAAAAATAAAAAAATGAAAGACGTAAAAGATACACCGAAGCTGACGTTTGGTCAGAAATTGAAAAACTTGTGGAACTATTTCACGACGTACGAAAAAATCTGGTATATATCCATTCTCGTGCTTGCCATCGTGTTCTGTTTTGTTTTCCCGGAAGATTCCGATGAACTTGCGGTAAACCCTAAACTGATTACGATATTGTATCTGGTGGATATTATATCGAATATCACGTGCGAACTTTTGATTTCCAAGCAAAGCAAATGGAATTTCATCGTATCGCTGCTGGTGGAAGTGGTGGAAATACTTATCTGCATCGTATGCGCGTACAGATTCGCCACCATGGCGGTAACGCTGTTTTTCTGGATTCCCATCGACATCATCAGCTTCGTGAACTGGAATAAACACGCCGATTCCGAAGAAAAAGAACTTACCGCGGTGCGCAAGCTCAGCTGGAAGCAGGATATACTTCTTATTGCGGGCATTGCCGTCTGGACGATCGGCATAGGCTATCTTCTTTCCCTGATCGATTTGGGTAAAGGTATTTTGTCTTATAACGAAGTAGTGAAAGACGTAGGCGGCTATCTCGACGCGTGCGCTTCCGCCGTAGGCATAGCCAACGGATTATTCATTCTGTTCCGCTATCGCGAACAGTGGATCGCCTGGTATATCGTCTGCATTCTCGAAATCGCGTTGAATATCATGGCGGGGCAGTGGATACTGCTTGTTCTCAAAGCGGGCTATCTCACCAACACCACTTACGGTTATATCAAATGGACGAAATATATCCGTTCGCATAAGGCGCCTGCTTTAGGAAATGCTAACGGCGTCGTTCCAGCCGCAACGGAAGGCGAAGAATAAAACCGGCAATAAATCCGTTTTGTATTCCTCTGTAACAGGTACAAAAATTGAAGAGCTCCGAGCGCGATTGAATCGTTTTCGGAGCTTTTTTATGTATATTCGGGCGGGGTTAAGCCGTTTTTTATTATACTTAATTTCTTCGGATTTGCCTATATATAAAGTAAATCCGCAAAGAGCGAAGCGACGGAACGGCGATTGCCGCGTAGACGATCGCGTTGCCGTTGCCTGTTTTAAATAAAAAGTAAATCCGAACCATTCGCTCGTTACGAGCCAACAATTCAGATTACACCTTTGTGGTGCACCAAACAAGAATAAAACGAACCCGAGAGACAATCTTGAGTTCGTTTTTCTTTTCAAGCAAGCCGAGAGGACTCCCTTGGGAGTTTCGGCTTATTTTTCATAAGAGATTATTTTGGAATAAAAATCAAACGATAAATACTTACAATCTTCAACCGAGTGTTCTAAACGCTCAGTTTTTCAGGCAAAAGGCTCGACGATGTTTACTACACCAAAACGGGAAGAAAGATTACTATTAAACAAGCGTGTTTCAGCGTTGCCGACAGATACTTGGCTAAAACTTCGTAAGTCTTATGCTCAATACAACAAGCCTTAACGAACAGATTGTGACCGAATACTCCTTGTCGTTGTATTCAAAAGTGCCTTTTTCTACAATAATGTTGTTTTCCATAACTGTTCGTCCTCCTGATTATTATTTTTTACCTTTCTGTCTGGAAATCTTTTTAGCCTCAGCCTTGCTCTTTCCCTCGGCTAAAGCCTTTTTGTACTTGAAAAGCCCCGCGTGGTCGGACTGGGCCTGAAGATAGCCCGATCTCATACCCGCCTCGTAATCGGTAACTTCCTTACCTTCTTTAGGTCCGTGCTGATGGACTTTTGCCTTGCGTTCTTCCGCGTAACCTTTCGCACGCTTAGACGGAACGCTCCAACGTCTTTCGTTGTTGTTCGCCATTGAAATTCTCCTTAAGTTTTTTTAATGTTGCCCATAACGCAGGGCATCCGCGAATATAACCGTTGAACGACTCTTACGAAACATTGCGTTTCAGCCGATAAATTCCTTGACGCGCGGCCGCTATGCGTCGAATTTTTTATCGCTATACCCTTTTATCGTTCAAGAATTATCCTTACTTCAAAAAAGGCAAATATCCGTAAAACTCCATTAACTCTTGCGTTGCCGAATATTCCCTTTTTGCAGTACACAGATGATACGTTACCTTCCATAATTCCACCTGCAGGTCTCTTTCTATGCCCCATGATTTCCGAAAGCGTTTTTACGTCCATTCCACACTCTAACGCGCGTGTTGCAAATGTATGCCTCAGAGCGTGAAAACCTCTGTGTTTAATATGTAGCTTTTCCTGTATAATCTCAAAGCTTCTTTGATATGAACGAGTCGTAACGGGCTTGCTTTTTGACGAAATAACATACTCGGAATCACTTCTCTTTTTCATCATTCGCAAAATTTTTAACACCTGCTTGCTTAGCGGAATCCCCCTCTTTGAGTGTTCTGTTTTTACACCGTCAACCACGCGACCGCGTTTGCCACAATAGCAAGATTTAGTTACGTTTATTTCGCTCATTTCAAAATCAACGTCATTCCAAGTTAAAGCCAACAGTTCGCCGATTCTGAGTCCCGTATACAAACAGATGACAATCCCGAAAAGCTTTTGCTTTTTGCCTGCCATTATTACTTCTTCTAATCTCTTTTGCTCTGCAGCGGTAAAGCACTCGACTTTTTTCTCGCACGATTTCGGGCGAATAATTTTATCCCCTATGTAACCTTTCGCAAGTCCTAACCGATACGCCGTTTGTAAACTGCTTTGCATCACTGATATAATTCCGTTTACCGAATTCGATGAAAGCCCTTTTCCTGTTTTTGTATTTCCGCTTTGCGATAATTCCGTAACGTAACGTTGAATCGTTATGGGCGTAAGTTCATCCATATCGTAATCGCCGATATATGGTGCGATTTTCTTTTCTACCGTTTGCTTATACA
>ERZ1106952.516-NODE-516-length-17197-cov-22.098297_pt1 | contig 17197 bp, 14 predicted proteins | sample MGYA00403677_ERZ1106952 | MGnify/ENA primary metagenome ERZ1106952 (study PRJEB35170, sample SAMEA104062415) | human gut metagenome | biome: human gut; feature: human-associated habitat; material: faeces | place: Denmark | collected 2012-05-14 ...
TAGACATAACCACGCAGGAAGGCAAGCGCAAGATAATAGATACTTTTATCAATGCAATTTACCTTTATGACGACCACTTAAAAATTATATACAACGCCAACGGTAAGGAAGAAACAATAAGCCTTGCGGAACTCGAAAGTTCAACTTTGTTTTCACGCGGGGCACCAACAAAAAAGTACCCTTTTCGGGTGCTTTTTTGTTGTCTTTGCCACGCGGAGGACTTGAAAGAGTTCGCGCGAGGGCGAAAAGCCCGAAGCCATGCCGAGGGGCCCCCTTTAGGGGTTTCGGCATATCGCGGGCACCAAATGCGATAAAGGTTGAACCCCTTTATCGGTAATAGCCTTGTCGTTATCGGCAAGGCTTATTTCTTTTATTTCCTTGTCGTTGCCGGAAGTCAAACAGGTAACTTATTTCTTTATCATAAACGAAAGCATTTCGTTCCGCGCCAAAATGAAAGCGTTGCATATCTTGATTCTGCTCAAAAAGCAATCTACTATGCATTTAATAAAATTCGGAAAACTCGTGTACGCAGATAAAAATTATCAAGGCTCTACCCGACTTCGTTATATCACTGCACGAATGCAACGGGAAGGGCTTGCGAATACCCTGTGTAATGCTTTTGCGCAAGAGAGACTCTACGCAAAGGGGGCAGCTTTCGCCGCCCCCTTGCACACAATGCCGTTATGTTAGATTATTAACCTTACCAAACGATTTCGTGAGATAATACAGCATTCTCGCTAAATTTTGTTGTGTTTTATCCGCGACAAAGCAAACTCACGGAAAAGCTTTTTTGCTGTTTTGAGAACGCGCTTTTGCCCATGCACCACGCGGATATGCGATTATTCGCAAAATTCTATTTCGCGGCAATTCTTCAGCTTCTCTGCCAATGCCGTAAAAAGTTTTTTTTGTATGTAATCCACCGATCCACGGTTCAACCCGTGCGCCGCCGCGTATTTACGGATACTGTACCCCTCCACAAATCTCTCGCGGAAGTATCCGGCATATTCCTTCAGCTCATCTTCCAGACACGAATGCAGAAATTGAATGTTTCCCTTTGCGCGTATATACTCTTCTGAATCCGCCGCCCCCTTCCGCAATACACGCATATCGTGCAAATACGATTCACACAAATCCTTCGCGCGGATGAGAAACAAATCGCCGTTGCGCGGCGGCATCTCCCGCTTCCCCTTTATCGCCTGTGCGGGCGGATATTCGCCGCTCCGAGTAAAAGCCCGTTCCGCATCCGCCTCCGACAGCATTTTACTCTCCGAAAAACGGCGGTATTTGGGTACTTTGCGCCCGTTTATCTCCGCTGTTTCCAAAAAAGAGTTTTTACTTATTAAATAATGATGCTGTTGTTTCGGCGCATTATATCTGCACAAAACGAACAATTCGCCCGTATCGATATTCTCAAGCGTATCCACCACATGCACGAGCAGACCGTCATACCGCAGATAATCCCCTTTCCAAACGTTTTTCATTGCTTTATCAGGCAGTGGCTTTTTATCATACCAAACGTATCGATAACAACGGGCACAGATGTATAGTTGCGCGAAAAATCGCGCTTTATATCCAAGGATAATATATCGAGCATTCCACAATAAGAAGGTGAATCAATATCCTTTAATGCAATTAGCCGTATTTTTACTTCTTTTTCCTCCTCTTTATCCGCTTGAAAACAAATCGAAATTTGATTAATTGAAAAATAATCGGTAGTCATTAAAGAATACATAACTTGACCGTTTATTAAAATTTCATACCGAATGTTGCCAATCGATACATTTTGAAACCACGGTGTTTTGATCAAAAACTGGTACAAATAGGACAAGCCTGACGCAACCTTCGTTTTAAAGCTGATTTCACAAAAATCATCTTTCTCCAATTTATTGTCACAAAAACCAAAAGAGATACCCTGTGTACGTAATTCATACAAGGCAGCTGTTTTCTTCTTTGCATCGCCATAGTTACCACTGTTGTAGGAAATCCTGCTTTCTGTATAAAAAAGCCCTGTGGGATTTTTATCTACCATGTCATATAACGAAATAGTGCTATTCGGCATGCCGTAATCAAGCAAGTCCGGCCATAATTGTTTTAATATACCATCGTAAATTATATTTCGATTCTTTAAGTATGTCGGCAAACTTAAACCTTGTTCGAGAATTTTCCGGCAATTGAATAGCTGAAACGTATCGGATGCAAAATCACTGATTGTAAGAACTGCCCCGGAAAGCCAAGACCCCATCCGATGTTCCCAATATACAATAACTCCTTCTGAATAATCATATAAAGAATTTTTAGTTGCTTCAATCGCATGAAAATAACTCTTATATATTTGACATACTTCCGCAAAGCAAAAATCAGAGTCTCTCCAATTCATAAACCGTGCAAAAGCAGCAACTTCCTCATCACTATTAATACGAGCAACCGGAATATGCATATCTCTGCAAATTTCTATCAAATTGGAACGCAGATGCATACCCCCTTCGGTAAAAAGAGAATGATAATGCGGAATCAAATGCGGCAAATGCAAATGATAGTGGTTCTTTTTATATATCGCCCTCAATAACGGCGATATTTCATTCTCTTCGAATTGAATTTCAACGAAACTCAGCCCCTCTTTTCTACATAAATCGGAGGCAAATTTGAAATTTTGTTCGCGATCGCATAATTCATACCCGGCAACTTTTGTTGCTACGTTATGATACGTAAAGAAAGTAATATCTTTGGCAACATTTTTAACGGCGGCAAGCGTTATCCTTGAATCAGTACCAGCTGTCAGGCTTTCAAAAACCTTATAGTGACGGCAAAGCAATTCGGCCTCTTTTTTTATCGAAAGAGCAATATAATTGCACGCCTCATCGACATCCAAAGCTCGCATATTTTTACGTGGCCAAAATCTTTGCATTTTCATTTGTGACAATTCAAGCAAGTGATTGGGCACCAAAATGCGAACATTTTTATATGGCGTCATATCTCCAGGTAATACCCACGGTTGAATTTTATGTTCTTTTTGCTTCTGTATTACGAGCGTAGAAAATTTTTGATAGAATGGATCCTCTTCTCCTCCGATTGCTTCATGAAGCAAATTGTAATGAGAAGCAAGTGCTGGCTTTTCCGTCGAATAAAACACACTTCTGGAACCCGTCGCATCATTTAAAACAAAGACCGAATCGCCAAATGAATAAATACAAACAAACCGTCCGTTTAATACATCGAGATAATCAAAAAACAATTCCTGCGACTGTTGCAAAGATCGCAACATCTTTTCACCAACAGACCTAAAACTCATATGGCCCGCGGCCACATCCATACAATAGCTCCCGCAAAGACATAGCCATCCACCCGAAAAAGAGCCGAAAAAGCATTGATTCCCTGCTTCATACGCAAGCAATAAATCGGTAGGCAGTTCTATCTGCTCCCATTCCGATACGATGCTCGGCAGTTTTTCCTGCCGCTTCAACAATAAAAAGCCCCTTTTGTACAGATTTTTATCAATCAGCATTTCTTTATAATTATCCACCTTTTACCTCACCCACGAATTTTTCGGGCGCGACGCTTGTTTTTGTACTCTATCGCGCCCTCTCTGCCCCTGAACAGCCGAACGAGCGTATAGCGCAGCCCGTTCTTCCGGAAACACCGCCACCCTCTGCGCACCGAACGTGGCGCCCAGGTGATCATCCGCCCGACTTTAAACGACAGCGAGTTCCGCAGACTATCCGCATCGGATTTTGCCCTGCTCAACTGTTTCGCCAGCCTCTCGATTTCATCTTCATAGACGGCCTGTACTTGTCGCAGACGAAATTCTGTTCCCGTCGCCGAATCCAAGCCCTGTATAGCCCCGGACTTCCAGTTCGGAACGCGGCGCACATCATAAGACGCTGTTTTTACAGCCTCCGCATTTACCGACAAAATTTCCGCAAAAAATTCTGTATGCGCAGCATAGTACCAAAAACGTTCCGCCAAAGCCCAGTTCGGCGTATTCCAAGCCTTATGCCGCGTAGTAAAATGCAGTATGGAGGGATCTTTTTCGATGGCATTGTATTCAGCCTGTTTTGCCATCAGCGGCCTTTTTTCGTTGGCATTGTGCCACTGATAATTCCACCTGTCCGGCAGCAATGTGATTTTTCCCTCGCAGATGACGTTGATGATATCTTGATCCAAAAAACGATATTCGTTTTTAACAAGACGGACAAATTTCTCTTTAATCTTTTCTTCTTTATATCGCTTCGTGTCGATCAGCAACACGCCGCTGTTGATATACGCCGCCGGATCAATTTTCAAACTATCCTTGACATAAAAATACATCCCGCGGTTCATAAAATTGTTGATTCCGGAAATTGCGGCACCGTTGGTCGGCTGCGAGTACAGCTCCGCAATATCCGCCAACACTACGAGGTCGCAGTCAATATAGATAACTTTCGGTCGGGCGATCGCCTCGGGAATGCAAAACCTATAATATGCCTCCTTTGTAATATGCTCGTTGACAAATAATTCGCCTGCCGGCGGCAAAAATTTCTCTACGTTGATACACCGTACGCTGTAATTCACTCCGCGTATCTTTTCCAACCGTTTCATCGTTTCCGGTTTTAATTCGGTGTGCAGTACATAGATTTCATATCGATTTGCCGACCCGGCATTTTCTATGATCGACTGAATGGTAACCGCCGTATATTTGGCATAATTTTCGTTGCACGACAGTGCGACCGGCACCACAGGTCTTTCTGCCGGCAACCCGCGGCGGGCGCGTTTAATTTCGATGCCCGCTTTATCGATCTGAACAAGATCGCTGACGGAGGAAATTTCAAATTTTTCTTTCTGCACGTAAAAGTCATTCAGCCTTTCCCGCGTTTCAGCCGGAATGGGAATCGCCTGTACGGAAAGATATAACTCGTAATCTTCCCTGTTGATAAAGTAATCGGCAGTGCGGTTATTGATCCCAAATTCGTCGAAAATCGCACCTTTCAACAGAATATAGAGATAATTTTTCAGAGGATACGGTTCCGAACGTACGTACCATAGCGTAAAATTGAGCACCCAATTGACAAATGCCCGCTCTACTTTCGCATATACGCCCGTATCGAGTAAATTCTTCTTGATTGCCGCGATTGCCTGATAAAAGCAATACCAGTTTTTCACCCTGTTATTGGAGATGGAAGAAGCATCGTTCTTCCGATGCCTGACGAGCACTTTTTCGGTATACGCCATCGCCTGCGCGCGCGTCAGCATCGAATAGACAAAGAATGCGTCGTTGGTATTCTGCAATTCCTGAAATTGCAACCGCGCACGGCGGAGCAGTTTTGTGGAAAATAATTTATCCCATGCCCATCCCTTGGTAAAATTATACAAATATGGCCCCATATCCTTATAAGTAAACGGATTGCGAGGAATCTTATCCGTAAGAAGGCTCCAAGCCATGGGAATCTCGGAATCGTCTTCCGTATTGAACCCGACCGATTTGCAAAGAACGATTTCAGCCGAGGTTTCTTCCGCTTTTTTGACGAGCGTTTGCAGCATTTCGGGGAGATACACGTCGTCTGCATCCAAAATCGCCGTATATTGTCCGTCCGCCAAAGCAAGTCCGCAATTTCTCGCCGCGGCGGCACCGCGGTTTTCCTGCGCAATTATTTTGATTCGTCTATCCTTCTTTGCGAATTTTTCCAAAATATCCGCAGTGCCGTCGGTTGAGCCGTCATTGACGCAGATGACCTCGAATTTGGCATACGTTTGCTTCAAAAGTGACGCCAGTGCCTGTCCTATATATTTTTCCGCGTTATAGACCGGAATAATAACGGACACCTTCCCTACGATCAGATCGCTGTCAAACGCGCTTTTCTCTTCATGGAAAAACCAATCCTTGGCACGGAAACACGCAGCATCCTGCCAAGGTTTTGCCGAATCGTACTGAATGATCAATGCCGTCTGCATTGCCCGCTGCATATCCTTTATCGGATAGTTCTTTGTAAGATATTCCTTCGGAACTGTTACACCGGCGACATCTTCATAATAGGAAACAGCCATATTCTGCCGCAGAGGCATGGTTCTGATTTGGTCGTAACATACCGCATTGAGCAGTTCTTCGATGGAAAACTGCGTCGCGCAAAAACGCTGCACCAACGTATTGACCAAATCGAACTGTTTTAAACGGTTTAAGTTGACCAGCATAACCCCGCTGTCGATATAGTGAACAGTATCTTTGAGGCCGAATTTTTTAAGCTGCCCGTCGCACACCTCCGTTCCCGCCAATACTTTCGAAGACCGCGCGCCTGCGATTGCATAATCGTCCACGCTGTTCCGGAAAAAAGCAGTCAGATCTCCCTTGCAAACCGTGTCCGACGTTAAGAACATCGCTTTGCCGTACTCCAATTCGCGGACGGCATACAGAAGCATCGCATCGGCATTGATTTCCCTGTTTTCAAAAGCCGCTGCAACAAGATACTGCGCCCTGCAATTCGGATAGTTCGCAGCGATCCTGTCTATATGTTGACGGACGAACTCCGCCTCCTCCTGCCTGCATACGACGCAAAGGGCGCAAACTGTATTCGGTTTTAAATTGCGCAGCACCGAACTGACCGAAACGCATATCCGGCGGATATTTTCTTCGGTGGCGCAGTATACGACGGGTACGGTAGCCTGCTCTTCCAGATACATCGTCGGATAAAATGCCCCCTTATGCCCCGTGTCGATCAAGTGCTGTATAAAAATTCCCGTCAGAAATTCCGAAATGAAAAAGCGCATCCTGCTCGTATCCATACGCTTTTCGAATTCGCCCAGAATTCCGAACATGTACTCGCAGTAACGGAAGAATATATCTTTGGGAAATACGAACATATTCAGATAATAGCAGTCTGTCCCGTTCATGTACCGATCGCACGACTCTGCATATTCCGGAAAACGTTCCTTCAATATGGCGATCGCTTCGGCCATATTTTCCGGTCTGTGGTTTGCCAAATACGCATCGTACACGCGCTCGAATTTTGCGGGTTTCTTTGCTATAAATTCATATTGGCGCAGAATGCCTTCGATCGTTTTGCGATCGAAATTTAAATCTCTGCTGAGATAATTTGCCCCCGCATTGTTGCATTCGTTAAATGTATTCGGCAAATCTTTAAAAATGAAATGCCGACGATAGTGCATCAGACCGATATGCGTGGGGTTACCGATTTGATCATAATTTTTCCATGCCCAGTATAAAGCCGTCAGTTCATTGTAGCAGCCGTTTTTATCCGAAATATTATCGCCCGTATCATCTCCGATCATCGCCCTTTCTAAAAAAAGGAGATTTTTCTTCGCTGTTTCGTCCGTTGCCGCGCGTTTCCGCAGGAGAGCTCTGCCGACGTGGATCGGGATGAGCATTTCATTGTCGAATAAAATATCCGGTTTATGATAGGCGATCAAAAATTTTACATTTATTTTTTCGTTTGCCATAACTCACCCGCGTCAATCCAAATATTTTAAACCGTCTTGGTCGATGCAATCGTAGAGCGTTTTCTTTTTAGAATCAAAGTTATCCCTTGACCAAATTATATTTTCCCGGATGACAGATGCCGGGGTTCCGACTGCCAAAGAATTTGCCTTGATTGTACTGCTTGTAAGGCTTCTTGCGCCCATCACTGCGCCATTCCCGATTTTTGCGCCGCTCAAAAGATAACACTCTTCTCCCAGCCAAACATGTTTTCCAACAAAAATATCTTTCTTCTGCGGCAATACTTGCTTAGTTTTTGCGTCGAACAATAAATGTGATATTTCGCAACGGAAAATAGTATTGCGGGCTATCAATGTTTCTTCGCCGATTGTTACCGTTTGCGCTCCGGAAACAATGATTTCTGCGCTGATTATCTTTACATTATCGGCAATAAAGACAGTATTGTTTGAACTTCTCAACCGAAGATATGTATTTTGCGGGATAGCGCATTCAAAATTCTTTCCGATATAAACCCGATTCCCCGCCAATCTCCAATCCAAAGAAAACGGTTGCAAATTGATCGCCAATTTATACGGCTTATTTCCCGCATAAACAAATTTATTGTTCCAAATATCTCGGTAGCAAACAATCGAACGATTGACAATATACTCTAAATAAACCATCGACGCTTTAGCCGTATAATTTTCTAAATAATCAAACGGAATATTATTAGCCTTTAATAATGCTTCTGCCTGCTCCCTGTGTTTCGGCTCAACCAAACCTATCAGAACAAACGCTTTTTTGTCCGACAACATTCGGTTCACTGTTATAATAGGGGTGTGTTTACCGCAGATTTCAATTGAGCCATGCAACGATGTATCACATACATAGTTAATTCCGACAAAGGAACTTCCTGCGTAATTTTTATAGCCGTATAAAATTACATTCCTCTCTTGCAAATCGAGCTTTATAATCATCCTTTTCAGGAGTGACATTGCATTGTCAAGAAGCCCTTTCCACTGCCCATCCTTCGGATATGCCTGTATATCGATGCATCTGTTTTCATTTTCCCATGCCAAACGCCCGGCCGCCACACGGTCTTTGCAGGCGATTAGCATATAAACCTTTTCCCCACACGCCCGCGACAAATTTAAAAATAATGCATTTATTTTATCAAGGGTCGGAGAATCGTCTTCGATGCCGCAGACAACGAATGTCCATCCGTTTTCATCATCCCCGATACACTTTGCAAAATCCCTGGAGAGCAATGTGACCCGCCCGGCCGTCGCTTTGATCAAATTTTCCAATTTATATCCTGCCCGAGCCGGCTCTCCGCCTTCGGCGGCATAATGAAAATATGCCGAAACCGAATTTATTATTGTTTTATCATTATTCAAGTTGACCGCCAACTTTAACACTTGCACTTTCTCCTTAATTAGAATCAATTATATTATTATCATGATGCACTTCCGTCTTTTTGCTGATAATAGAATTTCTTTGACTGCTTTGCAGTCAAAGAAAGGGATCCCTTTCTTTGTATGACAAAAACAAACTGAATTGATTATAACATACTTATCGAATTGTGTCAATGTTAATCGAATTATATAAAAATGATTCTTTTTATCGTATCATTCCTGCCTTCACACTCATCAAAGTCTACGGTAAAATACCCCGATTGATACGGTAAAAAACAGGAAATATCTCCTGTTTTTTAGAATGCCAGAATGTACAAAGATATTCTTCCCTGCTTCCGCCCGTAATTCGGCTGCCGCTATCTGCTTCAGCGCAATCGGGAACCGAATACGCTGCATTCCATCAATATTAGCGGTGCGGCGAGGAGGAATCCGTCAAAAGAGCGGCACCCGTAAAAGTACCGCTCTTTGCGTAAACCGCTTTATGCTTATGGTTTCCGAAAAATGAATGCCTGCATATAGAAAATGCCGTCAATCATCCATTCCTTTCCCAAAAGCTGACCGCAAGGTCGAACCAGCCCTCGGCGACCGTTCCCGTGCCGAGACCGAAACCATGACCGAGCCCTGAATAAACGTGAAATTCCGTGGGAACGCCCATCGCCTCGAGCGCTTCGACGCGCCGCTGCATGGTGCGCCAGTCGGCGATGCCGTCCGAATCGCCCACGCAGACAAAGGTCGCAGGTTCCCCTTCCGGATTACAGCCGCTGTACCCCGTGTACTGCATGACGACCGTCGAGGGCTTCGGGGTATCGTCGCCGCCGTATTCCGCCGCCCCGCATCAGATCGCACCGAGATCGCCCAGCCAGTCTCTTACATCGCTTTCGGACGCGCTCGAACGGAACCTGTATCCCGTAAGCCAGTTGCCTTCGCCAGCCATATCGGCGAGCAGCCTGCCGCTGTCGCCCAATCCCGAACTCGCCGAGGTGCAGAACGGCACGACGGTTTTGCCCGTAAAATCGTTTGCCTTTACAAAAGTGTTGACGGGCCATGCCGCGATGCCCCACCAGATGGGATAACCGAGAAATACCGTGTCGTATTCTGCCCAGTTTCCAACCGTATCGGAAACAAGTTCGACGTCGCGCAGTTCTTCGTTTTCATACTCCTGCACCACGCGGCTGTTGTCGTCCGTCCAACGGAGATCGTCCGCTGTATACGGGTCGACGGGAACAAGTTCAAATAAATCGCCGCCCGTCGTCTGCGCGATATAACCCGCAACCGCCTCTGTGTGTCCCTGCGCCGAAAAATAGACCACGAGCACGCTGCCCCAATCTTCGGGCGCCTGCGCCGTTCCGACCAGTCCGTTTGCAGTCAGGTATTCATCGATCGTCTGCGTTGCGCCCTCGTCGCAGTACAAACCTTCGCGGACAGTTGCGCCCTCTGCACAGGTGCGGACAAAATTCATGGAGTTATTGTAATATTCCTGATTGCTGTTCGACGCGCCCTGAAAGAAGGGATAAATATTGTCCTGCGCCGTCCAGTCGTAATGTTCGAGAAATGTTCCGATGACCATGGGCGCGGTGTGCCACCAGATCGGAAAGATTGCCTTCGTCCGAAAAAACGATGTCTCCCCCATAGTATTCAAAACAGCCGCCCTCGATCCTTTCGAGCGTGGAAGGAAGTTGCAAAGGCTCTGACACTTTCAGGGTGCGGAATGCGTTTTCTTTTAATATCAAAACCCCTTCGGGTATGGTAAGAGAGCGGATCTTTGCGGTATCCGGCTGCCCGAAAATACTGTACCGAACCATATTGGCTCCGTGCTGCGCGACGGTATTGCTGCCGATCTGCGTTACGGGCAAACCGTCTATGACCGACGGGATGACCACGTCGACGTTTTCGCCCGTAGGGCCTGTGTACCCGGTGATCGTCACCTCGCTGCTCGTCTTTTCGTAATCGAAAAATTCCGCGCTGCCGCTGACCTTTATTTCCTGCCAGAGCGCATACAGCGTCAGATCGTCCGTCCTGCCGAACGGTGTGCAGAGATACGGCTCCCCTGCGCCCGCGGGATTGTCGTACCAGCCGAGGAACAGATACCCCTCCCGAACGGGTTCGGGCAGCGGTGCGCTCACGTCGGAGAGAGCTGTATCCGGATTCGGCTCTTCCATCGTGCCGCCGTCAAGGATATATTCAATCTGATACTCCACGCCCGTCTGCAGCCAGTCCGCCGTCAGCGTCATGTCTCGCATATTGGCGGGAGTGATTTCCGCAATTTCGTTGCCGCTTTCGTCGAACCAGCCCAAAAACGCATATCCTTCGCGCGTGCAGAGCGGAAGCTCGAACGTCTGCCCGTATTCCAATACATAGGTATAGACTGTTTTTGCCCCGTCGGGCGCAATAAACGAGCCGCCGCACGCATCGAGCGTGATCTCAAATTGCAAAGGCTTATAGCGCGCGTACAGCCATGCGATCTCCGAAATATTGCTCTTGTCGAGAACGGTGACCTGTTCACCGCCCTCCTTTGCGTCGAACCAGCCGACAAATTCATACCCCGGCCGGTAAACCGGATGCAGCACTACGGTTTCGCCGTAGGTGACATAATTCGGGTTGACCTTTCCGTTTTCGAACACGCCGTCGTATTCGTAGCGGATGAGGTATTCTTTCGGCGCATACACCGCATAGAGCGTCTGATCGCCCTCCATGCCCGTAAAAGACTTGTAAAATTCGCCGCTGCCGTCGGGGCTTTCGTTCCAGCCGAGGAAATCATGCCCTGTCAGGCTGCAATCGGGCAGCGTTATCGTCTCCCCGAAACGGATCGTAAGCGTATGCTCCGTTCTGTCCGCGCCGTCCGACACAAACGTACCGCCGCGCGCGTTTAACTTCAATTTGAATTCGAGCGGCTCAAAACGCGCATACAGCGTCGCGACGGTGAGAATATTGCCCGCATCGATGACGCCGATCTTATTGCCGCCCTCCTTCGCGTCGTACCAGCCGATAAATTCATGCCCGTACAGTTCAACGGGCAGAAGCGTTACGCTTTCGCCGTAAACGACCGTATTCGGGTTGGTTTCTTCGCCCTCGTACGCGCCCTCGAAGATGTAGCGGATCACATATTCTTTCGGTTCGAATACCGCATACAGATACAGCGTTTCGTCCACCCCGTAAAGGTACTCGACGTATTCCCCGCTGCCGTCCTTTTCGGTATTCCAACCGAGGAAGGTGTATCCCGTTCTGGAAGCCCCGTTCAGTTTATGCACTTCCCCCGCCCCGACGGATACGGGATTTTCTGCATTTGGCTCTCCGCCGTTCAGGTCATAGTATACCGTGAACAGATCGTCGCATTTCTGCCAGAGCGCATACAGCGTTATATTCTTTGTGGAATCCCCGCCGACGCTCTCGTACTTTTCGCCGCCGTACGGCTGATCGTACCACCCCAGAAAAATATACCCCTGGCGGACAGGAGCTTTCAGCTCGTATCCGCCGGCGGAAGTTACGCTTTCGGGATTCTCTTCTCCATGCAAAACGCCGCCGTTCAGCTCGTAGCGAACAGTGTAAACCACATCGCTCCACTTCGCAAACAGTTGCACGTTCTCTCCCGCGCATTGAATTTGCGTGATCGGCTCGCCGGAATAATCCGCTGCCGTGTACCAGCCTTCAAACACCGCGCCGTTCTTTTCGGGCAAAGGAATTTCCAGCAAACCGCTCTCCACCGTAAACGTATTTTGCGGCGTTTGCAGAAAATAGCCTCCGTTCAGCCAGTAATCGATGGTATATTCGTGCGGCGCAAAAACTGCCGTATAGGTGCAGTCTTCCGTGATTTTACACGGAAACGAAACTGCCCCGCCCCGTTCGTCCTCCCAGCCGATAAAATCGTACCCGTCGCGCGCGGGCGTTTGCGGCGTGAACCAATCGTTTTCACTGACCGAAACCTCGTTGCCGTCAAGCGTTACGGTATACAGGTTCGGAGCCCGGCTTTGCCATAGGAGGGCAAAAGCCAATATGCCGGCGAGCAGGAGGATTGCCGCGGCGGCGATCGACACGGCAGAAATCCGTTTCCGCTTTTTGATGAACGCGACACTTTCCGCCGCAGGCGCTTCGGAATACCCGCAATACAATTTCGATACGGGGACTTCAAAATGTTCCGCCAAAGCGGAAAGCCTTTCAATATCCGGGCAGGTGATGCCGCGCTCCCAGCGCGAAACGGCGTCGGGCGAGGTAAGCGCCGCGGCGGCGAGTGCCTCCTGGCTCTCTCCCCTGCCGGCGCGCAGTTCGGAAAGCATTTTTCCGAATGCTTCCGCCCGGAAAGTTCCGACATACGATATTTCGGTTTCCTCTCTCCCGAGCAGCTTTTCCAGCGATATGCCGAGCGCCGCCGCCAGTTCGCCCAGCTGCGCTATGTCCGGCTCCGACAACCCCCTCTCCCATTTGGAAACAGTCTGCGGATGAAGATTCAGTTTATCTGCCAAATCCGATTGCGTAATTTTCGCCGTCTGGCGCAGTTCCTTCAGGCGCCTTCCGAACCCTTCCATTGTTTCATCCCCTTTGCGGCTTATTGCGAGTTATAGTTTAGCACAAATATACGGTTTTGACAAGTTTCCTGCTTTATCCGTTCTGCCGCAAAAACCGCCGCGGCTGCGATGCCGTAGCCGCGGCGGTTTTGCCCGTCAAAATCAAATTATTTCCAGCTCGTCCGCCGAGGGGAACGGGGGATAATCGTCCGCAAGCGTATCCGAGTACCAATACGCCACGGAAGAGATGTCGTCCTGCAGCGGCAAGTACCTGCCGCCGCTCCTCCAACCGAGCGCCTGTAATCTCCTTAATTTTCTTTCCATAAATAAATCGTTGAGTGATAACAATAAAATTTTATCCCCCCCACCTCGTCTACATACGTTTCGGGGTCTACCTCTACAGCCGGATAAGCAGAAAGATTATCCGAAAAGCGGGCGGCATAATACCCATAGTAGCAGCCGAGATATACTTCAATAAAAAAGTTCTCCGCCGTCGCCTCCGGAAGACCATTGTTGCGGTATCTCTCCGCCACACTCTCCCGCATTTTCAGCGCCGTTTCTTCGCCCGGTTCTCCGATAGGTTCCGGCTCAAAATTTTGCAGGAGCCATTTGTTCCGCTCTATATCCCCGTTGTGGTAGGCGATATTCAAAAAGTCGCGCCAACCGATTGCGCGGGCTTCGTAAATCTCTTCCAGGCTGTACAGCGGCCCGCCTTCCACTTCCCCCGTATACACCTCCCATTCGCGGCTGCACCCGCCGAAGATGCACACCCCCGCCAGCATTACCGCCAACATTACCGTCAATATTTTTATCTTTTTCATAGCCGTTCTCTCCTTTCTCGTCTTTTTCTGTTCGGTTGCCTTTCGCATCGGATTTCATCCCCATTGAAGCAAAATAGCACAATGTCATTTTTCAATGGCATTGTGCTGCATCCTTGTCCGATTCCATTTGTTTGCTCTCTCACTTCTCTGCACTCTGTTTTTGTGCTACCTGTCTTTATTATATCATGTATGTTTCCTTTGTCAATATTTCCTTGAAAAATTTTTATTGCAAATATACGATGCTGAAAAACCGATACGACCGCCTGCATGGCAGAATTTTCAGCAACCTGCGGGCATTCTTTTCCAAGTTTTCTATTTGCCGTAAATCGCATACTTCGTATATAAATTGTCGTAATCGATTTTGATTTGCCTATCCTTTCCTTCCGTTTCCACCGCCTGTACGATGATGGAGGCGTATTCGTCCGGATGATAGGTTTCGGTTCGGCTCATAAGATAGGGCATGCAGGAAACGCGCACGGCGTCGTAAATGGCAAATACCCGCTCGCAAAGTTCGTCCGTAACCTCATAGTCGCCATCGTTGCGGAACCGCCCGCCCTCCAGCCGCTCTTTTGTTTCCCATACGGCTTCGTTGTACCCCGTAAAAATCATTTCATACTCGCGCTGCGGCAATTTTTCGTCCTTTTTATCCACAAAACGGCTGACGTATTCGAGTTTTTCGGCACATTTGTACACCCAAAGCGGAAAGAGAGGATGCTCTTTGCCGAACAGCGCACACCGCATGAGATTTTCGGCGATCGTAAATTCCGCGCCCGTGATCTCATAGCGGATTTTGCGGCGCGGAACGGTGATCCGGTACGGATGCACATAGTTATGGCTTCTCTCCTGCCGCCTCGCGAGCGAAAACAGTATATCGGCCGCCGCCTCCGCACATTGCGGAAGCGTTTCGACAGGTTCACGGTAATAGAAATATTCCGCGACCGTCTTGAGTTTATAATTTTCCACCCTCTTGTGAAGCAGCCGCTTTGCCATGGGCAGAATATCCACCCGATCCTGCGTAAACTTGGCGCCGCATTCCGCACCGTAATGATCCAGAAACTTGCAGGCGAACGCAAGATTATACCCCGCAAGGATACATCCTTCGGCAAAGGCGGCGAGCTCTTTGAGCGCCTGCGGGGCAGGCGGCGCGCCGGCAAGCGTTTCGTCGGCGATACCCGTCAGCGCGGATATTTCTGCGGGAATCGGCAAAGGGCAGGCGACGTAAGTATGAAATTGCTCCACGGGGTGCCTCTTTTCATACTTTACCGCCGCGATCTCGATGATGCGGCTGCTCTCCTTCCCCTCTTCGCCGCAAGAAAGCCCCGTCGTTTCGATGTCCACGACGACAACTTTGCCCTTCCGCAAACGATTGTTCAAACTGATCATGCCATTTCTCCTTCATTTCCAATATCTTTGCAGCATGCGCCGCATATTCTCCCGCCCGACGGGGTTCATCGTATGCAAAGCGATGGGATACAGAGTTCCCCGTTCCAATAACCAATCCAAAAGTTTGATGCCGTCTCCGCCGTCAGAGGCATAATCGCCGAGGTCATGGTCGCAGTCGATGAGTTCGATCGTCTGCGACGTTTCGCTTTCTGCAATCACCTTTTTCGCCTCGTTTACGCTGTGGCACCATAGAAATCCTGCGGGTGCGGGGCGCAAATCGTCCAGCCAAATCTTCACTTCAACCCTGCAAGGCGCAAGCCGCTCTTCTTCCGCAAGGAAATACTGTTGTACTTTTTTTCGATTTCTTCAAATTTTTCCATCGATCATAACCTCCTCTCTCCTGCGCGCCGATAAGAAACCGTGCGCCGCTTCTCCGTCAGTTTCCTCCCGCCGCGGCACACGTTTGTTTCGCAATTTTTAGATTTTGCGCCGCGAAAACGCATACAGTTCCCCGTATTTATCCATTGTATCCCCCCCCTTCAATCGTCCAAATCATGAAATATCGGTTTCAATGCATCGAAAGCGGCGGAAAGCGTTTGACGGTATTCATTCCACAGCCGCTCGCGCTCCTCCCAATCGTCATGATCCCACGAAGCGGTACACAAATCCGCCGCCTTGTCGAACAAGTCGGCGACGTCGCCGACCATCTTGCGCCAATCTTCCAGCGCGCCGTCCACCTGACCTTCTTCTACGGAGGACACAGCGCGGATTTGAAAACAGTTGTTTTCCTCGCCGTCCTTTTCAAAGAGCGAATTGCCGATCGCGTATGTATTTTTTGCGAATGCACGCAGATAATCGCGCAGAATCGCCGTAAGATACATCGTCGCCTCGGACGAAACATAATACGGTATTTTTTCGATATACAATTTTCCGTTGCGCCATTTTTGTTTTCCAAGCTTCAGGTGTTCGATCTTATACCGATCGATACGGTTGGAAACACGATGCGGCAGACAATGCAAAAAATACAAAAGTCCGCTCGGCTGATATTTACGCGTAAAAGCAAAATAATCATCAAAAGTATGATTTACACCCAATTCTTTTTTTTGAAGCCGTAAGTATTTCAAATACCCGACTTTTTGGGGTTGATTGCCTGATTGTTCACTGTTTTTCATCCTCTTCTCCTCTTGCCGGCAAATTTTTAATTTCATATTGCACATAGTCGGAAAACTTCGAAAGAGCATCTGCCGCTTTCAGAAGCTGCAGACAGAAATCGCCGCCATCCGGGGATATCCCCTCGATCTGAACGCAGAGCTGCTTTGCGCTGTCCTTCATCTGCCCGAGCAGCTGTTTATGAAAGAACAGCGCATCTCTCACCTCGGGCGAAACCGCGTGCCAGCACTCCTCTTCGTCGCGCAGCGGGTTCTGTACGCATAACGGCAAAAACCAATCCGCTATCCGATCGAAGCAATCGCAGCAAAGGTTGAGGTACAGCCCCTTCATGTCATATTTCGAGCCATACCCGATATGGCGCACGAAACAAAAATCTTCCTGTTCGTCCCACATGTCAAATTTTTTGCCGCACATCGAACATATTTTTCCGCTGTTTTACTCCACCGCAGTTACCTCGCACTTTTTCTTTATTATACAATAAAGTCATAGGTTTATCTCGAGCTTGCC
>ERZ1106952.517-NODE-517-length-17168-cov-9.525974_pt1 | contig 17168 bp, 14 predicted proteins | sample MGYA00403677_ERZ1106952 | MGnify/ENA primary metagenome ERZ1106952 (study PRJEB35170, sample SAMEA104062415) | human gut metagenome | biome: human gut; feature: human-associated habitat; material: faeces | place: Denmark | collected 2012-05-14 ...
CTGCGGCGAGCGAAGCGAGCCGCACTTGTCTATGCCAAGCACACGCCATGGTGCCAAATTGCAAAAAATACATTTGCTTCTTTTGATTGTTGACAAGAAATCGCTTGCTATTATTCGCGTTTTAGAATATAATAGGAGTATAAATTCCAGAGGTGCAAGATATGTTAAGTTACATTTCTGCGAAAGAAGCTGCGGAGAAGTGGAATATCTCACAAAGGCGCGTAGCGATTTTATGCTCGGAGGCGCGTATATCTGGCGCAATGATGGTCGGCAATATGTGGATAATCCCCGCGAATGCCGAAAAGCCGATAGACAAGCGTACCGTTCGTTATGAAAAAACGCACAAAGTCGAACTTAAACCGTTTGTAAAGTGGGTTGGCGGAAAGGGTCAACTGATTGAGGAGATCGAAAAGATGCTGCCTTCTGACGGCGAAAAGGTTCTTACAAAATATGCGGAGCCGATGGTCGGTGGCGGCGCACTGCTTTTCAATGTCCTTTCAAGGTATCAGTTTGACGAGCTCTATATCAGCGATATCAATCCCGAGCTGATTAACGCCTACATTGCTATAAAACAAAATGTTGAAGCGTTGATTAAACGGCTAAACGAAATGCAAATGACTTTTCTGCCCCTTGATGAGAACGGCAGAAAATATTATTACTACAATGTCCGAGATAAATTCAATACAGTAAAACTGAGCGACAGCACATCTGCAGAAAAAGCGGCTTATTTTATCTTCTTAAATAAGACTTGTTTCAACGGACTTTACCGCGTCAATCGCAAAGGATTATTTAATGTGCCCATGGGCTCTTACAAAAACCCTACAATTTGCGATGCGGACAATCTTCGCAATATACACGAAGCATTGCAAAATGTAACCATTGTATGTGGCGATTACTCTCAGTCCCAATCATTTATTGATAGCGAGACTTTTGTTTACTTGGATCCGCCGTATCGTCCAATTTCGGAAACTTCGGCATTTACCTCTTACAATAGTGATGCTTTTGACGACAACGAACAAATACGACTTGCAAAGTTTATTGATGAGATAAATGCGGCAGGTGCGAAAATTGTTTTAAGCAACTCCGACCCGAAAAATGTAAACGAAGAAGATAATTTCTTTGACAATTTGTATAAAAACTACAAAATAAATCGTGTAGAGGCAAGCCGAGCAATAAACAGCAAAGGCGACAAACGCGGCAAAATAAATGAATTGCTTATTTGCAATTGAGAGGAATATTTATGGCTATTCTTGAATTGACAAAGGAAGAAATTAACAAGTACATCGACGAATTGTATGCGTGCTTCCCAACAGGACGCGCATTTGAATTATTTCTAAATTCATTTTTAAATTCTTTGGGCTTTGAAGAGGTTGTTACAACTCAATATATCGGAGATAAAGGGATTGATTTGACTTGTGTAAAGACAGGTCTTGACGTAAATGGAACAGATACCATGAACTATTATGTTCAGGCAAAAAGATATGCCCGAACTAATAAGGTTCAACCTAAAGAAGTCAGAGATTTAAAAGGCACAACTAAACGTGATAAAAACGGGAATATTCTGAATAGCAATTATATCAATGTTTTCATTACAACTTCCACATTTACTAATGCCGCATTGGCTGAGGCAAGCGATAATCCTAATATGCCCGTTATTACTATTGATGGCGCGCAATTAATTCAGTATTGCATTGAAAAAGGCATCGGATTTAATTATAAACCCGTATTTTCACCAAAAGATATTATCGCTTTAACAAATTCCGTACAGAACGGCAATGACGGTATCTCTTCTGCAACTGCAGCTTCATATTTGGTAGAAAGAGAAATAACGAAAAACGACATAAGAGCAAGAATTCTAATTATTCCTCAAGTTGTAAAAAATGAATTGTCTACAACCGATGAAAAGTTCAATGTCGTTTTTAATGGGTTGGAAAAACAACTCAATATAGATAAAACCCGAAGATATTTTGGTGGCGTTACAGATTTTTACAAGAACTTCGGTTTATTGACAAACGACGGAGTGTTTATAAGCAAGAAAGCAAAATGGCGAATAGATGGTAACAAAATAATTGTTGATTTAATACAGGAGTAAAACAAATGAAAAGGGATTTTAACAAGTGGATTGAAACATTCAGAAGCAGCATTTGCGACTATAAATTTTACGTTGACTTTGAAAAAGTTTACGGTAAGGTTGATAATATCAAAGTTGAATTGAATATTCTCAACTCACTTATCGGTTCAAAAAATATCGAAAATGATTTCAAAAATCTTGTAGCAGAATATCCAAAAGTTTTGAAATGTATTCCGATTTTGCTTGCTGTTCGTAGCCGTGAAATATATGCGATTGACAGCGACGGCGAATATTGGTTTAATTTTGCAAACCAAAATTGTTCTATCGACGAATACATAATGTTTATGCACAAGACAGGCTTGTTTTCTCTTATTTCGGAGCATTTGATAAACAATCTCGTCGATTACGTTACGGGCGTTGAAGTCGGACTTGACAGTAACGGTCGTAAAAATCGCGGCGGTCATTTAATGGAAGATTTGGTAGAATTGTATCTTGTGAAAGCAGGCCTTCAAAAAAACGCCGATTATTTCAAAGAAATGTATCTTTCCGACGTTGAAAAAAAATGGAATTTGGATTTGTCGAGCATTTCAAACCAAGGCAAAGCGAAAAAACGTTTTGATTTTGTGGTTAAGAAAGATAAGACCGTGTACGCCGTCGAAGCAAATTTCTATTCGAGCCAAGGCTCAAAGCTCAACGAAACAGCAAGAAGTTATAAGACTATTGCGTTGGAAGCTAAAGAAATTAATGGTTTTGTATTTGTTTGGTTTACCGATGGTCAAGGCTGGAAGTCCGCTCGCCATAATCTTGAAGAAACGTTTGACGTTTTAGACAATATGTACTGCATTGCCGATTTAGAAAATGGAATAGTAGACAAGCTTTTTTGATTATGGAGGATAATATGCAAGGCGGGATGTTCGTTACTCTATATGATGAGAAAACATTAAAATTGTATTTAAATAAAGGTTTGTATGGTTTTTTGATGAAACCTACATCTGTTGATTCCGTCACGAGTCGTAGTAAACATTATGCAGTTCTGGCGGATTATGCTTGTAGCCGAGAAGGTACTGATTTGTTCTTTTTTCTTAAACGAAAAATAGTTTATGGCGGAAAAATCTATGGAAACAGAGATTGTTCCTCGTTCTATATAAATGGACAAAATAGTCCGTTGGGACAGCGAACGCAGGCAAATTTATTTTGGGATGAATCGCCAAGGTACACCCCGACAGGGACACCGGGTGTTTTTAAAGTCAATAGCAAAGATAAAGCGCAACCTTTTATCTTTCAATTTGCTCAAAATGAAAATACTGGCAAATATATAATTTCGGATGAGTTATATTTTAATTTAGGAAGAAAATATCCTTATCCTTTACCCTCAAACAGTATGCAGGGAATGAGCTTTTGTACTTTAACTCCCGGAGAGGTCAAAGAATTGATTAATCTTTTATCACAATCAGATAAATCAATAGATTTTTCAGAATGTGATGACATAAATAAATCTGGAGAAGAACGACTTTTCGATAATTCTTTAGTTGACATCAGATCAGAATTTATAAACGAAGCTCAAATGGAGTTTTCGATATTATCATCCCTTACACCGTTGCATGAATTGTTTGAAAATAATTATATACTTTGCAGACAAGTACCTATATCGCCGTTTAAGCCTATGGATATGGACAGAGCCGATATATGTTTATATAGTCTTGATTCTCCTATAAGGGAAGGAACCATACCAAACATCGTTATTGAATTGAAAAAAGGAAAAACAAATTATCATGCATATAATCAAACCGTAAGATATTTAAATTGGCTGAAAATGATTACTACAGATGAAGAATTTTCAAAAGTAAAAGCATTTATAATAGCAAACTCATTTTATCCAATTAAGCGGAACAAGGTGAATACATGCTTTGAAGAAAAGATTAAAATGTTTTCAATTGATTCCTTTAGTTTTGTGGAGTTACGTTAATGTCAAAGAAAATACCGTTACAGCCTGAAAATTTTGAATTGGAAACGAATACGGTATGGGCATTCCCCGATCGCGGCAAATGGGCAACACACGACGCAAAATATCGCGGGAACTGGTCGCCGTACATTCCTCGAAATGTAATTTTGCGCTATTCGCAAGAAGGCGATACCGTTTTAGATCCTTTTGTCGGCGGCGGCACTACTGCAGTTGAAGCAAAACTGACAAACAGGAATTTTATCGGTTTTGATATCAATCCCGAAGCAGTCGAATTAAGCCGTCAAAAGTGTTCTTTTCAATTTGATACTACTACTTCATTGAAAATAGAGGTATCCGACGCTCGAAAACTACCGTTAAATGATAATTCGGTAGATTTGATTTGTGCTCACCCCCCATACGCCGATATCATCCATTACAGCGAAGATATTGTAGGCGACCTTTCCCTTTTGCCTATAAAGGATTTTTTGTTTGAAATGGGCAAAGTGGCGGATGAGTTTTACCGCGTATTAAAAAAAGATAAGTTTTGTGCTATTCTTATGGGCGATATGCGCAAAAAAGGAATGGTACAACCCCTTGCGTTTGAAACCATGCGCGTTTTTGAACTCGCTGGCTTCAAAACAAAAGAAATCATAATTAAGGAGCAGCACAATTGTAAAGCGACTGGTTATTGGAAAACTAATAGCATTAAGTTTAACTTTTTGCTCTTGGCACATGAGTATTTGTTCGTATTCAAAAAATAGTATTGATTAACGAGCAAAATTGAAATAAATAGTCTAACATATGCTGCTAATAGAGGGAGACTTATGAAAACAGATATTTTTATTAGAGAATACTCTGAAAAATTAAAATGCGAAAAAGCTTCGCTTTTTATAGGATCTGGTATATCAAGAAAATCTGGCTACGCAAATTGGAAAGATATACTGAGAGAGTGCGCAGAAGAGATTAACTTAAATGTCGATAAGGAAAGCGATTTGATTACGCTTGCCGAGTTTTATGTAAAAGGCAAACAACGTACTAAAATCGATCAAACAATAGCATCATACTTTAAAGATAAAAATGGTGAACCGAGTGAAACCCATCGCATTTTGTCTACTTTCCCTGTGAAAAGTATTTGGACAACGAACTATGATACACTTATCGAGCGTTCACTAACGAAAGCGGATATTACCTACTCAGTTGTAACTGATGATGAGTCTTATGTTTCACTTGACCCCGCCGCAAAAGTGAAAGTGCACAAAATTCATGGAGATGTTAAAACTCCAAGTCGTTGTGTGATAACACGAAGAGATTATGAAAAATTTGAAGAAACCCATGATATAGTATTGTCTGAACTGAAAGGAGAAATGTGCACAAACTCTTTTCTGTTTTTAGGTTATAGCTTTAGCGATATAGATATACAACACATTTTATCCAAGATAAGGCTCATTTATAATGATGATCACCCACAGCGTCATTATTGTATAATGGAAAAAATACGAAAGGAAAATTGTGATGATGAAGATGATTTTTTGTATAAGGAAAATCGACAAAATCATTACATTAATGACATGCAATCGTATGGCCTTAATGTCGTCTTAGTTGATTCATACAATGAAATCGAAAGTATTCTAAAAGAGATTAGCATTAGAGTTCATCTGAAAGATGTTTTAGTCAGCGGCGCATACGAAGAGCTCAATTCGCTTTCAAGGAATAGAATTTCTCCATTTACTACCACTTTAGCTAAAAAACTTATTGAAGAAAATTTCCGAATTATTACTGGATATGGTAAAAATTTGGGCTCGGATATTGTTGCTGGCGCTTTTTTAGGGTGTTGTAATGCGGGAATTCAACCAAAAGATTTTAATGAAAATGTTGTCCTCTGTCCATTTCCTTATAAGTTGCCAGAATCGTCTGACAGGACAAGTATTTACACGAGCTTAAGGGAAAATATGATTTCAAAAACAAAAATCAGCATTTTTATTTGCGGTGAAAAATACGCAAAAAGCTCTAAATCTACAATCAATTCACCTGGTGTTCTCGAAGAATATAAAATTTCAAAGGAACAAGGGAATCTAATTATCCCATTAGCAACTACAGGCGGAGCTGCGATGGAAATTTGGGATATTGAACAAAAAGAATCATCCCCTTCATCACAGCTTGAAGGGTTTCAAAAATTAGGTTCTGAAGTTAACCCCGAAGAACTTGTCAATATTGTAATGTCACTCATTCAAGAGTACTCAAAGAAATACAATTAAGGAGAAATTTTATGGGACACAAAATATTTGTATCTTACAAGTATCACGATACCGATATTCAAAAGATCACAAATAACTATTGGTATCAAGATACAGTAAGGGATTATGTAGATCAGTTGCAGAGTTATTTTGACAACACAGATGATATTTATAAAGGCGAAGATGACGGCGAAGATTTATCACAGTTATCCGAGGAGGCTATTTGGTCTCAATTAAAGGACCGTATTTATGATAGTACATTAACCATTGTAATGATTTCACCCAATATGAAATCATTTTCCCCCGATAGAGAGCAATGGATCCCCTGGGAAATATCTTATTCCTTGAAGGAAGTATCAAGAAAAAATAAAGCCGGCAACATGGTTACAAGTAGTAGCAATGCTATATTGGCTATAGTTCTTCCTAATCGAAGCGGGTCGTATGCATACTTTTTAGAAGATAAAAACTGTTGTACATCAGGTTGCCGCTCGTTAAAAACAAACACCCTCTTTTCTATTCTTAGGAAAAATATGTTCAACATAAGGAAACCTGATAAAAATATATGTACCAACCACGAAGAAATATATCACGGCGATAGTAGCTACATATACTCCGTTAAATGGAAGGATTTTGTTGTTAATCCGAATAGTTACATAGAAAAGGCATATCGTTTACAGAATTCTATTGAGCAATATGATATTTATAAAGAGGTCGATTAACCTGTCAAATATGTCTTAATCTTGATTGTATTTTGTCGCGCCTTAAAATATATGTTTGCAAAATGGTGTCCATAAAAATGTGTGACAGTTTGTACATATGCACAATGTTGTAAAATTAGGTGATTTCGGTATCAATGATCGAATGTGGCAAAAGTGCAATCATTTATGCCGTTTATGTAACAAAATTGCAATGTTTTGACAGGATGTTGTGTAAAAAATGCAATTGACGGGGGGGGGGGTTAGTTATATAATTTATCTGTCAGTTATGTATGCGCGTTCTTTTACGGGTTTTGGAAACGCAGTAATAATACGGCAGGAAGAGGATGCGATCGCTCGCATCCTTATTTATTATTTAATAGGAGGAAAAATGAAAGAGGTTTCAGACGTAAAACAATTTTTCGTCTCTCACGCTACGCTTGTAAAAACAGCGGTAATAGTGTTGCTCGCTCTATTGTTTGCGGGCAGCATTTTAATTGTTGTTTTTGCGGGCGGAGAATTCGCATCGGATGCGGATGCGACGGAAATCAAAGGCATAATGCGCCTTACGGAGGCGAAATATTCGTCTTCGTATTTTTCGGGAGACAAGTTTTCTTTTGACAAGGAAAACAGCGAGGTAATGCTTCTTGCCAAAGATCCTGCGATTGAAAACGTGGTCAAGATCGATGATCTGCCCGCACCGGAGTATGGCTTCCGTATAACGGGGCAGGAGCAGATATATACCGATCCGTCCGAAATAGTCATGTCGGAAGGCATCACTTCGATAGATGTCGTAAGCGTCAGGTATCCTACGGTATACACTTCGGTCGGAGTAAGCGTGATAGGTTCTGTGGATAGTAGCAAGTTAACAGCCGAAACGACGTTCGAAGCCGAAACCGCAAATCTTTACAAAGGCGAAGAGCTTTTGACGCAGGAGCAGAAGGCTACATTGCCTGATGCGGAAAAGCCCTACCTTTCCAATGCGGGAACGGCTGAAAACATCAAGGGTCAGGATTGCAGCGGGGGCGCATGTCTCAGAAATTTTGCTTCCGGCATGAAGATAGAGTTCAAATTCATCAGTACCGAGAGTACCGAAATTGAGCTTGAAATGCTCGTCTGCAAACGTCCTCAGGAATCGGCGTTCGACGACGGCTACATAATGAAGATAAACGGCGAAGAGTTTACAACGGGCTTTACCGTGCCTTCCGGCGGTACAGGAAATTACTTTGCCCCCTATACTTTGCCCGGAGTGACTATAGCCGTGCAGCGCGGGTTGAACGTACTCACTTTCGAATACAACAAAACTTCGCCGCATAACTTTGACGCAATTAAACTGTATGCGGACGGAGCTATGCTCGCAGGGATAGATGCTGTATCGGATCCCGCAGCCAATGCGTAAAGAAAGGAGATCGGAAAAATGGATTTAATGGAAGAAATATTAACGGCTATAAAGACAAAATGGATAGGTTTTTATGTGGCGGCGGTAGCATGGGTGCTTACTTTTGTCCAGATGATAACTTATTCGCAGATAGGCGGTATCGAAGAAGGTCTGTTCAGCGCGGGCGTGATAATTTCGTGCGTATGCGGATTGCTCTTTTTCGTTCTGTTTTCTCTGCTTCGAAAGACTTCTCCGCTTGCGCCGATAATCCTTATGATATGCGATCTGCTGTGTCTGATGTTCTTTGTCGGAGCGAGCGGTTTCCAGGATTACTTTTCGACGCAGTTCTTTGACGGATTTTCGATGAGCAAGTTATTCTCGCTCGGCGTACCCGTCTGGTTCAGCATGCTCTCGTTCATACTTTCGTTCGTGATCTCATCCGTGGCTATATATCTGCCTCAGAACAGGAGACCGAAGATCAAAAACGTAAATTCTACACCCGCCGACGGGAATACGGTAAGGTAAGGAGAAAACGATGAAAGAGTTCAGAAAAACAAATTTTGTATTCAAAATACTTTTCCACATAGCGTTCGTCATCACGGTGCTTCTTATGGTAGCGTCGCCTATACTTCTCGGCAATGCTTCCCAGATCAATTCAATGCTTGGCATTGAAACGCAGATCGGACAGGGTGCGGTGGAAGGCAACCTTTATTACAACACCAAGTTCAAGAACATGGCGGAAGTAAAACAAGCCAGCATCGACATTATAGAAGAGGCGGAAGCCGAAGGCGCCGTACTGCTTAAAAACGAAGATATCGGCGGTAAGCCCGCTCTCCCGATAAATAAGGACGAAAAGGTCACGCTTTACGGCGCCGCGTCTTATTATTCGGTACATACCGGACAGGGTTCTGGCGGCGTGGAAGGCGGAGCGCTTAATGACAGAGTGACGCTTTACGACGGTCTGACCGAAGCCGGACTTACCGTCAACGCAGATCTTAATACTTGGTATAAGGACAATGCGAACAGTTCTTCCGTGTTCGGAACGAGCGGCACCAATTTCATAGGCGCGTCCGCTCAGACCACTCAGTTCATCGTAAAAGATTTGGCGTGGGACAGCTTGGACGCTTCGAAAAACAACGAAACCGATGTTGCGATAATGGTTCTCGGCAGAAATTCAGGCGAAGCGCTCGACCTTTATATGAACGTTACTATGCAGGGCGGTCAGGACGACGGTATGAACGTGATACTCGGAAGAAGCGGCAGCGGAAAATACACTACCGATTACGGCGACTCGGGTTCGCTTGCTGAAAACGAAGCCGACGTTCTCCGCAATCTCAAAGCAATGAAAGACGCGGGTACGATAAGCAAGATAGTCGTGCTCATGAACACGGCAAACCCCATGCAGTGCGAGTTTCTCGATAATGCCGAATACGGAGTGGACGCATGTATGTGGGTAGGCAATATGGGTACGAGCGGCGCGTCCGCAGTCGGCAAACTGCTTGCGGGAGAATATAATCCTTCGGGCAGGACCGTGAATACTTTCTGGCGCGATAACTCGTACAATCCCGTATATTATAATTTCGGCAGTATAGAGTATGGTAATTCGGGTATACTCGAAAGCTATTTCTCTACCGACGGTTTCATGAACAACGATTATTACGTTGCGTATCAGGAAGGCATTTACAACGGTTACAAGTATACGGAAACGCGTTACGAAGACTATGTGACCGGACGTCCGAATACGGGTACGTTCAATTACGATGACGCGGTATCTTATCCTTTCGGTTACGGACTCAGCTACTCCGATTTCACTTATTCCAACATGAAAGTGACCGAGAATAAAACGGACGATACTTATACGGTTACGGTAGACGTTACGAACAACTCGTCCATAGACGGAAAAGAAGCCGTTCAGGTATACGCGCAGAAGGCGTACACCGAGAAAGACGAAGAAAACGGTGTAGAGAAAGCTGCGGTAGAGCTTGTAGGTTTCGACAAAGTGGACGTTCCCGCAAGAGGAACCGTTACCGCCGAAATCGTGGTAAAAGGCAAATATCTTGCAGCTTACGACTCCAATGTGGAAAAGACTTACGTTATAGGTTCTTCGGATACGTCCGACAAGTACCTGCTTACCGTTGCGAAAGACGCGCACGACGCGACCAACAATATACTTCGTTATAAGGCCGCGAACGGCGTTAGCGTGGATACGACTAAAATGACGTTCAGCGCAGATCGCGGACAGGGCGACTCGGCTCTCGTATGGAGCAAATATTTTGCTTATGACAACAAGACTTATTCCACCAATGCTTACATAGAGAGCAATAACGAAAACTTTACTCCCGATTATGAGGGACAGGAAGCCAACTTCGGCGTGGATAAGATAACCAATCAGTTCGACGACGTGGATTACACGAAAGCGGGTATTTTCTCCGAGGCGGAAGAAAGCCAACCTTATCTTACCCGTTCGGATTGGGAAGGTACTTACGGCATCCGTGTCGATCTTACGGCTACCGACGCGCTCGTACAGGCTCAGAAAAACCCTGCCGTGCAGACCGACGATATTCCTTATCCGACTTACGGCGAACAGGGATTCTATGAGAGTCTCGATACGTTCGACGAAATGAAACTCATTTATCTTCGCGGCAAGGATATCGACGATCCAGACTGGGATATACTTCTCGATCAGATCACATGGGAAGATACCTGCGCGATATTGCAGGACGCGCTTCGTCTGACGCACGGAGCAGACTCGATCTCCGCTCCCAGCACTTCTCAGCAGAACGGCGGTTGCGCGCCTAACCATCCGAGAACTTACAGCGATTTCCCTTCGCAGAGCGGATTCAGGGGTTTTGCGGAAATGCTCGATCCTGACAATGTGAGTCAGAAGCCCGCAGTGTTCCTTAATAACGGTCTTGTCGCGGCTACTTACAATACCGACCTTATGATGCGTTACGGCGAACAGACGGGCGAGGAAGGTATCTGGGCAGGTTACAATGGTATTTACGGACTCGGTATAAATATCCACCGCGGAAGCTACGGCGGTCGCGCTTTCGAGTATTACAGCGAGGACGGTTTCATGACCGGTATGGCGGCAGGATACGAGGCGGTAGGACTGCATAAGCTCGGCGTGTTCGTTATAGCAAAGCATGCCACCCTCAACGATCAGGAAACTCACCGCGCGGGACTTAACGTGTGGGCTAACGAACAATCGATACGTGAGATATACTGCCGCGCCGTAGAAGTCATGGTAGAGATTGACCGCGAATACACGCCGAATACTCTTGTCGGAATGATGACGGGCATGAACAGGATAGGCGCGAAGTGGAACGGCGGACAAGGCTTCTACAATACCGTGCTTAAAGCCGAATTCGGAATGCAGGGATACGCGATAAGCGACTACAACTCTTCGCGTCCTTATATGAGTCCTATTCAGGGCGTGCTTAACGGCTGCGATCTCCCCGACGGTAATCCCGCGGGAAATAAGAACGGTTACGACTATAACGGCAACGATATACGTTTTGCTTCCTACGAGGAAGGTTACGGCGAACTTGCATGGGCAATGCGCACTTCCGTCAAGTACGTGCTTTATACGGTCGTCAACAGCAATGCGATGAACGGCATAACGGGCGATACTTCGTTCAGAACGATAACCCCCGCATGGGAAATCGCAATGTCGGTATTGCCTCGCGTGGCACTTACGATAATGATATGGTGCGCCGTTATTTATCTCGGAACTTTCGTATACAACGCGATAGTGTCGCGTAAGAAGAAAAATACGCTTTGACGCGCTTTGCCGTAAGGGAACGCTCGTTCCCTTACGGCCGATATAAGGAGATTGTAAATGAAAAACAAATTAAAGCTCATCGTAACGCTTATCGCCGTGTTTTGTCTTTGCGTATCGGCAATGGCGTTTACGGCATGCGGAGATAAAACGCCCGTGCACGAACATGCCTTATATGATGTGGAAGAAGTGCCCGCGACGTGCGTTTCGGAAGGCAATATAGCATACGAACACTGCATATATTGCGGTCAGATATACATCGACGGAAAAGAAGCGTCGGAAGAAGACGTCGTGATCCCCGTGGACCCGAATAATCATGCCGACTTAGTCGAGCATGCGGAAGTGCCCGCTACCTGCGTCGTTGACGGGGTAAAAGCGTATAAAGAATGCGGCGCATGCGGCGCACTCATCGACGGAGACGGAAACGTCATCACAGCCGACGACCTTGTGATAAAGGCGAGCGGGGAGCATGATTTCAGTGGCGGAAATACCTGTGCGCTTTGCGACGCATATAAGATAGAATATGCGGCAGGCAAGAGCGTGATCGTCGACGGATTGAGCGACATAGGTATTGTTCCTGCGGTAAGCGGAGGTTCACACGTAGGCACTACGGGCAAGGAAGCCGCTATTGCGGCACTTATAAAAAATAAAATGACGACGGTGACTCAGTTGGCAAGCGCGACTACCACTTTTGCCGCATACGGAGACGATATCGAACTTAAGTACACCGGTACGTCGGCTACTTATAATACCTTTACGCGTCTTTGCGTAGGCGACAATGGAAAAGATTATGTGGGCAAATTCGTTTTCGCATTCGATCTTTCCGTAAACGCCGATGTGGCTGTCGACAGGATAGGCGCCAAGGTCGTGGACAATACAGCTACGGTAATAGCGGAAAATGCGTCTTACGATAAACTCCTCGGCGCAAACAAGAGCGAAGAGAACAACGCCGACCGTAAACTCACGCCGAACGCTACTTACAGATTCGTGTATCTTATGGAAACCACTGCCGTCGATCAGCTTGTACAGATGTTCGTCTGCGGCGGCGCGGCTACCTGGACGCTTTCGAATATCCACGTCGTGTTGCTTCCCAACGAGACCGCAAGCGGGATCGTCACGAGCAAAATGCTGCACTTCGGTAGCACGGATATGTCGGGCAACGTGACTCCCGCGCCCGATCCCGAGCCGGAGCCCGAGCCCACGCCGGAGCCGGGTGAGAGCAAATCTTACCTCCTTGCCGACGGAACGGACTTTTTCAAGGCTGATTCGTGGAAATCCGCCGACTCTGCCGAAACCGTTCGTACCGCCTCCGAAATATGCGACGAGAACGGAAACCTGAGATTCACGTCCGATACCGCAAGCCGTATAAACATGTTTTATGTGGCGCAGGCGGAAGACGGCAGCTGGAAGCATCTCGGCGATAAAAAGGCAAACACAGATCTTGTGCCTTCCGTTTACGGAGTGGAATATTCGTATGAAATGACGATAAACGCAAGCGGCGCGTTCGATATGCTCGTGCTCGGCGCGTTAAAGTGTTACTCGAAAGAAGACGCGGGCGCCGCAGGTCTGTTCCTGACTTTTACCGAAGACGGAAAAATAACGGTAAATCACTGTTCCAACAACACGCAGAACGATACGTACAAATCGTGGGGCGAGTTTTCGGGAGCGAGTAACTTTGAAATGAACAAGGATAACACCGTCACGCTCAGGATCACAAGAGCGGACGATGTCGCGCTGCTCATATCCGTGGAAGTAAACGGCAGTGCCGTCGTTTTCGAAGGAGAGGATGCGGACGGAAAATTCTCCGTAGAAAACGGAGCGTTCAAATCAAACGAGTTTCTTGCGGAATACGGTATGGGACAGAGAGCGGGATTTTACCCTTCCGCGGGAAATACGCTCACCGTCTCTTCGCTCGAATTCAGTCACAAATAAGTAAATCCGATTATAACCCGCACCGAAACAGCGGTGCGGGTTATAGTTATATAACGGCATTAAAGGAGGAAATGTGAAAGCAATCAAACGATTATCCGTAATATTTATCGCGCTTTTCGTTTTCTGTATTTGTATTCCTTCTGCGTTTGCGTGCGGAGAAACCGCGGCGTCCGTTTTCGTTTATCACAAAGCGATGCCCGCGACCTGCACGGAGGGTGGATACGGAGAATATTGGGAATGTGACGGTAGTTATTACGCCGACGCAAGCGGTAACGTAAAGCTTGACGGCATACCCTATACCGAGCCCGCAGGGCACAGGATGAGCGAATGGGAATATCTCGGAAACGGGGAGCATGCAAGATATTGCATGCGCAGCGGTTGCGATTACGGCGAAACGGGCGATACTCCCGATAAATACGACCTTACCATGTATTACGGCGATACCATCGATCTCATCGGCGAAAAAGTGAGCTTCGATAAAGGTCTGAACACCGTGGTCACATACGACAAAAACACGCAGTCCGTTACCGCAATATCGACAGGCACTGTGAGCGGCAAAGCCGACGGCGCGGAGTTCACAATAGACGTACAGGCTCACCCCGTCGACATAATGCTGTTCGCAGGACAGTCCAATATGGTGGGTTCGCCGAATTATGCCGAGGCAGATCAGGTGATACCCGTTGCCGAGGGACACGGATTCGAATATAAAGCAAAAACAGGCAGCGATGCTTCCGGCTGGTTCGGAGAGGTCCCCGCACTGTTCTGCAACGAAAATTACATACACATGAACAGCGGCGCGAGCAAGGTCAAAGGCAGTCTCGTTCCCGCGTTCATGGAGTCGTATTATAAGGAAACGGGCATTCCTCTTATCGGGATCAGAGCTTCTCAGGGCGGCAAGAAGATAGAGCTGTTCATGGAAGGCGGGTAATATCACAACAACATTAAAAAAGGCCTTGCCGAGTGTGTCGAAAAGACGGAAACGCTGGAAAATTACGCGCTCAGGAACATTTACATGGCTTGGTGTCAGGGCGAGAGCAACGCGTCTCCCGCGGAAAATCCCGACAGCGTGACGCTCAACAACGGAGTTTATGACTTTACGGGTTACAAAAATCAGCTCAGCGAGCTTTACGACAGCCTTAAAGTGATCAAAAATACGGAAGGCGAGACCATAGGCGAGATAGAAAAATGCTTCGTCATATCCATAAGCGAATATTCCAATGCAGGCACCGACTACGGCAGCGGTCACAAAAACTCGGAAGAAAAGAGCCCCGACAAAGTGGCTATGATAAAAGCTCAGGAAGATTTCTGCAAGGCGGAAGAGGATTTCGTATTCGTCTCGAAAAAATTTTCCGACGTTCCCGATACTCTCAGACAGGATCCGCACTTCCACCAGGAAGTTTATAACGTATGCGGATGGGATGCGGGCACGAATACCGCATACTACCTGACAACGGGCAACGAGCCCGAGTGTGAATCGTACATTGCGGGCGAGGAAGAAGACGTCTGTGCCCGTTACGGCATTACCTGTAAGTATACGGCATAAGCCGCAAGGTCAGTAATAACAAAACATACCCCGAAAGCAGCGCTTTCGGGGTATGTGCGTTTCGGCTGTTTATTCCGCGATGAAGTCTTTGAACATAGCGACCGCGCTCGGGTAATAGACCCGCGTGGTCTTTACTATACCTTCGTTGTAAGTCTCGCAGCCGTGCACTTTTTTGCCGCTGTCGTACATGATGAACGGCACGGGATCGGCGACATGCGTGCGGAGCGCGAGCGGGGTGGGGTGATCGGGAGTGATAAGCAGTTTGAACCGTTCTCCGCGTTTCGTCATTTCTTCGAACACAGGCTTGACGACAAGCCTGTCGATGAGCTCGATAGACTTTATCTTGCCCGCTTTATCGCCCTGATGACCGCATTCGTCAGGCGCTTCCATGTGCACATATACGAAATCGTGGGTCTTGGCGGCTTCGAGCGCAGCCGCTGCTTTTCCTGCAAAGTTGGTGTGTATCGTGCCGCAGGCGCCTTCGACGTCTATGGAGTCCATGCCGGCGACTATGCCCAGTCCTTTCACAAGGTCCACCGCGCTTATGACAGCGCCTTTGAGTCCGTAAAGCTCGTAAAACGACGTGAAAGCGGGGCGGGTACCTTCTCCCCACAGCCAGCAGGAATTCGCAGGATTGAGCCCGCGCGCAATGCGGTCGCGGTTTATTTCGCTTTTTTCCAGTATTTCCGCGCTTGCTTTCTGAAAGGCGAGGAGCTGTTCGCCGTACATTCCCGAAGGCAGAAACTTTGCTATCGGTTTGCCGGAGATGTCGTGAGGCGGAGTGAGTATCGCTCCCGTTTTTCCGTTTCTGCGCACCAGACAGTGCCTGTAACTCACTCCTGGATATAATTCGCACCGCTCTGGTAGCGTTAATTTTTCGTTGAGCTCGGCTATCAGTTTTTCGGCTTCCTCGTTGGTTATCTCTCCCGCACTGTAATCCTTCATATAACGGCTCTCGTATTCGCCGTCGCCGCCGAGAGTAACGAGATTGCAACGATAAGTAACGTCGTCCGCACCGAGTTTTATTCCCATGGACGCGGCTTCGAACGGCGATCTGCCCGTATAATACTTAGCGGGATCGTAGCCCATGACCGCCATGTTAGCGACGTCGCTGCCGGGTTTCATTCCGTCTGGAACGGTTTTCATAAGACCGCATACCGACATAGCCGCAATACGGTCGATATCGGGTTTTTCGGCAAGAGACAGGGGAGTTTCTCCGTTTTCGTCGGGATAATCCGCCCACCCGTCTCCGAGTATGACTATGTATTTCATATCCGCCTCGATAAAATTTATTTTCCACCGTATTGTATCACGAAAAACATTATTTATCAAGCGTTTTTCGGTTGCGCACCGCTAACCCTTTTGGTTGCGCACCGCTAACCCTTTTGGTTGCGCACCGCTAACGCTCGCCAAAGGCGTGCGCAAACCGTTTCCGCGCTTGCGGATTCTTTCGGGCGGATACGCGCAAAATTTCCCTCGCCGCCATAAGGCAGGCTTCGGGGACGTGCGGAGGCTTTGCCTCCGTACAAATTTTGCACGTCTGCGCCTCGAAATCTCTCCGCAATCGCTGCTTATGTGCTTTATATAGGCTT
>ERZ1106952.521-NODE-521-length-17153-cov-6.471576_pt1 | contig 17153 bp, 11 predicted proteins | sample MGYA00403677_ERZ1106952 | MGnify/ENA primary metagenome ERZ1106952 (study PRJEB35170, sample SAMEA104062415) | human gut metagenome | biome: human gut; feature: human-associated habitat; material: faeces | place: Denmark | collected 2012-05-14 ...
AGCACTTGACTTTTAATCAAGGTGTCCGGAGTTCGAATCTCCGATGGGTCACCAATTTATATAAAAACCATGTGTAAATGATTATTTGCACATGGTTTTTTCGTGTTTTCTATATTACTATTTCCTTTTTAGATGCATACTTGTACTACAAGATTGAAATGATATGTTAATGGGTAAAATAAGGTTATTATTCATTAGAAATTATAATATTATGGTATAATTTAATAATGTAAATTAGTGTTCGGAAGGAGTGAAGATATATGGATTTTGAACTTCAGTCAGATTTTAAACCTATGGGCGACCAACCAGAAGCTATAAAAGACATAGTTACATCTATAAATAATGATGAAAAATTTCAAACATTATTAGGGGTAACTGGTTCGGGTAAAACATTTACTATGGCAAATATAATAAGGGAAGTAAAAAAACCAACATTAATACTGGCTCATAATAAAACTTTAGCAGCTCAGCTATATAGTGAATTTAAAGAATTTTTTCCTAATAATGCAGTTGAATATTTTGTAAGTTACTATGATTATTATCAACCAGAAGCTTATGTGGCATCAAGTGATACATATATAGAAAAAGATGCAAGTATAAATGATGAAATAGATAAATTAAGACATTCAGCCACTGCATCCATATTAGAAAGAGATGATGTAATAGTAGTATCTTCAGTTTCATGTATATACGGTATTGGGGATCCAGATGACTATAAAAAACTTATGTTATCTCTTAGACCAGGAATGGAAATGGACAGAGATGAATTAATCAGAAAGCTGGTATCAATTCAATATGAAAGAAATGATATTAACTTTATTAGAGGAACTTTCAGAGTTAGAGGAGATATATTAGAGCTATTTCCTGCTAGTAATGATGAAAGAGCTATAAGAATAGAATTTTTTGGTGATGAAATAGACAGAATAGTAGAGATAGATTATGTTACAGGAAAAATTTTAGGAACTAGAAATTACGTAGCTATATTCCCTGCATCACATTACGTTACAACTCCAGAAAAAGTTGCTCATGCAGTTGAAGCAATAGAGAATGAGTTATCACAAAGGGTTAAATATTTTAAAGAGCATGATAAGTTATTAGAAGCTCAAAGAATAGAACAAAGAACAAAATATGATATAGAAATGTTAAATGAGATAGGAACTTGTCAAGGGATAGAAAATTATTCTAGACATATAACTGGAAGAGAAGAAGGAGAAAAACCTTATACTTTAATGAATTTCTTCCCAGATGATTTTTTATTAATTGTTGATGAATCACATGTTACTATACCTCAAGTTAGAGGGATGTATGCAGGTGACAGATCAAGAAAGCAATCATTAATAGAAAATGGATTTAGATTACCTTCAGCTTATGACAATAGACCTTTAAATTTTGAGGAATTTGAAGAAAATATAAATCAAGTATTATTTGTTTCAGCAACACCAGGACCTTATGAAATTGAGCATTCTACAACTGTAACAGAGCAAATAATAAGACCTACAGGATTACTTGATCCAATAATAGAAGTTAGACCAATTGAAAATCAAATAGATAATTTAGTTGGAGAAATAAATCAAGTAATTGAAAAAGGTGAAAGAGTTTTAATCACCACATTGACTAAGAAAATGAGTGAGGATTTAACTAACTATTTAAAAGAAATAGGAATTAAGGTTAAATACTTGCATTCAGATATAGACACATTAGAGAGAACTGAGATAATTAGAGACTTAAGACTTGGTAAATTTGATGTATTAGTGGGTATAAACTTACTTAGAGAAGGTTTAGATATACCAGAAGTTTCATTGGTGGCTATTTTAGATGCAGATAAAGAAGGTTTCTTAAGATCTGAAACTTCTTTAATACAAACAGTTGGACGTGCAGCTAGAAACTCAGAAGGTAGAGTTATAATGTATGCTGATAAAATAACTCGTTCAATGGCAGCTACTATTGAAGAAACTAAAAGAAGAAGAGAAATACAAGATCAATATAATAAAGAACATAACATTATTCCAAAAACAATTAAAAAGAGTGTTAGAGATAGTATTGAAACACTTAAACCAGCAGATGATGAAGTTGTATTTGGAATTTGTGAGAGTGAAGATGAATACGATGTTCAAAATAATATAGAAGCTTTACAAAAAGAAATGATGGAAGCTGCTCAAAATTTACAGTTTGAGAGAGCTGCTCAATTGAGAGATAAGATAAAAGAGTTGGAAGAAAGGATAAAAAATTAATGGAAGATAAAATCGTTATAAGAGGTGCAAAAGAGCATAACCTTAAAAATGTTAGCTTAGAACTTCCAAGAAATAAATTTATAGTTTTCACAGGGCTATCAGGTTCTGGAAAATCTTCCTTAGCATTTGACACAATTTATGCAGAAGGACAAAGAAGATATGTTGAAAGTTTATCATCATATGCAAGACAGTTTTTAGGACAAATGGAAAAACCTAATGTTGAATATATAGAAGGGTTATCACCAGCTATATCAATAGATCAAAAAACAACATCGAGAAATCCTCGTTCTACAGTTGGTACAGTAACAGAAATTTATGATTATTTAAGACTTCTATTTGCAAGAGTAGGAGATGTTCACTGTCCAATATGTAATAAACCAATATCACAAATGACCATACAAGAGATAGTTGATAAAATTTTAGAATTTCCAGAAAGAACTAAACTACAAATTTTATCTCCTGTGGTTAGAGGACAAAAAGGAACACATAAAAAATTAATTGATAGTATTGCTAAAGATGGTTTCGTAAGAATTAGAGTAGATGGAGAAAATCATGAAGTTACAGATGAAATAGAATTAAATAAAAATCAAAAACATAATATAGAAGTTGTGGTAGATAGAATAGTAGTAAAGGACGGAATAGAAGCTAGACTTGCTGACTCCATAGAAACAGCAGTTAAACTATCTGATGGGCTTGTAATTGCTCAAATAATAGATGGAGAAGAAACTTTATTCTCTACAAAATTTGCCTGTCCAGAACATGGAATAGGTATAGAAGAGCTATCTCCAAGAATGTTTTCATTTAATGCTCCATTTGGTGCTTGTGATGTGTGTAATGGTTTAGGAGAAAGTAGAGAAGTTGACCCAGAACTTGTTATACCAAATAAAGAATTAAGTATTAAGCAAGGAGCCATCGCTGCCTGGGGGAATGTAAGTACTAGTGATGACACATATTATAGTAAAATGGTACAAAGTTTAGCTGCACACTTTAATGTATCTTTAGACACTCCATTTAAAGATTTACCAGAAGATTTCGTTCAAGAATTACTTTATGGTGAAAATAATATAATGGTTGAATTTGTATTTGATTCTAAATTTGGAGGAAGAAGAGAATATAAAGCACCATTTGAAGGCGTTATAGTAAATCTAGAGAGAAGATACAGAGAAACTAATTCAGAGTATTCTAGAGAAAAAATTGAAGAATATATGGCAGAAATACCTTGTCCAAGATGCAAAGGTAACAGACTTAAAAAAGAAGTTTTATCTGTTTTAATAGGTGGAAAAAATATAATTGAAGTAACAGATTTATCAGTAAAAGACTTATTAAATTTTGTTGATAATTTAGAATTAAGTGAAAAAAATAAATTTATAGCACATGAAATATTAAAAGAAATAAAAGAAAGAGCATCTTTCTTAAGAGATGTTGGATTAGAATACTTAACATTATCTAGAAAGGCAGGTACATTATCAGGAGGAGAAGCTCAAAGAATTAGACTTGCTACTCAGATAGGTTCTGCTTTAGTTGGTGTTTTATATGTACTTGATGAACCAAGTATAGGTCTTCATCAAAGGGATAATGAAAAATTAATAGGAACCCTTAGACATTTAACTGACATAGGAAATACTTTAATAGTTGTTGAACATGATGAAGATACTATGAGAGAAGCTGACTATGTGGTTGATATTGGACCAGGTGCAGGAGTACATGGAGGACAAATAGTAGCTCAAGGTACTTTAGATGAAATTTTAGAAAATCCAAAATCTATGACAGGTTTATATTTAAGTGGTAAAAAAGTAATTGAAATTCCAGAGCACACAAGAGAAGGTAATGGAAACTTTATAGAAATTAAGGGTGCTAAAGAAAATAACTTAAAAAATATAAATGCTAAAATACCTCTTGGAAAATTTGTATGTATAACAGGAGTTTCTGGTTCAGGAAAAAGTTCATTAATTAACTCTATACTTTATAAAGGTGTAGCAAGTAAAGTTAATAGATTAAGACAAAGACCAGGAAAACATAAAGAGATATTAGGATTAGAAAATATAGATAAAGTAATAAATATAGATCAAAGCCCAATAGGAAGAACGCCAAGATCAAATCCGGCAACTTACACAGGAGTATTTGATCAAATAAGAGATTTATTTGCTACAACTAACGAAGCTAAAGCTAGAGGATACAAAAAAGGAAGATTTAGTTTCAATGTTAAAGGCGGTAGATGTGAAGCTTGTAAAGGTGATGGTATAATAAAAATAGAAATGCATTTCTTACCTGATGTATATGTGCCTTGTGAAGTATGTAAAGGTGAGAGATATAATAGAGAAACACTTCAAGTAAAATACAAAGATAAAAGTATAGCAGATATACTTGATATGAATGTGGAAGAAGCATTAGAATTCTTTGAAAATATACCATCAATAAAAAGAAAATTAGAGACATTAATGGATGTTGGACTTTCTTATATTAAACTTGGTCAACCTTCTACTCAATTATCAGGAGGAGAAGCTCAAAGAATTAAATTAGCAACAGAATTAAGCAAAAGACCAACAGGAAAAACTTTATATATCCTTGATGAACCTACAACAGGACTTCATATGGCAGATGTTGATAAGTTAATTCAAGTTTTACAAAGACTTGCTGACACTGGAAATACAATAGTTGTTATAGAGCATAATTTAGATGTTATAAAAACTTGTGATTATATTATCGACTTAGGACCAGAAGGTGGAGACAAAGGTGGTAAAATAATTGCAAAAGGAACACCAAGAGAAGTATCTCAAGTGGAAGATTCATATACAGGGCAATTCCTAAAAAAATATTTTGAATAAAAAATATAATATCAAATTAAATATAAACTTCTAACTTATATAAGTTAGAAGTTTTATTATAGGGAAAGATATAAATGAAATTTTAGATAAGAAGCTAATTTTGGAGGATCAAAAGTGTTTGATATACAAGAGCAATTAAAAAAACTACCAGGAGAACCTGGAGTCTATTTAATGAAAGATGAAAATGATAAAATAATTTATGTTGGAAAGGCTATTTCTTTAAAAAATAGGGTAAGACAATACTTTCAATCATCTAAAAATCATTCTTCCAAAGTAAAATCAATGGTTAAAAATATAAAATCATTTGAGTATATAATTACAGATTCAGAATTGGAAGCATTGATTTTAGAATGTAATTTAATAAAAAAATACAGACCTAAATACAACGTTTTATTAAGAGATGACAAAACATATCCTTATATAAAAGTTACGGTAAATGAAGATTATCCAAGAGTTTTAAAAGTTAGAAGAGTTCTTAAAGATAAAGCAAAATATTTTGGACCATATACAAATGTAGAAGCTGTAAATGATACATTAGATGTGATTAGAAATATTTATCCCATAAGAACTTGCAATATAGATATTGATAGAGCTATTAAAAATAAAATGAGACCTTGTTTAAATTATCATATAAGAAGATGTGTTGGACCTTGTACAGGTCATATTTCTAAAGCAGAATACAATAAAATGATAGAAGAAATACTATTATTTTTATCTGGAAAAGAAGAAAAATTAATAGAAATTTTAAAAGAAAAAATGAATAAATGCTCCATGGAATTTAACTTTGAAGAGGCTGCTATTTATAGAGATAAAATATTAAATCTTCAGGAGATGATGCAAAAACAAAAAATTGATGTATCTACAGATAATGTAAATCAAGATATAATAGCAATGGCTTATAATGATGAAGAAGCCTGTGTGCAATCATTCTTTATTAGACATGGTAAAGTTGTTGGAAGAGAACATTTTATTTTGGAAGGCACTAAGGATTCAAGTAAAGAAGCTATACTTTCATCTTTTGTAAAGCAATTTTATATGAAGGCGGAATATATACCAAAAGAAATTATTATAGAAAGTGAAATAGAAGACCAAGTAGTTTTAGAAGAATGGCTATCTAATATAAAAGGTCAAAAAGTTTTTATTAGAATACCTCAAAAAGGCGATAAAAAAAGTTTGATAGCCATGGTGAAAAAAAATGCTATGGAGTACTTAGAGAAATTCTCAAGTTTAAATAAAAGAAAATATGAAAAAAGTGAAGGCGCTTTAATAGAATTAGCTGAAGTGATAGGATTAGAAGAAGCTCCAAGGAGAATAGAATCATATGATATATCTAATATACAAGGAGTTGACTCTATAGGAGCAATGGTTGTTTTCACCAATGGATTAAAAGATAAAAAAGAATACAGAAGGTATAAAATAAAAACTGTTGAAGGTCCAAATGATTATGATTCCATGGCAGAAATTTTAGAAAGAAGATTGCAAAAAGGTGATTTTCCTGATTTAATTTTATTAGATGGAGGAAAGGGTCAAGTTAGTGCTGTACAAAAAGTTTTTGATAAATATAATATAGATATACCTCTTTGGGGAATGTACAAAGATGATAGACATAGAACAAAGGGATTAATATGTGCTACAAAAGAAATTGAACTTGATAGAACATCAAATTTATACAGATTTGTGGCAAGTATTCAAGAAGAAGTCCATAACTATGCCATAAGCTATCATAGAAGTTTGAGAAATAAATCTTTAACAAAATCAACTTTAGATGATATTTCTGGTGTGGGGGAAAAAAGAAAAAAAGCATTATTATCTCATTTCAAAAATATTGAAGAAATAAAAAATGCTTCAATAGAAGAATTATCAGAAATTGATGGATTAAATAAAAGAGTGGCACAAAATATTTATGATTATTTTAGAAAGGGAGAGTAAATAATTGATAGAGACAGTAAAAGACAGAGTATCCATATCTCAATTGATGAGAGATTTAAATTTAGAAGTAGTTTATATGCCAGAGAAAGAAGAATATTTTGTAGAATCTGAAGATGTTAATAGAACAGGTTTACCTTTAGCTGGATATTTTGAATATTTTCCTTATGAAAGAATTCAAATAATAGGTAAAACAGAGTATACTTATTTTCAAAATATAAGCAAGAAAGAAAGAGAAGAAGTATTAGATAAATTTTTCTCATATGAGATTCCTGTTTTAATAGTAACTAGAGGATTAGAAGTAGATAAAGATATAATAAAAAAGGCTAAAAAATATCAAAGAATAGTTTTAAGTAGTAAAAGTAATACGACTAGATTTATAAATAGATTATCTAATTATTTAGATAGTAAGTTAGCACCTCATGTGACAATACATGGAGTTTTAGTTGATGTATATGGAATAGGAGTATTAATAAAAGGAGAAAGTAGTATAGGAAAATCAGAAACTGCTTTGGAATTAATACAAAAAGGTCATAGATTAGTTGCAGATGATGCTGTTGAAATAAGAAAAGTTGATGAAAGTAGATTAGTAGGTCAAGCACCAGAATTACTTAAACATTATATGGAAATAAGGGGGATAGGAATAATCGATGTTAAAAGTTTATATGGTGTTGGTGCCATAAAAAATCAAAAGGCGATAGACTTAGTAATTGAACTTGAAAATTGGAACCAAAAAAAATATTACGATAGACTGGGACTAGACAGGGAGTATGAAGAAATACTTGGAAAAGAAATTGAAAAGTTAGTAATACCTGTTAAGCCGGGAAGAAATACATCTATGATAATAGAAGTTGCTGCTATGAACTTTAGACAAAAGGGAATGGGAATAGATGCAGCTAAGGAATTTACAGAAAAGCTATCACAGGCTATTGATAAATAATAATTAAAATAAAAAGGGAGCTATGATATTTTTATAAATTCATAACTCCCTAATTAATTTAATTTAAATTAAATTAATCAAATTTTATTTTAAGCTTCTACTTCAGCGAATATATTGCTTTTATCAGAGTATTTAGTGTGAAGCAAATCATGAGCTTTATGTCCTCCTCTTTCACCTAAGAATTCATCATATAACTTGATGATATCTGGATTATGGTGAGAAAGACGATCTTTTTTATGAGCGTCTATTTCATATAAAGCTTTAGCTCTAGCTTTAACTATATCATAGTCACCATGGTTATAAGGTTGACCTCCACCAGCAACACATCCACCAGGACAAGCCATTATTTCTATTAAATGATATTTAGAATTTCCTTGTCTTAACTCATCCATTAATTTTCTTGCATTTCCTAAACTACTTGTGGCAGCTACATTTACAGTATGACCTGCAATTTCTAGAGAGGCTTCTTTTATACCAGTCATTCCTCTGACTTCTTTGAAATCTAAAGAAGGAGCTTCTTCTTTAGTTATATCATGATAAGCAGTTCTAAGGGCAGCCTCTAAGACACCACCAGTAGCACCAAATATGTCAGCAGCACCAGTAGAATAACCAAGAGGGCTATCAAATTCAGCTTCTTCTAGATTATCTAACTCGATACCAGCTTCTTTAATCATTCTAGCTAATTCTCTAGTAGTTAAAGATATGTCAGTATCTAAGTAACCATCTCTACCTAACTCTTCTCTTGATACTTCATATTTTTTAGCAACACAAGGCATTATAGACATAACTATTACTTCATCAGGTTTTTTATTTAAAACTTTTTCAGCAAAATAATGTCTAGCTATTGGAGAGAACATGCTTTGAGGAGATTTACAAGTAGATAAATGTTGTAATAAGTCGGGATATTCATGTTCCATAAAGTTTACCCAAGCTGGACAACAACTAGTTAATATAGGTAAATTTTTGCCTTTAACGAATCTATTTACGAACTCATTAGCTTCTTCCATAATAGTTAAGTCAGCAGCGAAGTTAGTATCAAATACATAATCAAAACCTAAAGCTTTTAGAGCAGCAACCATTTTACCAGTAGATATAGAACCAGGTTCTAGTCCAAAAGATTCGCCTAAAGCGACTCTTACAGCAGGAGCAGTTTGAACCATAACAGGTTTTTCCTTTTGACCTAAAGCAGCCCAAGCTTCACGAGTATTATCTTTTTCAACCAAAGCACCTGTTGGACAGACACTTATACATTGACCACAATATGTACAGTTAGTATCTGCTAAATCAGCACCAAAGAATGTTGAAACTTCAGTATTAAATCCACGATTAACACCAGATAAAACTTTAACAGTTTGAACTTCGCTACACATAGTTTCACATCTTCGACATAGTATACATTTAGAATTATCTTTTACTATAGATTTTGTTGATATATCATAAGTACCAGTAGATTGTTCACCATCACTAAATCTTACTTTTCTAATTCCTAATTCAGCAGCAATTTCTTGTAATTCACAATCTTTATTTCTTACACAAGATAAACAATCTTTAGGATGGTCAGATAACATTAATTCAACAACATTTCTTCTAAATTTTAATGCTTCTGGAGAATTAGTATTTACAACCATACCTTCTTTTACTAAAGTACCACAAGCAGGAACTAATTTTCTTCCTGCACTAACCATACATACACGACAAGATGCACAGTGATTATCAAATTTTATATCATCCATATGTAAGTGACATAGACTTGGTATTTTAATATTTACTTGTTTAGCAGCTTCTAATATCATTGTATCAGCAGGTACTGAAACAGCCTTACCATTTATAGTTAAATTGACTAAACTCATTAATAAACCCTCCTTATTGTAATTATCTTTTGACAATTGCACCCTTTTTACATTTTTCTATACAAGTACCACATTTTAGACATTTAGTAGTATCAATTACATGTTTTTCTTTTTTATTACCAGTGATTGCATCAGCAGGGCAATTTTTCTTACATAAACCACAGCCTATACAGTCATCAGTAATTACAAAGTCTAGCATAGCACTACATTTTCCGGCTGGACATTTGTGATCTCTAACATGGGCTATATATTCATCATAGAAACAATCCATAGTACTTAAAACTGGGTTAGGAGCACATTTACCTAAACCACATAAGGCCGTATTTTTAACTGTTAATGCTAAATCTTTTAAATCAACTAAATCTTCTTCGCATCCTTTTCCTTCACAAATTTTAGTTAATAATTCATATAATCTCTTAGTACCTATACGACAAGGAGTACATTTACCACAAGATTCATCAACAGAGAAATCCAAGAAGAATTTTGCTATATCAACCATACAGTCTGTATCATCAAGAACAAGCATACCACCTGAACCCATCATAGACCCTATATCAGACAATGATTTATAATCTATAGGAGTATCTAAGTCTTTTGGAGATATACATCCACCAGATGGTCCACCAGTTTGAACAGCTTTGAATTCTCTTCCATTAGGTATGCCACCACCTATTTCATAAACAATTTCTCTAAGGGTAGTACCCATAGGAACTTCAACTAATCCAACGTTATTGACTTTTCCACCTAATGCGAAAACCTTAGTACCTTTAGAATCCTCAGTACCATAAGAAGCAAACCAATCGGCACCTTTATTTATAATTGCAGGGACATTACCGAAAGTTTCAACATTGTTTAAGCAAGTTGGAGCATTCCATAAACCATGCTTAGAAGAAGAGAAAGTCTTCATTCTAGGTTCACCACGTTTACCTTCTATAGAATGTATAAGAGCAGTACCTTCACCACAAACGAAGGCACCAGCACCGTATTTTAATTCAATTGTGAAGTCAAATCCAGTACCTAATATATTTTTACCTAAAACACCTATTTCTTCAGCTTGTGAAATAGCTATTTTTAATCTATCTATTGCAAGAGGATATTCAGCTCTTATATAAATATATCCTTTATTTGCACCAACTGCATAACCAGCTATGGCCATTGCTTCTAAAACACTATTAGGATCACCTTCAAGTAAAGATCTATCCATGAAAGCACCAGGGTCACCTTCATCAGCATTACAAACTACAAATTTTTCACCATTAATAGCAGGATTTTTAGCACATGATTCCCATTTAACACCAGTAGGGAAACCAGCTCCACCTCTACCTCTAAGACCAGAAGCTTTCATTTCATCAATAACTTGTTGAGGTGTCATTTCTGTTAAACATTTACCTAAAGCTAAGTATCCATCATTAGCTAAATACTCAGTTATATCTTCTGGATTTATATGACCACAGTTTCTTAAGGCTATACGTAATTGTTTTTTATAAAATGACATATCTTCATGCTTTTTAACTTTTTTATGATTTAAAGTAGGCTCTTCAAACAGTAATCTTTCAACAACCACATTATTTTTTATATGGCTTTCAACTATTTCATGAGCATCTTCTGGACTAACATGAATATAGAAAACGTTATCAGGATATACTTTTACAATTGGACCCATTGCACAAAATCCAAAACATCCTGTTAAATGAACTTGTACAGAATCATTAAGACCAGCTTTATTTATTTCTGATTTTAAATTTTCTATTATTTCTAAACTGTTTGAAGAAGTACAACCAGTACCACCACAAACTAGAATATCTCTTTTATCAGGTATTTCTTGAGTATGATTTTCTCTCAAATAAAGAATAGGTTTAAAACCTTGCACTGCAGATTTTAGTTCTGAAACTGAATTTAACTTTTTCATGAAAATTTATCCCCCTAACAGTTTAATTCTACTTCTCTGTACTCATCTAATATATTAGTAACTTGATCTGGAGTACATAATCCATATACTTTTCCATCTACTACTACAACTGGAGCAAGGCCACATGCACCAACACATCTCAATCCATCCAATGTAAACTTAAGATCGCTAGTAGTTTCACCTGCTTTAATATTTAATTCTTTTTCAAATTCAGCCATTATTTTGTCTGAACCTTTAACAAAGCATACAGTACCTAAACAAACACTTATTTTGTGTTCGCCAACAGGATTAGTAGAGAAGTAAGAATAAAAACTTACAACACCATATACTTTTGAATAAGGAACACCTAATTTATCAGCAATATGTAGCTGAACTTCTTTTGGAAGATATCCAAATATTCCCTGAGCTTCCTTAAGTACATATATTAATGAACTTTCATCAGCAACAGGAAGATTTTGAATTAAAATATCTAATTCATCAAATAATTTTTGGTTTTGTGAAATAAAACTACACATAATAAAATCCCCCTTAGTATAATTGAAAATATTAATATAGTATAAATCTAGATATGAAGTAGCATTTAAAATCTAGATTATATTAAAATAAATTAATAAAAATATACATGAAAATACTTGAGATGTTAGTGTTTAAAGTATTACATACAGTGTTTAATGTATCCAATAAATAAACTAGTGGGTATAAAAATTTAAGATATTATAATAATTGATTAGTTTAAAATTATGATAGTAATAAAAAATACTTTTACTTAATTATAGTATGAAAAACAAGAAAAAAGCAAATATATACATATATTTAAAAGATAAAGTCAAAAAACCACTCTATTTAGAGTGGTTAATGTATAAAATTTATATTTAAAAATAATACTAATAACTTATACAGTAGGAACAGTAGAGAAGTTTTTATAAAAACTTACAACACCATAAACTTCTACAGGTGCCATATTTAATTTTTTAGCAATATGACTTTGAACTTCCTGAGGTAAGTATCCAAAAATATTTTGAGCTTCAAAAAGAATATCCATTAAAGAACTTGGATTTGCAGGAAGAGTACTTATGACATTATCTAACCTATCAAATAATTGTTGTTTTTCATCGAAAAAATTATTCATAAAAATTTCCTCCCTCATAATTTAAAATATATATTATTAATATGAATTAACTATGAGATTAAACATTTGTAGCTTTATCAAATACATCACTTCGATCATAGTATTGAGTATGAAGTAGTTTATGAGCTATATGTCCCCCTTTTTCACCTAAGAATTCATCGTATAACTTGATGATATCAGGGTTATGATGAGAAAGACGATCTACTTTATGAGCATCTATTTCATATAAAGCTTTTGCTCTAGCTTTAACTATATCATAGTCACCATGGTTATAAGGTTGACCAGCTCCAGCAACACATCCACCAGGACAGGCCATAATTTCTATTACATGATATTTAGAATTTCCCTCTCTTAATTCATCCATTAATTTTCGAGCATTTCCAAGACTGCTTGCAGCTGCTACATTTACAGTATGGCCGGCAATTTCTAGAGATGCTTCTTTTATACCATCCATACCTCTGACAACTTTAAAGTCTAGAGAAGGAGCTTCTTCCTTAGTAATATCATGATAAGCAGTTCTAAGAGCAGCTTCAAGAACTCCACCTGTTGCACCAAAGATATCGGCAGCACCAGTAGAATATCCAAGTGGGCTATCAAATTCAGCTTCATCTATATTAGCTAAATCTATACCTGCTTCTTTAATCATTCTAGCCAATTCTCTAGTAGTTAAAGATATATCAGTATCTAGATATCCATTTTCACCTAATTCTTCTCTTGAAACTTCAAATTTTTTAGCAACACAAGGCATTATAGACATAACAATAACTTCATCATATTTTTTATTTAAAACTTTTTCAGCAAAATAATGTCTAGCTATAGGAGAGAACATGCTTTGAGGAGATTTACAAGTAGATAAATAAGGTAATAAGTCAGGATATTCATATTCCATAAAATTAATCCAAGCAGGGCAACAACTTGTTAATATAGGAAGTTTTTCACCCTTAACAAATCTATTTACAAACTCGTTAGCTTCTTCCATGATAGTTAAGTCAGCTGCAAAGTTAGTATCAAATACATAGTCAAATCCTAAGGCTTTTAGAGCAGCAACCATTTTACCTGTAGAAATAGAACCTGGATCTAATCCAAATTCTTCACCTAAACCAACCCTTACAGCAGGAGCAGTTTGAACCATAACAGGTTTTTCCTTTTGACCTAAAGCAGCCCAAGCTTCACGAGTATTATCTTTTTCAACCAAAGCACCTGTTGGACAGACACTTATACATTGACCACAATATGTACAGTTAGTATCTGCTAAATCAGCACCAAAGAATGTTGAAACTTCAGTATTAAATCCACGATTAACACCAGATAAAACTTTAACAGTTTGAACTTCGCTACACATAGTTTCACATCTTCTACATAAAATGCACTTAGAGTGATCTTTTATAATAGATTTAGTTGAAGTATCTATTGGAGCAGAGGATTGCTCACCATCACTAAATCTTACTTTTCTAATTCCAAGTTCAGCAGCTATATCTTGTAATTCACAGTTTCCGCTTTTTACACAAGATAAACAATCTTTTTGATGATCAGATAATAATAATTCAACAATATCTTTTCTATATTTTAAAGCTTCTGGAGAATTAGTATTTACAACCATACCTTCTTTAACTAAAGTACCACAGGCAGGAACTAATTTTTTGCCAGCACTAACCATGCATACACGGCAAGATGCACAATTATTATCAAAATTTATATCATCTATACGTAAATGACATAGGCTAGGTATTTTTATATTTACTTGTTTTGCAGCTTCTAATATTTTTGTATCAGAAGGTACTGAAACAACTTTGCCATTTATAGTTAAATTAACTAAACTCATTAATAAACCCCCTTAGTGTAATTATCTTTTAATAATTGCGCCTTTCTTACATTTTTCTATACAAGTACCACATTTAATACATTTAGTAGTATCAATTACATATTTTTCTTTCTTTTCACCACTAACTGCACCAACTGGACAATTCTTAGCACATAGTCCACAACCGATACAATCGTCAGTTATAACAAAATCTAATAAAGTACTACATTTTCCTGCTGGACATTTATGATCTTTAACATGTGCTAGATACTCATCATAGAAATATTCTAATGTACTTAAAACTGGGTTAGGAGCACATTTACCAAGACCACATAAGGCAGTATTTTTAACTGATAGGGCTAAATCTTTTAAATCAATTAAATCTTGTTCGCATCCTTTTCCTTCACAGATTTTAGATAATATTTCGTATAATCTCTTGGTACCTATACGACAAGCTGTACATTTACCACAAGATTCATCGACAGAGAAGTCTAAGAAAAATCTTGCAATATCAACCATACAATCTGTATCATCAAGAACAAGCATACCACCAGAACCCATCATAGAGCCAATAGATGATAAAGATTTATAATCTATAGGAGTATCAAGGTTTTTAGCTGATATACATCCACCAGATGGTCCACCAGTTTGAACAGCTTTAAATTTTTTATTATTTAGTATACCGCCACCTATTTCAAATACAATTTCTCTAAGAGTAGTACCCATAGGAACTTCAACTAATCCTACATTGTTAACTTTTCCACCAAGGGCGAAAACTTTAGTACCTTTAGAATCTTCAGTACCAAAAGAAGTAAACCAGTCAGAACCATTAGTTATTATAGCTGGAACATTACCAAATGTTTCAACATTATTTAAGCAAGTTGGAGCATTCCATAGACCATGCTTAGAAGAAGAGAAAGTCTTCATTCTAGGTTCACCACGTTTACCTTCAATAGAATGCATTAATGCAGTACCTTCACCACAAACGAAAGCACCAGCACCATATTTTAATTCAAGTTTGAAGTTAAATCCGCTACCCATGATATTTTCACCCAACAAACCAGCTTCTTCAGCTGCAGCTATGGCTATTTTTAATCTTTCTATAACACGAGGATATTCAGCTCTTATGTATATATAGCCTATGTCAGAACCAATAGCATATCCGCATATTGCCATAGCTTCTAGTACATTATGAGGGTCGCCTTCAAGCAATGATCTATCCATAAAAGCACCAGGATCACCTTCATCAGCATTACAAACTACGAACTTTTTACCATTAACAGGAGGATTTTTAGCAGCAGCTTCCCACTTAACACCAGTAGGGAAACCAGCACCACCTCTACCTCTAAGTCCAGAGGCTTTCATTACTTCAACAACTTGTTCAGGAGTCATTTCATTTAAAGCTTTTCCAAGAGCTAAGTATCCACCATTAGCAATATATTCCTCAAGGCGTTCTGGATGAATTAATCCAAGATTTCTTAGCGCAATTTTATTTTGTTTTTTATAGAAAGATATATCTTTTTCATTGTTGACTCTTATATTATCTAAAGCAGGTTCTTCATATAATAATCTTTCAACAACAATATTATTTTTTATATGGCTTTCAACTATTTCTTTAGCATCATCTTCAGTAAGATGAACATAGAAAATATTATCAGGGTAAACTTTTATAATAGGTCCTATGGCGCAGAAACCAAAACAACCAGTAAGTTGAACTTTTACAGAATCTTCAAGATTAGCTTTTTTTATTTCAGCTTGTAAAGCTTCTAAAACTTTTATACTACCAGAAGAAGCACAGCCAGTATCACCACAAACTAATATTTCTCTTTTTTCAGGAATAACATTGATACCATCTTTTTTTCTTAAGTCAAGAAGTGGTTTATATTTTTCAACAGTAGCCTTTAATTCGTCGTATGAATTAATTCTTTTCATATATTTACCCCCTAACAGTTAACTTCTAATTCTCTGTATTCATTCAATATATCAGTTATATCATCTGGACTAACACGACTATATACTTTACCATCAATAACAACAACAGGAGCAAGTCCACAGGCACCTACGCATCTTAGACATTCAATAGAGAACTTAAGGTCTTTTGTAGTTTCACCATTTTTTATTTCTAATTGTTTTTCTAGCTCAGCTAGTACATTTTTTGAACCTTTAACAAAACAAGCAGTACCTAGGCACACACTTATTTTGTGTTCACCAACAGGATTAGTAGAGAAGTAAGAATAGAAGCTTACAACACCATAAACTTTAGCAGGAGTAATTTTTAATCTTTTTGCAATATGAAGTTGAACTTCTCTAGGAAGGTATCCAAAAATACCTTGTGCTTCTTTAAGGGTAAAAATTAATGCGCTTTCATCAATTTCAGGAAGAACATCAATTACCCTATCTAATTCATCAAATAGTTTTTGATTTTTTGAAATAAAATTGCACACGTTAAAATCCCCCTTTTATTTAGTTTTAATAATTTTAAAAATAGATAATAATAAATGTATAAAATAAAATGAATATTAGATTATATGTATTTGACTAG